>ERZ1031176.16-NODE-16-length-44387-cov-51.389267_pt1 | contig 44387 bp, 44 predicted proteins | sample MGYA00518586_ERZ1031176 | MGnify/ENA primary metagenome ERZ1031176 (study PRJEB33718, sample SAMN03159775) | human skin metagenome | collected 2014-05-20 | study: EMG produced TPA metagenomics assembly of the PRJNA266117 data set (Human skin bacterial metagenome... | reverse complement strand
TCACAATCAGGGCGATGAAGACGGCGGCGCCGACCACGCCGAGGATCACGGACACAGGCATCTCAAACGGGGCGATGACGATGCGGCCGAGCAGGTCGCACAGCGTGACCACGCCGATGCCGGTGAGGCAGACCCAGGGCAGGTTGGACCGGAGGTCGTCGCCACGCAGCATGCTCACGATGTTGGGGACGATGAGCCCGAGGAACGGCAGGTTGCCCACGACAACCGTGACCACACCGGTGGCCACCGCGACGAGGCTGGTGCCCACAAGCACGATGCGGTTGTAGTTCAGGCCGATGTTGGTAGCGATGTCTTCGCCCAGGCCGGCGGCGGTGAGGCGATCGGCGTAGAAGAACACGGCGACGACCACGAGCAGTACGACCCAGAGGATCTCGTACTGGCCGGCGATCACGCTGGTGAACGAGCCGGCGAACCAGACGCCGAGGGACTGCAGCAGGTCAGTCTGCAGCGCGATGAAGGTGGACACGGCGCTGACCACGGCGCCGAGCATGATGCCCACGATGGGCACCACCAGGCTGGAGCGCAGTGTGACGCGCCGCAGGAACGCGAAAAACACCATGGTGCCGATGAAGGCGGCGCCGACGGCGAACAGCATGCGCGTCATCACGGAACCGTCCGGGAACAGCAGAAACGACGCGAGCAGCCCCAGCCCGGCCCACTCGGTGGTGCCGGTGGTGGTGGGTTCGACGAAGCGGTTCTGGGTGAGCATCTGCATAATCAGCCCGCTCATCGCCATCGCTGCGCCGGCGAGCACCAGCGCGATTGTGCGCGGCACGCGGGTGGCGCGGAACATTTCCCAGCCGTCCTCGGTGCCCAGGATGTCGTACTGCCCCACCATCAGCGACGCGGTAAGCAGGGCTAGAACAAGGACGACACCCGCCCCGAGCTTCCAGTCCAGAAGCTTGGGGCGGGTGGTGGTCGTTGTGTCAGTCATCGAAGACAGACTACTTGCCTGCCTCGAGCTGCTCGGAGATCTGGTTGAGGATCTCAGTGTAGGTGTAGATGGACTCGTTGGTGTAGGTGTCCGCCGGGGCGACGTAGACGTGGCCTTCCTTGACCGCGGTGACGTTCTTCAGCGGCGCGGAGTCGTTGATCACGGACAGCGCCTCCGGGGAGTCGGTGATGGACTTCACGCCTGCGTCGCGGTCCAGCACAAGCAGCCAGTCCGGGTTGGCGCCAGCGATGGCCTCGACGGAGATGTCGTCGCCCTGGTGGTCGTCGGAGGCGTTAGCCACCTCGAGCGCCGGGGTGAAGCCGATCAGGTCGAACAGCGGGCCCCACACGCGGCCCACGCCCGGGGCGACGTAGCCGATCTCGCCGCCGGAGACGTTCAGCGCCATGACCTTCTGTTCCGGATCGTAGGCGTTGCGGGCGCGCTGGACAGCCTCGGTGAATTCCTGAACGGCCCGCTCAGCCTCGGCCTGCTTACCAAAGACGTCGCCCAGCTCCAGGGTCTGGCGGATCAGCTCGCGGTCGAACGGCTCGCCGTCGCGCGGCTCGAAGTCCAGCAGCGTGGCGTCCGGAACCAGCTTTTCAATGTCCTGGTCGAACTGCTCGAAGCGCTGACCGGAGACGATCACGTCCGGATCGGCGGCGACGATGGCCTCCAGGTTCGGCTCGCGGTGATTGCCGATGTCGATGATGTCCTCGTCGTCCGCGATGCCCGGAATCGAGTTGGGCACAATGTCGCGCGGCGCGGCGACCGGCTTAATGCCCCAGGAATCCAGCAGCTCGAAGGAGCGGTTATCCAGGGCGACCACGCGCTTCGGCGGGCTGGGCACGGTCTTCTCGCCGTAGTTGTCGGTGACGGTCACAGTGCCGTCGGAAGCATCATTGCTTGTCGACGCCCCTTCGGTCGCCGCCGTTTCCGAACCAGCGGCGGCATCCGTGCCGGACTCACTGGTGGAGCATGCACCCAGCGCGAGGGCGCCGGCCGCAACAAGAGCGATGAGAGGGGTACGGGAGAAACGGGTCACGGTCGTCCTTCCTTCCAATCCATAAGGTAAGGGTTACCTGACCCATCTTAGGCTAACCAAACTTCGGCACCTAACCCGGCCCCACACTAAGCCTTCTCGATCACCGCAGCAAGGCCCTGACCACCACCGATGCACATGGTCACCAGCGCGCGCTCGGCGTCGGTGCGGCGCATCCGATGCGCGGCGGTGACCACCATGCGCGCGCCGGTCGCACCCACCGGGTGACCCAGCGAGATGCCGGATCCCACCGGGTTCAAGCGCGGGTCGTCCTCGGAGATCCCCCACGCGTCCAGCACAGCGAGCGCCTGAGCGGCAAACGCCTCGTTCAGCTCGATCAGGTCGATGTCGTCGAAGGTCAGGCCGAGGCGGTCGAACACCTTCTTCGTGGCGTCGACAGGCCCAATGCCCATGGTCTCCGGCGCCACGCCCGCCACGGCCCAGCCGCGCAGCACGGCGTATGGGTCTAGGCCCAGCTCCTCGGCCTTGGCGCGGGTGGTCACGATCATCGCGGCGGCGCCATCGTTCTGTCCCGAGGCGTTGCCGGCGGTCACCGTGGCACCCTCCAGCGTCTTCCCCATTACCGGCCGCAGCTTCGCCAGCGACTCTTCGGAGGTGCCGGGGCGGATGTGCTCGTCCTTGTCCACCACCACCGGGTCGCCCTTGCGCTGCGGCACCGACACCGGCACGATCTCCGCGTCGAAATCGCCGGCCTCCTGTGCCGCCGCTGCGCGCGCGTGCGACGCCACTGCCAGCTTGTCCTGGCGTTCGCGCTCGATGGAGTACTCCTCGCGCAGGTTCTCCGCGGTCTCGATCATCCCGCCCGGGATCGGGTGGTGCTTGCCGCCGGCCTGCTCGCGGCCTTCCTGCAGTCGGTCCTTCAGCTCCATGGTCCCGCCCTTCGCGCCCCAGCGGATCTTGCCGTCCACGGTGTACTCGGTGTTGGACATGGATTCCGCGCCGCCGGCGATGATCAGGTCGGCAGCACCGGCGGCCACGTGCGCGGCGGCTGTGGCGATCGCCTGCAGCCCGGAGCCGCAGCGGCGGTCCAGCTGCATGCCGGGCACTTCCACGCCCAGTTCCGCGTCGAGTCCGACGACGCGCCCCAGCGCGGGTGCCGCACCGTTCGGCGAGGCCTGGCCAAGGATAATGTCGTCAATCACCTCGCCGGAGATCCCGGCATCCTCGATCACGGCCTTGACCACGGTCGCGGCCAGCTCCTGCACCGGCACGCCGACGAATGCGCCGCCGTAGCGCCCCACCGCGGTGCGTTTGGGGTTGCAGATGACAATATCTTTCGGGTCGCTCATGATGTCTCCTTCAGAGTGGTTGTTTGCAGGTCGCGCTCGATCGCGCTCGCTGTCGCCTGCAGCGGGGGCAGCAGCTTATCGACGACCTCCCGGTGCCCCACCGCCCCTGCATGGGCCGACACATTCACCGCGGCGACGACCTTGCCGTCGTCGCCGCGGACCGGGCACGCCACGGAGCGCAGGCCCAGTTCGAGTTCTTGGTCGACGATGCAGTAGCCCTGCCTTTGGACGTCGATAAGCAATTGCCTGAGCGCATCCTCGCTGGTGACCGTCTCAGGCGTGATGGGCTCGAGCGCGGTGTCGGCCAGATAGACGTCGAGCTGCGCGGATGGGAGATCGGCGAGCAGCACGCGCCCCATCGACGTCGCGTAAGCGGGAAAGCGCGTGCCGATGGTGATGTTGACGCTCATGATGCGGTTCGCGGCGGCGCGGGCAACGTAGACGACGTCGGAGCCGTCGAGGACGGTGAGCGAGCTCGATTCGTTGAGCTTGCGCGACAGACCATCCAAATGTGGCTGCGCGATCGCCGGAAGACCCAGGCTGGACAGGTACGAAAAACCCAGCTCGAGAGTCTTCGGGGTGAGCCAGAAAACCGTGCCGTCGCTGGAGGCGTACCCCTCCGCAACGAGCGTGTGCAGGAACCGCCGCACCGTCGCGCGCGGAAGGCCCGTAGCTTCTGCGACCTGGGCAAGCGTTTGGCGCGGGCGGGCACCACTAAACGCGCGGATGACCGCCAGGCCCCGAGTGAGGCTCTGCACGAGTTGCACATCACTACCAGACATATGTGTGATCCTAGCCGATACAGGTTCGCTTTGTGAACCCTTGTGCAGTAGCCGAACAACAGTTACTATGCGCACATGATTAACAAGGTGGTTTCTTCAGCGGAGGAGGCGGTCGCCGACATCCCGGACGGCGCCTCCATCGCCGTGGGCGGCTTCGGGCTGGTGGGCATCCCCGCCCGGCTCATCGACGCCCTGCGCGCCCAAGGTGCCGGCGATCTCACGATCATTTCCAACAACCTGGGCACAGACGGCTTCGGCCTCGGCCTGCTGCTGGCGGACAAGCGGATCTCCCGCTCCATCGGCTCCTACCTGGGCACAAACAAGGAGTACGCGCGCCAGTACTTAGAGGGTGAGCTCACCGTCGAGTTCACCCCGCAGGGCACCCTGGCAGAACGCATGCGCGCCGGCGGCGCGGGCATCCCCGCGTTCTACACCAAAGCCGGCGTGGGGACCCCTCTGGCCACGGGGGAGATCCCCACCCGCTACAACCCGGACGGCACCATCGCCGAGTACTCCCGCCCGAAGGAACTGCGCGAGTTCAACGGCGAGCAGTACGTAATGGAAACCGCGCTGACACCGGATTTCGCATTCGTGCACGCGCACAAAGCGGACCGCTTTGGCAACCTCGTCTTCTCCAAAACCGCGCAGAACTTCAACCCCGACGCTGCCGTGGCCGGCAAGATCACCGTCGTGCAGGCGGAGGAAGTGGTGGACGAGATCCCCGCGGCCGAGGTGAACCTGCCCGGCATCTACGTCGACCGCGTGGTGGAAGTAGGCCCGCAGGAGACCGGAATCGAATTTAGGACGGTGAGTGAGTAATGGCTTGGACCCGGCAAGAAATGGCCGCGCGTGCAGCCCAAGAGCTGGAAAACGGCCAATACGTCAACCTGGGCATCGGCATGCCCACCCTCATCCCGGGCTACCTTCCCAAGGACGTGGAGGTGGTGCTCCACTCCGAAAACGGCATCCTCGGCGTGGGCCCCTACCCCACCGACGACGCCGTCGACCCGGAGTTGATTAACGCCGGCAAGGAAACCATCACGGTGGCGCCGGGCGGGTCCTTCTTCGGCTCCTCGACGTCGTTTGGCATGATCCGCTCCCGCGCCATCGACGTCGCCGTGCTCGGCGCCATGGAGGTCTCCCAGTACGGCGACCTGGCCAACTGGATGATCCCGGGCAAGATGGTCAAGGGCATGGGCGGCGCGATGGACCTGGTGCACGGCGCCAAGAAGGTCATCCTGCTCATGGAGCACACCACCAAGAAAGGCGCCTCGAAGGTCCTGCCGGAGTGCCGCCTGCCGCTGACCGGCGCGAAGTGCGTGGACCAGATCATCACCAACCTGGCCGTGTTCACCGTGGACGAGAAGCAGGGCTTGACCCTGACAGAGGTTGCCCCGGGCGAGACGGTGGAGTCTGTCCGCGAAGCCACCGAAGCCCCGTTCGAGGTGGCCGTGTAAGGCGCGCCCTTAGGACAGCGCAAAGCCCCAGACCACAGCGGCGGTCTGGGGCTTTCGCGTTACTCGGGCAGAAATTACTGGTAGTCGCGGCCGTGCATCTTTTGGAGCTCAATGCCGTGGCCCTGACCCGACAGGAACAGGGTGGACGCGTCGAGCTGGAACAGCTGCGGGTTGGACTGCAGGACCATCTTCAGGTCGTCGGCGTCCTTCTGCGCACCCGGCTCGCACGCCATCTTGGTCTCAGTGAAGTCGCTGAGGTGCAGCGCGCCGGTGTTGTCGATCTGGTACTTGGCGGTGCCGGAGTTGCAGCCGTCGTTCAAGTGGAGCACACCGTTCTCGCGGAAGTCCAAGGTGATGGCGGTGTTCTTCTTTGCCTGCAGGGTGGTGTCCAGCGCAGCGGTGAGGCGATCATCCGTGAGGTGATCCGCACCTTCCGGGATCTGCTGGATCAACTCGGAGCCAGCCGGGTTCTCCGGTGCTGGCGCCGGGGCCGGTGCGGGTGCGGGTGTGCCGCCGAGGCCACCGAACAGATTCGAGCTCATCTGCACGAACTGGTCGATGCTGGAGACTTCGGGACGCTCCTGGGCCTGCTCCTGGGCGTCGGCAGTTCCGACACCCAGGAGGCCGCCGGTGAGCGCGACGGCTGCGGTCGCTGTGGACAATTTCCTTAGGGTCTTGGTTGAAGTAAACATGGCCCACACGCTACCGAGCGCTTCCAGACGAACAAGGGGCTCAAAGGAACTTCAACGCAACTCCAAACTTGTGTTGACCCAGCGCATAGATTTGACACACCCAATGGTTGCGCCAAGAAAACCAAAAACCCGCTGCTCAGGTGGGAGCAGCGGGGGCGCAAGTGGCGTCGACTAGTTTGCAGCAACCTTGGAGAATTCGATGGCCTTGCCCTGGGCCGCGAGCACGATGGTCTCGTCGTCGAAGCGGTACACCGACGGGTTCGAACGCAGAATCGACTTCAGTTCGTCCGCCTTGTTCATTTTGGTCGGGTCGCACAGGCGCTGCGTCTCGGCGATGGTCCCAACCTTCACGGCACCGGTGCCGTCGATGGAGTACCCGGCGCTGCCGGCATTGCAGCCGTCGAAAAAGGACAGCTTGCCGTCCGGTCCGAAAGTGACCGTCATCGAAGCGTCGCCCTTCACCGGAAGCGGCCCCTGCAGAGCAGCCTTCGCCTTCTCTGCCGGCAACGGCTTCACGCCCTCCGGCAGGTTCTTCAACAGCATGTGGGAGCCACCCTTGTTAATCACTGAGCCGCTAAAGGCAGACCACCCCATCTGCGTCCAGCCCTCGATGTCGGCCGGGCCGTTGGAAGACATCTGCGCATTGGCGGTGCCTACGCCGAAAAAGCCGCCGGCGAGGGCGGCGAGGGCAGTTGCTGCGGACAACGTCTTTACAGTCTTGGATGTCATGAGCGCCAACCTACCTGGCTTTTCGCGGCACTCAAGGACTTCTACGAAGCTTTTACGCAACCTGGACGCTGCTTTAACTCAACGGTCAGCGAGCGCTAGGGCGGCTTAGAAAAACACCACTTCGTCGCGCTCCAGCCACGCCCCCTTGCCGCTTTCAGAGTCCCAGCAGGTCACGCCGGTCTCCTCCACCGCACACACGAACGGTCCGTGGTTGACCACTTCGCCGTACTGCACGACCTCCGCGGATTCGCTGCCCGCGGGCCACACGGAGTCGTCGTAAAGCGGTGGCTCAGTTTGCTCGCGCGGGTAGCCACCGAGGATCTCCATCATCCATCGCGGCGTTCCTAGCTCACCGATGCCGAATTGCTCGCTTTCCATGAAGGACTTCACGCCGCAGTCGAACATCGGCTCGTCCGCTAGGTTCATCATGCAGCCGATGTTGCCGGACGGGGTGACAAACAGCGCGTTCTGCACGGGACTATCGCCGATGCTCTTGATCGTCCGGATCGGCCGCGCGTTGTCCGGGACGGGGCCGCCGGCGCCCGGGTACGCCAGCGGGGCGTCGGGGATGCCGCTTTGCCTATCGACGTGCTCCGCCTCCCCCGCCGCCGCAGCATCAGCCTGTTTCGCCGGTTCTTCCTCTGCTTTTGGCGCCTCGGGCGCTTCCGCTTCCGGCGCTTCCACGGTTTCGGTCACCGTGACGTGCTCGGCCCCGGGCGTGTCGCTGCAGCCGACGACCAGGAAGGTCGTGGCGGCGAGTGCTGCGATGGCGTTGCGGTTCATGCCACCGGAGGCTATGAGCTAAAACTTCGAGAGTGATTTGCACAGGCGTAAAGGTTCCTGTCGCCGCCCCAACCCGCAAACCCTGAGCAAACCTTCCGGAGTATGCGCCATTTTGGGCCTTCCTCTGGAGTTCTTGCTCAGGGTTTGTGGTGCGGTCTGCCAGAGACCGTGACAATCTGCGGATGAAGCACTACCCTACTTGTTGATACGTCACCAAAAGGAGTGTTTAGCAATGAAGGCATTCGGTTTCTTGAGCTTCGGGCACTACGCCTTCGGCGGCCAGCGCGGCCCGTCCGCGGAGAAGATCGCCAAGATCCACCTGGAGATCGCCCAGGCAGCTGACGAGATCGGCGTGAACAACGCGTCCTTCCGCGTCCACCACTTCGTGCCGCAGGCCTCCGCCCCGATGCCGCTGCTGGGCGCAGTCGCCGCCACCACCAAGAACATCGAGGTGGGCACCGGCGTGATCGATATGCGCTACGAAAACCCGCTCTACCTTGCCGAAGAGGCCGCCTCCCTGTACCAGCTCTCCGGCGGGCGCGTGGCCCTGGGTGTCTCCCGCGGCGCCCCCGAGGTTGCCGAGCGCGGTTGGGAGGCCTTCGGCTACAAGGGCGAAGCCCCCAACGGCGCGGACGTGGCGCGCGCACACCTGGAGACCTTCATGGCCGCGGTGGACGGCAACGGATTCGCCACCGCAGCACCGCTGGAGCGGCAGTACCCCAACATGTTCCAGCCCGGCTCCGCCCTGCCGGTCTTTCCCATGGCGCCCGAGCTGCGCAAGCACATCTTCTACGGCTCCGGCACCCACACATCGGCCGAGCAGACTGCCAAGGATGGGCTGAACCTGATGTCGTCCACCCTGGTCTCTGAGACCACCGCCGAGACCCTCGGCGAAATCCAGGCGGACCAGATCAGCCGCTACCGCGCCGCATGGAAGGAAGCGGGCCACGACTGGACCCCGCGCGTGTCCGTGTCCCGCTCCATCTTCCCCATCGTCGACGGCGCCGATATGCAGATGTTTGGCATGCAGGCCTCCGGTTCCGACCAGGTGGGCATGCTGCCTGACGTGGGCGCTTCCACCTTCGGCCGCACCTACGCCGCCGAGCCGGACAAACTCATCGAGCAGCTCAAGGCCGACCCGGCCGTCATGACCGCCGACACCCTGCTGATCACCATCCCCACCGGCATGGGCGTGGACGTCAACGTGAAGATCCTGGAAAACTTCGCCACCCACGTCGCCCCCGCGCTGGGCTGGCAGCCGAACACCGAGGGCCCGGTCACCGGCTACCCGATCGACTAAGCGCCGGGCCTCGGCGGCAGTGACTACCATGACGGCCCATAAGGACAATTCTCGTTTCTTCCGACGCCCCTACCACTGACCGCCGAAAGCACTCCTCCAAGGACCCAAACCGTAATGAAGGATCCAAGCGCACCCCTCACGACGCACACCGACTCCACCGGCGAGTTCGTCATCTACAACACGGAGGACGGACGGACCGAAGTCCAATTACGCCTCATTGATGGCTCAGTCTGGATGACCCAGGCCGAAATGTCAGAGCTTTTCGACGTCAGCCGTTCCAGTGTTAGCGAGCACCTTAAATCTATCTTCAATACCGGTGAGCTTAACCGTGATGAGGTTGTTCGGAAATTCCGAAAGGAGCCAGGTCACACAGGGTATGGACGCACCTTAGAGCATTACAATCTCGACACCATCGTGGCCGTGGGTTTTCGCGTACGTGGCCCACGCGGCAACCAGTTCCGCACTTGGGCAACTACCGTCCTCAAGGAATATCTCGTTAAGGGCTTCTCCCTAAACGACGAGAAGCTGAAAGACCCCCTCGGCGCGGATTATTTTGACGAGCTCCTCGCGCGCATCCGGGATATCCGTTCCAGCGAAGCGCGACTCTATCTCGAACTGCGCAACATCATTGCCTTGGCTGACGACTACGACGCCAGCAGCAAAGCCACTCACCACCTATTCGCGAAGATCCAGGACAAGCTCCACTACGCCATCACTGGCAACACGGCAGCCGAAATCATCGCGACGCGTTGCGACCCGTCTGCTGACAATCTCGGTCTGACCAACTGGAAGGGCAAAGTGGTCCGCAAAGGTGACGTAACCACTGCGAAGAACTACCTCACGGATGATGAACTGCAGAGGCTGAATTTCCTCGTGTCTGGTTTCTTGAACTATGCCCAGGACCAAGCCGAACGCCGCAAGGTTGTCCACATGTCGGACTGGCTGAGCAAAGCAGACCAGTTCATCGAGTTCAACGACTACGAACCGCTAAACGACCACGGCCGCATTGCACGCAAGGACGCGTACAAGCTCGCCGAGGACCGCTACGGTCTCTATGACCAGGGGCGCAAAGAAATCGAGTTCCGCGAAGCAGACCGCAGCCTCGTCGAGGCACTTCAAGAAGCGGATCGGAAACTGATCTCCCAAAGAAAACGTCTCCAGCCCCGCAGAGAGTCAGACTGAGCCGCGAAACGGAAAAAGCGGACGTTCTACCAGGTAAAACGTCCGCTTTCGGTGGAGCCGCCGGGAATTGAACCCGGGTCCTTCATCACCGCGCCAGGGCTTCTCCGTGCGCAGTTCGCACGTTGTCTCTCATCGACCCTCCGGATCAGGCGAACATGTCCGGATGACGGGCCCAGTCAGTGAAAGGTGTCCCTTCCAAGGCCCCACTGACAGAGCCGGAAGGCAAGTCCCCTAAGTCGACGCCAGGTACCGGGTCGGGGACATCCCCGGCCTGACGGACACGCAGGTCGCTGGACCTTTCTATTTAGGCAGCGAGGGCGTAGTCACGCTGAGAGTTCTTCTCTGCGTTTATTAGTTACAGCGACGCTTACGGTGGTCTCCTGCCTGCACCGGCACGCTTCCCCTGGCTAAGTAGATGAAGTCGAAACCAGAATCGACCCCTTCAACTACGAAGAAACGTAGGAGACGAAACTTTACCGCACGCGCCCAAGATACACAAGAGGCTTTACGACGTAAACGCCGGACGCACCCGGAGGAACTCCACGACGGCATCCGGGCCGGCGTCGACAGCGAGGCGCGCCGCCTTGGCTACCTCGTCAGCCGCCATCTTTGGCATGCCGTCGTCGCCGGCGAGCATGTCGGTGTCGGTGCGCCCCGGGTGCAGGGAGGTCACGCGCACCTTGCCGGCTTCCTCCTGTGCCAGGGACTCAGTGAAGCCGCGCAGCGCGAACTTGGACGCGCAGTAGGCGGAGTTCTCGGCCATGCCGTGGAACCCGGCTCCGGAGTTGATGGTGATGATCAGGCCGGAGGAACGTCGCAAGGCAGGAAGCAATGCGCGGGTGAGCGTGACGGGGGCGAAGAGGTTGACCTCCATCATCTCGCGCCACTTGTCGTCGGTGAGCTCCTCCAGCGGGCCGCCGTCCATCACGCCGGCCGCGAGGACGAGCACGTCCAGCTCCTCGATCTTGGCAGCCGCCTCCAAGATGGCGTCAGTGTCGGTGAGATCCGCCTCGAACGGCTCCGCGCTGGGCAGGGCGGAGACGATGCCGGAGGCGTCCTTCGACGCACCCGCGTAAATGTGGTGGTCCTTGCCCAGGTCCTCGGCGATTGCGCGGCCGATGCCGCGGGATGCTCCAGTAATCAGTGCCTTCTTCATAGGCACCCACCGTAGCGAAATTAGGCCTTGATGCCCTTGAGCTTGCGGCCCAGGTCGCGGGTGATCTCGCGGTCCTCGGTGCGGCGCTTAATGTCGCGACGCTTGTCGTAGTCCTGCTTACCCTGCGCAAGGCCCAGCTCGACCTTCGCGCGGCCGTCCTTGAGGTAGAGCGACAGCGGGATCAGGGTGCGGTTGCCGTCGCGGACCTTGCCCTCCAGCGAATCGATCTCGCGGCGGTGCAAAAGCAGCTTACGGGTGCGCCGCGGCGGGTGGTTGGTCCAGTGGCCGCGGGAGTACTCCGGGATGTGCATGTTACGCAGCCAGACCTCGCCGTTGTCGATGGTGGCAAACGCCTCCACCAGCGATACCTTGCCCTCGCGCAGCGCCTTGATTTCGGTGCCCTGCAGCACCAGCCCGCACTCCCAGGTGTCCAAGATGTGGTAGTCATGGCGAGCTTTCCGGTTGGTGGCAAGCACACCGGTATTGGAAAGCTTCTGCTTCTTGTTCTTCTTGGACATAAGAGCGCCAAGTGTACTACTTGCGCACGTAAGAGCGAAGCGCCACCTGTGCGGCCAGCCCGCCGAGCACCATGGCGACCAGGCCCACCAGCGGCATGACCGCCCACACGGTGCTGTCCGGCACGCGCGCGATGAGCTGGTTGGCGTAGAGGTCGCCCAGCAGCGGGTCCACGATGAGCTGCTTGCCGGCCCACACGCCGATGGTGGCCAGCACCGCGCCGATCAGCACGGACAGCACCGCCTCCAGCACGAACGGCGCCTGGGTGAACCAGCGCGAGGCTCCCACCATGCGCATGATGCCGATCTGCTCGCGGCGGTTGTACGCCGCCAGCTGCACCATGTTGGAGATGAGGAACACCGCGGCCAACGCCTGCGCCGCCGCCACCGCGAATGCCACGTTGCGGAAGGTGTTCAGCGTCCCGGCCGCCGAGCGCACAGTGTCCGCCTGGTCGGAGATGACCTCCACCTGCTCCATGTCGCGGATTTTGTCCAGTGGCGAGGTGTCGGTCGGGTCCGTCAGGCGCACGTGCAGCGCCGCCGGCAGGGCGTCCGGGGTGGTCTCGCGCACCAGCTCCGGCTCGGATTCCTGGAACAGTTCCTTGAAGCGCTCATAGGACTGCTCGCGGGAGCGGAAGGTCACCTGCTCCACGCGGTCGTCCGCCTGCAGGGTGTCGCGCACCTGCTTGCAGCGGTCCGATGAGCAGTCCTGGTCGTTTGCGGAGATGTCCTCGTCCAGCTCCACCATCACCTCGACGCGGTCCAGGTACAGGTCCTTCGTCTGCGTGGTGGCCTTGGAAATCAGCACGCCGGTACCCACCAGCACCAGTGACAGCGCAGTGGTGATGATCAGCGCGATGGTCATGGTGAGGTTGCGGCCCAGGCCCTTGACACCCTCACGGAAAATAAACTCCCAGTTCACGGCTACCTCCTCACGTCCCCGTACACGCCGTTTTCCTCGTCGCGCACGATCTTGCCCAGCTGCAGCTCCACCACGCGCTTGCGCATCTCGTCCACCGCTCGCGCGTTGTGCGTGGACATGACCACAGTCGTGCCCATGCGGTTAATGCGCGCGAGCAAGGCCATGATTTCGTCGGCGGTGCCGGGGTCGAGGTTGCCCGTTGGTTCGTCGCAAAGCATGAGCTTGGGCTTATCGACGAAAGCTCTCGCAATAGCCACGCGCTGCTGCTCACCACCAGACAGCTCCCGCGGCATGCGGTTGGCTTTGGCGCCGAGGCCGACCAGCTCGAGGGCGTCGGGGACGAGTTTGGCGATGCGGTTTTTCGGCTTGCCGATGACCTCGAGCGCGAACGCGACGTTGTCGTAGACGCTCAAGTTCGGCAGCAGGCGGAAGTCCTGGAACACGTAGCCGATGGACTGGCGCAGCTTGTTCACCTGCTTGCCGCCCAGGGCGTTGACGTGGAAGTCGTTGAAGAAGATGTCGCCCGAGGAGACGTTCTCCTCGCGGATTAAAAGCTGCAGGAAGGTGGACTTGCCGGAGCCGGACGCGCCGATGAGGAACACGAACTCGCCGTCGGGGATGTCGAGCGTGACGTCGTCGAGCGCGGGGCGCGTGGACGTCGGGTACGCCTTGGTCACATGGTCGAATCGGATCACGCGACACACCTTACCTGTTGCTGGTGTGACTGTAGTGGTGGTTGGCGGCGGGCCGGCAGACGAGGACGCGCGCCCCGCGACACATCGCGGCGGAATCTGTCAGACGGACCCCATCGCCCCAGGTCGATGCAAGAGGCTGCCGCAATGTGTCAGGAACCCACGCCAATGGGCAATCCCACCTGCAAAACAGGTGGGATTGCCCGGCGCCGATAAGGCAGCGTCTTAGTCGTTGACGTAGAGGTACTGCTTGTTCACGAACTCGTCGAGCGCGAACACGGACAGCTCGCGGCCGAAGCCGGAGCGCTTCACGCCGCCGAACGGCAGGACTGCGGAGAAGTACTGGCCGAGGTTGACGTGGATCATGCCGGTGTCGATCTGGTCCGCGACCTTGATGGCGCGCTCGGGGTCGTCGGAGAAGACCGCGCCGCCGAGGCCCTGGTAGGAGTTGTTGGCCAGCTCCACGGCCTCTTCCTCGGAAGCTACCTTGTAGATCTCCGCGACCGGGCCGAAGAACTCCTCGTAGTAGACGTCGGAGCCGACCGGCAGATCGGTCAGCACCGCCGGGGAGTAGTAGGCGGAGTTCTCGTCCATCTCGCCGCCGGTGCGCAGGTTCGCGCCCTGGGCGACGGCGCGCTTGACCTGGTCGTCCAGGATCTCGGCCGCGCGGCGCGAGGACATCGGGAAGTACTCGTTCTCGCCCGGGTTGGACGGGTCACCCTTCGTGTAGCCCTCGGCGATTGCGACCATCTCATCCACGAACTGGTCGTAGATGTCCTCCATCACGATGATGCGCTTGTTGGAGGTGCAGGCCTGGCCGGCGTTGTGGACGCGCTTGTCCCACGCCTCCTGGGCAGCGGCCTTGACGTCGGCGGCGTCGAGGATGACGTACGGGTCGGTGCCGCCGAGCTCGAGCACGACCTTCTTCAGGTTCTTGCCCGCGGTCTCCGCCACCTTGGCGCCGGCGCGCTCAGAGCCGGTGAGCGAGACACCCTGGACGCGCGGGTCCGCGATGATGGTCTCGATCTGCTCGTGGGTGGCGTAGACGTTGATGTACACGCCGTCGGGCAGGCCGGCGTCCTTCAGCACCTGCTCGAAGGCGGCCGCGGACTTCGGGGTGATCTCGGCGTGCTTGAGGATGATGCAGTTGCCGTTCATCAGGTTCGGGCCGGCGAAACGCGCGATCTGGTAGATCGGGTAGTTCCACGGCATGATGCCGAGCAGCGTGCCCAGCGGAAGGCGGCGCACGACAGCCTTGCCGCCCGGGACGTCGACTTTCTTGTCGGAAGAGTGCTCGGCGGCGTTGTCGGAAAAGAACTGCAGGATGTCGCCGGAGAAGTTCATCTCCCACTCGCCCTCCGGGATGGGCTTGCCCATCTCTTCGGCGGCGATCTGCGCCAGCTCGTTTGCGCGCTCCTTGAGCAGCTGCGCTGCCTTGCCGACGATCTCCGCGCGCTCCTCGTAGGAGGTGTTGCGCCAGGTCTTGAACGCTTCCTCGGAGTGGCTCAGGATGTCCTGAATCTCCTGGTCGGTGGCGAATTCGAAGGTCTCCACGACCTCGTTGGTCACGGGGTTTTGCACGCGGTACTGGTTGGACATTGTGTTCCTTTCGGGGTTGGGTTTGTATCGATTGTGAACTCTATCACTATGCGCCGGTCCTGTAAGCACCGTCGCTCATTTTGATGCCTTGGTCTTGGCCCATGTAGGAGGTTTCCTGCGTCAGTGCGTCGAGAAGCGTCTTGTGGTTGTCCTCCACAACCTGCGCCAGCACCTCCGGGTTGGCGCGCAGCAGGTCGAAGCGTTGCTGCACGAGCGGGAGGTCCAGCTCGGCAAACGGGCGGGACACGGCGTGCGGCACGTCGTAAATGTCGGCCACCTCGTCGCCGTGCATGAGGCGGGTGGCGGTGTACATCCAGTCGTCGATCGACTCGTCCGGGAACGGCAGCAGCTCCTGAGCGTTGATGCGGAAGCCGTTGAACAGCGCTTCCACCAGTGCGCGCGACGCGTCGTTCGGCTCGCCGTCGACGAAGTGGATCGCGTCGATGGTCTCCTGGGAGGCGTCGATGTCTGTCTCCGGCTCGAGCAGGTCGCCTGGAATGCCCAGCATCAGGCCCACGACCCGCCAGAGGTAGAACAGGTCCTGCTCCTCCTCCAGGGTGAGGCGGTAGCCGAGGTTTCGCAGGTAGGTAAACGCGATGTAGGTGAAGTCGAACCAGGTGCGGAACATGTCCAGCTCCGAAATCGGCGCGCCCCACTCGGAGTAGTCCAGGCCAAGCTGCGTCTGCACGCGGCGCACGTGCGCGTGCATCGCGCGGACCATGCCGGTGTGGATGTAGCTGACGTTGCCCGGCTTCAACCCGTCCTTCAGGTACACCGAGTAGATCCAGTTGGTGGTGTAGGCAAGGCGGTGCACGGCGCCCTCGGTGAGCTCGCCGGTGTTGACCAGGATGTCGGCGATGGACGGCGCGGAGTAGGTGTGGATCAGCGCGCCCGGGCCGAGCGAGAGGTTCTGCGCCAGTACCGGGATCGCCAGCGCCGCCTTCTGGCCACGCTCAAGCCGCTCCCAGTCCACGCCGTCGAGGGCAGCGTTCATGTCGTCGATAAGCGCCTTGACCTCGGGCAGCGTATCGGCGTCCGCCTCCCCGCGCGCGAGTGCCGCGCGCAGGTTCGGCATGACGTCCTTACTCTTGTTGCCGCTGGTGTACAGCGCGTCGGCGATCGGGTCCATCGCCCAAAATGCCTGCTCGAATCGCTTCGCACGTTCCTCGCCGAACTTTGCGACGAAAGCTTCGCGGCTCCCACGCGCCACCGGCCAATCCGTGCGGCTGTAGTGGTCCTGCGCGAGCGGGTTGTCAACGAATGTCTGAGTCATGGTTGTGCTCCTTGGTTGTCGGGGCCGGCTCGCGCGGGCTAGCGCAGGCCTTCCTTGGATGTGTCGTGCAGCTTGTACTCGGCCTTGACGTGCGGGGCTTTCTCGGCGACGTAGTCCTCGATCTGCTTGAACACGTCGGACCACGGCGGCTTGCCGTCCGCGGCCTTCTTCGCCTTCGCCGCCTGGGCGCCGGGCAGCTTGTCGCGCACGCGGTAGATCACGGCCTCGGCCTTCGCCTTGAGCAGGAAGGCGATCTTCCAGTGCAGATACGGCGTGCCCTCGAAGCGGGACCCCTTGACCATGAACTTCGTGTCTTCGTCGCCGATGATCAAGGACAGCGCGCCGAGCACCTGCGCCGGCATCTTCGGGTCCAGGTCCTCGAGGATGCCCATCAGGGCGGTCGCCACACGCACGTGGTAGTCCGAGGAGTAGCCGCCGTTGGCGTAGATGAAGTCCGTCATCTTGCGCATCTCGTCGCCGGTCTTCGGGATCAGGCGCTCTTCGGCACCCATAAGGTAGAGCACCCACGCCCAGTACATGGCCACGTCGTCCCACTCCTCGCCGGTGTGCGGGCGGCCGAAAAATTCGTCCACACCGATCGGCATGAGCGCGAACCAACCCTCGCCGGAGACGAGGAAGGACGAGCCGATGGGGCGGCCGAACTCGTTGTAGTGGTCCGGGCCCCACAGCTTTTCCAGGCCGCGGTTGGCCTGAGCGTGCAAAAGACGCACGCGTACGGCGGCTTTCAGGCCGTCGCTGAAGCGGTCAAATACGCCCTTCTTGCCCAGGTCGACGAAGAACTTCACCGTCTCGATGATGCGGGTGAAGGACTCGATCTCGAACATCGCGGTCTCGCCGGTTGCCGCGGAGGTGCGGTCCTCCATCGTGGTGGCCCAGTAGGCGAAGCCGATGGAAAGCAGCTCCGCGGACGGCGTGACGTTGTAGTAGGCGATGCGGCCGCGCTCGGCGGCTTCGAGGTCGATCCAGTCCGGGATGTTATCCACCTGATCGAAGAACTCCACCAGCTCCGGCGACGGGTCGGCGACCTTGTCAATGCCCTGGTTCAGCGCCGTTTCAAAGTCGGCGCGGGACTTCTCCGCCCCGTCGCGCTTGAACGCCTCGGCGAGTTTGGCTCCGGTTTCGTCGGTCTGCCACATGTGATCGTCCAGAAGCTTTGTCTGGAAGCTGGTGTAGCCCTCCCACTCGTCGGCGACGGTGTGCCAGCGGTCGAACAAGTTGTGGCGCAACGTCGCCCAGCCCGGCCGGCGCGTGCGGCGCTTCGGGGCTGGGCGAAGCGGCATGCCGTCCCGGTAGAAGTAGCGGAAATCCTCGAAGGGATTGTCCGACATCGACAGGATCTCCGGGTGCACCGGATGTTGGTATTGATGCTCCTCGCGAGCATCGGTGCTGGCAGTCATTCGTGTCACTTCCCTTTGACGTAGAGGCCCTAGCTCAGGGCTCCTGATGTTGGGCCTTGCCGCAAGCGCCGACAACCCTGTCGACCAGCACAAATTGTTGTTTGTGCGATATGCGAACATTTTTGTGGTGTCGGTCACTTTTGCGTGACCTTATACTATCCATTACACAACAGGCCGGCAACCAGTTTTGCGGCGAAATTTTGCAACGGAGGTTGACGTGAGAAACGGCAAAGGATTTGGCAGCTTGACCACACTTTTCGGCGGCAGGAGCAGGGGCACAGACCCGAACGCACTCGACCGCGAGGAGGCCTATGCCAGCAGGCAAGCGCGCCAAGCAGAGCAACCAGAGCACCCCAGCGACGCCACCAACGTCATCGAACTGACCGCCGTCGACGTCGAACGCGCCCACGGCATCGCGCTGATCACGCTTGAGACCCGCGACGGCTCCCCCATCCCCGGCTACGAGCCGGGCTGCCACGCGGACTTTCTGCTGCGCTCCTCCGAGGGCGAGGAGCTGGTGCGCCAGTTCTCCCTGTTCCCCATGCACCGCCTCGGCTCCGAAGACGCCGGCGAGCGCGCCGTCTACGGCATCGAGGTGAAGCTGGAGACGGATTCGCGCGGCGGCTCCATCGCCGCCCACAACATCGAGCCGGGCGACACGGTGCGCATCCTGCCGCCCCGCAACAACTTCGGCCTCGCGCCCGGCGCAAAGCGCTCGATCCTGGTGGGCGCCGGCGTGGGCATCGCGCCGATCTTTTCGCTGGCGCGTGAGCTGCAGATCCAGCAGGCGGACTACTCGGTGCTGTACTTCGCGTCCAGCCAGGAGCGGGCGCTGATGCGCCACCTCATCGACACCTACCTCCACGGCCAGACCAAGAGCATCTTCGCCACCGGGGAGCGCGACAAGCAGTCCGGCTACATCGAGGAGTCCCTCGCCGCCTCGGACACCGCCCCGGAGGACACCCACCTGTACGTGTGCGGGCCGCAGGGCTTCATGGACGGGGTCATCGACGTCGCGACCGAGCACCTGCCCAAGGCCAACATCCATTTCGAGGCCTTCCGCGCCGCGGAAGAAACCCTCGCCGGCAACCACGACGCGGACGGCCCGTTCGAGGTCGTCCTCAACGGCGAGACCTACAAGGTGCCGGAGGGCCAAAGCGTCCTGGACGTCTTCGAGGACGAGGACGTGCCAATTTTGTCCCAGTGCTCGGAGGGCACGTGCGGCACCTGCATCATGCGCGTCGTGGACGGCACCCCGGACCACCGCGACAGCATCTTCACCGAGGAGCAGCACGAAAACGGCGCCTTTGCCACGTGCGTCTCCCGCTCGCTGTCCCCCACCCTCACTTTGGAGCGGTGGAGGAACCTGCGCGGCTAGGCGAAGATTGCCTATCGACGCCTAAAGCATGCGCACCATCACCACGCCCGCCAACACAATGGCAAGGCCGGCAAGGCGGTAGGGCGTGGGCGCACTGCGGCGCCCGCCGGTGCCCACGCCGAGCGATTCCAGCACCTGGCCGCAGATGATGTTGCCCACCAGGGCCGCAATCACGGTGGTGCCGGTGCCGAGGATCGGCGACAGCGCAGCGCCGCCGAACACGAAGAACGCACCGAGCATGCCGCCGAGCCACATCCACCACGGCCCTGGCGCGATCCCGGTGGCCAGCGCCCGGCGCGGCCCGGACAGCACCACGGACATCACTGCCAGCAGCACAAGACCGACCACCAGCGAGATTTGGCCGGCCTGCAGCGAGCTACCCAGCGCGCGGCCGAGGTGACCGTTGACGGCGGTTTGGGTGGCCGAGCCCATGCCCATGACCACACCGGAGGCGCGCAGCGCCCACAAAGCGGCGCCTTCGGCGGTGCCGTGGATGGTTCGTGTGCGCCCGATCTCCAGCACCATGGCGATGCCGCCGACCACGATCAGCGCGCCCAAAAGGCGCAGCGGGCCCACTGACACCTGCGGCGACTGAAACAGCCCGAACCGGTCGATTAACAGCCCCATGATCACCTGGCCCAGAATCGGCAGGATCACCGTCTGCACGGGGCCGAGTTTGGGAAACAGGACGATGTTGCCGGCGATGAACATCACGCCCATGAACCCGCCGAGCCATGCCCACCACGGTTGCGAGGCGGCCGTCGATAAGTCTGGCACCAGTGCCCCACTCGCACCCCAAGAAATAACGGAGGCGACCACCACCGCAATGATGAAGGACACAAACGTCGCGCCGATCGGCGAGCCGACGCTTTGCCGCAGCCGGGTGTTAATCGCGGTCTGGACGGGCACGATCGCGCCCACCAGCATGGCTAAAAGCAGCAGCATGTGTTCTCCTCCCTCAAGCTGAACAGGCAGCCGGGGCGAAGTGCGCCCGGCTGCCTGCCCTACACGTTGCGACGGCTACTTATCCGTCGGGATCGTGTCCATGTTCTCCAGCATCTTGGCCACGTAGCCGGTGTTGAACTCGCCGGAGCGGAACTTGTCGCTGTTGAGCAGCTGGGCCTGGAACGGCGCGGTGGTGACCACGCCGTCGACCTTGAGCTCGTCGAGCGCGCGCAGGGTGCGCTCGATGGCCTCGTCGCGGGTGTCCGCCCAGCAGATGAGCTTGCCCACCATGGAGTCGTAGAACGGCGGGATGGTGTAGCCGGTCTCGATGTGGGTGTCCATGCGCACGCCGAACCCGCCCGGGGTGCGGTAGTGCTCGATCTTGCCGGGGCGCGGGGCGAAGTTCTCGTTCGGGTCCTCGGCGTTGATGCGGCACTCGATGGCGTGGCCGCGGATCTGGATGTCGTCCTGGGTCAGGCGCAGCTTCTGCCCGGAGGCGATGCGCAGCTGCTCCTGGATCAGGTCCACACCGGTGATCATCTCGGTGACCGGGTGCTCCACCTGGATGCGCGTGTTCATCTCGATGAAGTAGTACTTGCGCTCGATGTTGTCGAAGACGAACTCGACAGTGCCGGCGTTTTTGTAGCCCACCTCTTTACAGAGGTTGATGGCGGCTTCCTGGAGGCCGGCGCGGAGCTCGTCGTCAATCGCGGGCGAGGGCGCTTCCTCGATGAGCTTCTGGTTGCGGCGCTGCGAGGTGCAGTCGCGCTCGCCAAGGGCGATAGCGTTCTCGCCGTCCGCGAGCACCTGGATCTCAATGTGGCGGATGTCAGTGAGGAAGCGCTCGATGTAGACGGACGAGTCGTTGAACGCGGACTGCGCCTCGTTCATGATCTCGTTGAGGTCCTTTTCCAGCGTGTCCTCGGACTCCACCACTCGCATGCCGCGGCCACCGCCGCCAGCGGCGGCCTTAATCAGAAGCGGGAAGCCAGTTTGCTTTGCGACGTCTAAAGCTTCCCCGAACTCAGTCACCACACCGTCGGAGCCGGGCACCGTGGGAACGCCGGCTGCCTGCGCGATTTTCTTCGCCTCGATTTTGTCGCCCATGCGGCGGATGTGCTCCGACGACGGGCCGACGAAGCCGATGTTATCGTCCTCGACCATCTGGACAAAATCGGCCTTCTCGGAGAGGAAGCCGTAGCCGGGGTGGATGGCGTCGGCCTTGAACGCCATCGCGGCGGAGACGATCAGCTCGGGGCTGTTGTAGCTCTTCGCGGCGTTGGCCGGGCCGATGCACACAGCCTGGTCGGCTTCCTTGACCGGCAGGGAGTCGCGGTCGCCCTCCGAGTACGCGAGGATGCTCTTGATGCCGAGCTCCTTGCAGGCGCGGATGACGCGCAGCGCGATCTCGCCGCGGTTGGCAATGAGGACGCTGTCCAGCAGCTTTTCAGATTTAGCCATGGGGTACCTACTTCGGCTCGATGACCATCAGCGGCTGGCCGTGCTCGACGGCGTCCTCGTTGTCCACGAGGATCTCGGTGACGGTGCCGGCGGTCTTCGCTTCGATGTTGTTCATCAGCTTCATCACTTCGACGATGCAGAGCACCTGGCCGACCTCGACGGTGTCGCCGACCTGCACAAACGGGTCCGCGCCCGGCTTCGGGGCGGCGTAGAAGGTGCCCACCATCGGGGACTTGACCTCCACGCCGTTGCTGGAGGACGCCGGGGCGGCCTCAGCCTTGGGTGCCTCTTCCTTCGGTGTCTCTGCAGGCGCCGGGGCCTCGGCCGGAGCAGGAGCCGGTGCCGGTGCCGGTGCTTCAGCCTTCGGCGCTTCCGGTGCGGCCGGTGCCGGGGCTGCCTTGAGGTGGCTCAGACCGCCCGGGGTCTTGGACAGGGCGAGCTCGATGTCGCCGTACTTGATGCTCAGCTCTTCGATGTCGCCGGACTGGTTAACCCACTCAAGCAGGGACTTCAGCTCGTTGAAGTTGGTGTTGTCAGACATGGTTTACTGCTCTCCTTTTTTGGTCAGGTTGATTTCGAGGTCGTCGGTCTTGAGGTGGAATTCGCCGGAAGTGGTGGTCTCGTAGATCTTCTGCACGAGCTTGGTCAGCTCGCCGCCCGGCACGCCTTCGCCCTGGCCTGCGCGGCCCTCTGCGACGAAGCGGCGCATCTCGTCCACGTTGTTGCCCGGGATGTTGGCGCGTAGCAGCAGCGTGTCGATGTCGTCGTCCGGGTACTGCTCCTTCAGGCCCGGCAAGCGCGGCTCGAGCTCCGGGCGGCCCTCCTTGATCTCGGAGGATCCGTTGGCCTTGATCTTCTCCAGCGCGTCCGGGTCGATCGGCGCGAGCGGCTCGCCGTAGTGGCCGAGCGCGTACTTCTTAATCTCGTTCGGCACCACGGAGTAGCGCTCGCCGGAGATCACGTTCATCACAGCCTGCGTGCCCACGAACTGGGCAAACGGGGTGATCATGATCGGGTACGCCAGCTCCTCGCGCACGCGGGCCGTTTCGTAGAGCAGGTCCTCGAAGCGGTCCGACAGGCCGGCGGTGGCCAGCTGGGATTCGAAGTTTGTGAGCATGCCACCCGGCAGCTGGTGCATGTAGTGCACGCCGTCGAAGGCGCGGGGCTTGCCCACGGGCTTGTCCTCGCGGTCCGCGATCTCCTGGAGCTTCTTGCTTGCGTTGTCCACGCGCTCGTCGTCGATGTTGACGGTGTAGCCCAGTGCGCGCAGGTCGCGGGCAAGCGCCTGGGTGGCGGGCTGGCCCTGGCCGTTAGCCAGCGGGGCGATCGAGGTGTGGATGGAGTCCACGCCGAGCTCCGCGGCGTAGATGTAGGTCAGCGGCGACAGGCCGGTCAGCGAGTGGGTGTGGACCTCGAGCGGCAGGTCGTTGCCGATGGCGCTGCGGATCGCCGGGATCAGCGTCTTCATGCGGTCCGGGGTGAGCAGGCCGCCGGCGTCCTTCAGCATGATGCGGTCGACGTCGGTGCGCTCCACCAGCTCCTGGGCCTTGTCGATGTAGAGCTCGTCGGTGTGCACCGGGCTCAAGCAGTAGGACAGGCAGCCGTAGGTCTCGGCGCCGAGCTCCTTGGCCAGGATGAGGGTGTCGGCGATGTTGTCGATGTCGTTGAGGCCGTCGAAGGCGCCGATGACGCGGAAGCCGTTGGCGTAGAGGCGCTCAACCCACGCGTGGATGACGTCGTCAGGCAGAAAGTCGAAGGACGCGAGGTTGCGGGAGCGGACCATGGAGCGGAACTTGGTGTTCGGCGCGGCCTCGTGCACCTTGCGCACGCGCTCCCAGGGGTCCTCCCTGAGGTAGCGCACCGGCACGTCGAACTGGATCGGGGCAACCAGGTCCACATGCTCGAAGCCGGCGTTGGTGACGTCGTCGAGCAAATCCATGATGTGTTCGGTGCGCATGCGGGTCGCCCAGATGGACTGGTGCGCGTCGCGCAGCGTGGTGTCGATGATCTTGATTTCTCGCTCGCTGTCCGCCGGTCGACCACCCGCGGCGAAGATTTCAGCGAGGCTCTCTGTGCTCAGCTCTTCTGGGCTAAGTGCCATTGTTCCTCCTTAGAAACGCCAGACCGTGGCTATTGCCGAGTGGCTCGCCACCGTTGCGCTCAATGTACGCCCGGAAAAGTGTGGCGCGCGACTCATTTCGTTCCAAAGTTGTGAAACCGCACCTTGCGGGCAGATATGCGTGGCAAACCACTCCCCCCGTTCTGGGGTGCGCATGGAGCACGGGCGTTCGCATAACGAACACACGTCAGGAAATGTCATCACGAAAGAGTGCCCTTGAGCTGCAACTTCTCCCCTTAGCCCCGGCGCGGCCACACTCCAACAAACGTGTTTCGGGTCATTCCACGCCCCACAACGTGATCTAGGCAATACATTTTCGGTCAAACACCAGTCTCCGTAGGAGGAACCGTGAGTACGAAATAACGCTTCTCAATGGGTACGACCCATATCGAGGCAGAACGCCCGGCAGACAGGAAGTCTCTCGGCGCCAGCCTCATCGGCCAGCTGCTCGAATGGTTCGAGTGGAGCTCCTAAGCCGTCTTCGCCCCGTTTATCGCGGCAGCCTTCTTCGACAAATCCGACCCCACCTCTGCACTGTTGGCCACCTTCGGCGTCTTTGCTGTCGGCTTCCTAGTCCGCCCGCTGGGCGGCATCATCTTCGGCCGCATCGCAGACCGCGTGGGCCGGAAGAACGTGCTGATGATGACGATCATCATCATGGCGCTGTCCGCCGTGGTCATCGGTGTCATGCCCACCTACGAGCAGATCGGCATCTGGGCCTCCGTCATCCTGCTGCTGGTGCGCGTGATTCAGGGCTTCGCCCACGGCGGTGAGTCAGCCACGGCCAACAGCTACATCCCGGAGATCGCCCCGCGGGGCCGCCGCGGCAAGTGGGGCTCAATGGTCTACATGTCCATCTTCGGCGGCTCAGTGATCGCCTACACCCTCGGCGGCATCATTTCGCTTGTGCTTAGCGACGAGCAGATCGGCGCATGGGGATCGCGCATCCCGTTCTGGCTGGGCGCCGCTGCAGCGTTCGTGGCCCTGTACCTGCGCCGCCACATGCAGGAGTCCGAGCACTTCAACGAGATCCAGGAGGGCGGCGCCGAGTCCTACGACGGCCTCTCGGCCACCCGCCCGCAGACCCCGGTGCGCTCCAACTGGATGAACATCCTGCTGGTCATCGGCATGGTCTCCGGTGTGACGGCCGCGCACTACACCTGGACGTCCTACGTCTCCACCTACGCGATCACCCACGAAGGCATGTCCACCCAGGGCGCGTACTGGGTGTCCGTGTTCGCGCAGACCTGCGGCTTGATCGCCCTGCCGCTGTGGGGCGCGCTGTCCGACCGCATCGGCCGCAAACCGGTGATGTACACCTTCGCTATCTCAGTCGGTCTGCTGCAGATCCCGCTGATGGGCATGATCGACTCCCGCCCGTGGACCATGCTGGTAGCCGCCACCGTCGCCGTGGTGGCCGTCGCCGCCGGCGGCGCGCTGCTGGCCCCGGTGATGGCGGAGGTCTTCCCCACCTCCCAGCGCACCAGCAGCATCGGCTTCGCCTACTCGCTGTCCGTGGCCGTCTTCGGCGGCACCGCGCCGTACATCTTCCAGTGGTTCACCGCCCACGACCTGACGCACATCTCCGGCATCTACGTGGTGGTGCTGTGCGTGCTCACCCTGATCAGCATGAAGATCCTGCCGGAGACCAAGGGCATCGACCTCCGCGACGCCTAAGGGCGCTTAGGCCTCCTGCTGCTGCGCCATGCGCCAGCGGATGCCGGCCTCTAAGAACCCGTCGATGTCGCCGTCGAGGACCTTCTGCGGGTCGCCGACCTCGTAGTCGGTGCGCAGGTCTTTGACCATCTGGTACGGGTGCAGCACGTAGGAGCGCATCTGGTTGCCCCAGCTGGCGTTGCCGCCGGCGCCAAGCGCATCCATCTCCGCCTTTTCCTCTTGGCGCTTCTTCTCCAGCAGCTTGGACTGCAAGACGTTGAGCGCCGAGGCCTTGTTCTGGATCTGGGACTTCTCGTTCTGGCAGGTCACCACAATGCCGGTTGGGATGTGGGTGATGCGCACCGCCGAGTCGGTGGTGTTCACGCTCTGCCCGCCGGGGCCGGAGGAGCGGTAGACGTCCACGCGGATGTCGGAGTCCGGGATGTCGATGTGGTCGGTCTGCTCCACCACCGGCAGCACCTCCACCTCGGCGAAGGAGGTCTGGCGGCGCGCTTGGTTGTCAAAAGGCGAGATGCGCACCAGCCGGTGCGCGCCCTGCTCCACCGACAGCTGGCCGTAGAGGTACTCGCCGTGCACCACGAAGGTGGCGGACTTGATGCCGGCTTCTTCCGCGTAGGAGATGTCGTAGATGTCCACCTTGTGGCCGGCTTTTTCGGCCCAGCGGGTGTACATGCGCATGAGCATCTCGGCCCAGTCCGCCGCGTCCACGCCGCCCGCGCCGGAGCGGATGTTCACCACGGCCTCGCGCTGGTCGTACTCGCCGGAGAGCATGGTCTGCACCTCCAGCGAGTCGATTTGCGCGGCCACGTCTTCCAGTTCCTCGTCGGCCATGGAGGAATCGCCTTCTTCTTCGGCGAGTTCGTACATCACCGGGAGGTCGTCGATACGCGAGCGCAGTGACGTGACCTTCTTTAGCCGCGCCTGCAAGTTCGACAGCTCGGTGGTGACCTTTTGCGCGTGCGCGGGGTCGTCCCAAAGCGACGGGTCCCCGGCTTGGGCCTCCAGCTCGCGGGCGCGCTCGCGCAGGACGTCCAAGTCCATCACCTTCTCAATGGTGGAAAGTGTGGAGCTTAAGTCCTTGATCCGCGTCTGAGTTTCCGGCTGCATAGGGGCAAAGTCTAGCGAACCGCCTGACGCGGCCACCAAGACGGGATACAGTGGCCTGCGACCCCACACGGGTGCCCGGGGGACCGGGCTGAGATCGCGCTAACGCCCGCGCGAGCACCGTTCGAACCTGTCTGGTTAGCACCAGCGAAGGAAGGAGAAGGTCGTGGCTCACGACATCTATGCACATGAAATCCACCCGAAGCACTCCTACGCCCCGATTGTGAAGGACGGGCTCGAGGTTCCGGAGACCGCGATTGCGCTGGATGATTCCCCCACCGGCCCCAACGAGCCGTTCAAGATCTACCGCACCCGCGGCCCGCACGCGGAGCCGGAGGTGGGCCTGCCCAGCCTCCGCGGCGAATGGATCGCGGCGCGCGGCGATGTGGAGGAATACAAAGGCCGCGAGCGCAATTTGCTTGACGACGGCCGCGCGGCCGTCAAACGCGGCGCCGCCAGCGAGGAGTGGCGCGGCGAGTCCCGCACACCGCTGCGGGCGAAAGATGGCAAGCGCGTGACCCAGATGGCCTACGCCCGGCGCGGGGAAATCACCCGCGAGATGGAGTTCGTGGCGCTGCGCGAGCACTGCGACGTGGAGAAGGTGCGCGAAGAGGTCGCCGCGGGGCGTGCGATCATCCCGAACAACATCAACCACCCGGAAAGCGAGCCGATGATCATCGGCAACGCGTTTTTGACCAAGATCAACGCCAACATCGGCAACTCTGCGGTGACCTCCTCCATCCGCGAGGAGGTGGACAAGCTGCGCTGGGCCACCCGCTGGGGCGCGGACACCGTGATGGACCTCTCCACCGGCGACGACATCCACGCCACCCGCGAGTGGATCCTGCGCAACTCCCCCGTCCCCATCGGTACCGTGCCGATCTACCAGGCGCTGGAGAAGGTGAACGGCGTCGCTGAGGACCTAACCTGGGAGATCTTCCGCGACACCGTGATCGAGCAGTGCGAGCAGGGCGTGGACTACATGACCGTGCACGCCGGCGTGCGCCTGCCGTACGTGCCGCTGACCTCCAAGCGCGTCACCGGCATCGTCTCCCGCGGCGGCTCGATCATGGCCGGCTGGTGCCTCGCCCACCACAAGGAATCCTTCCTGTACGAGAACTTCGACGAGCTGTGCGAGATCTTCTCCCAGTACGACGTCGCATTCTCGCTTGGCGACGGGCTCCGCCCCGGCTCCGTGGCCGACGCCAACGACGCCGCACAGTTCGCGGAACTGAAAACCATCGGCGAGCTGTGCAAGCGCGCCTGGAACTACGACGTGCAGGTCATGATCGAAGGCCCGGGGCATGTTCCGCTGAACATGATCCAGGTCAACAACGAAAAAGAAGAGCAGTGGTGCGGCGGCGCGCCGTTCTACACGCTCGGCCCCCTGGTCACCGACATCGCGCCGGGCTACGACCACATCACCTCTGCCATCGGCGCGGCCAACATCGCGGCCGGCGGCACGGCGATGCTGTGCTACGTCACCCCGAAGGAGCACCTGGGGCTGCCCAACAAGGACGACGTGAAGACCGGCGTGATCACCTACAAGGTCGCCGCCCACGCAGCCGACGTGGCGAAGGGCCACCCGGGGGCGCGCGACTGGGACGACGCGATGAGCAAGGCCCGCTTCGAGTTCCGCTGGCACGACCAGTTCGCCCTGTCCCTCGACCCGGAGACGGCGCAGTCCTACCACGACGAGACGCTGCCGGCGGAGCCCGCGAAGACGGCGCACTTCTGCTCGATGTGCGGCCCGAAGTTCTGCTCCATGCGCATCTCGCAGGACATCCGCGACGAGTTCGGCGACCAGATCGCGGATTTGGGCATGCCGTCGTTCGACTTCGACGCGGATGCTGCGTCCTCCGACGCGCGCGAGGGCGAGCAGGAGATGGCGCGCGAGTTCCGCGATTTGGGCTCGAACGTGTACCTCAAGGAGGGCGAGGAGTCCCCGTCTGCGCAATAATGGCCGCGTGACTGACACCCAAGCGTTTATTTCCGACCACCGCAACGATTCCGACGCCGAGCTCGCCGCGGCGCTCGTGCGCCACGCCGGCCAGCTGGCGCTGCGTATGCGCGCGAGCGGCCTGGACGCGGAGGTGAAAACCTCCGTCTCCGACGTGGTCACGGAGGCGGACCGCGCGGCCGAGAAGTTCGTGGCAGACGTGCTCGAGGCGCTGCGCGGCGACGACGGCGTGATCGGCGAGGAAGGCGCCTCCCGCGCGTCTTCCACCGGCCGCACGTGGGTGATCGACCCGGTGGACGGCACCTACAACTTCTCCCAGGGCTCGGACTACTTCTGCTCGGCGCTCGCGCTTGTCGACGACAACTCCGCCCACTCCCCCGCCATCGGCGCCGTGCACCGCCCCGCCACGGACACCACGTGGATCGCGGCGGACGGTGTGGCCACGCGCGACGGGGTGGAGCTTGGGGGGCTAGCGGAGTCGTCGCTAGGCGAAAGCGCAGTGGTGACCTACCTGCACCCCACCTTTATGGCCAACGACGACGTGCGTGAGGCGTGGCTGCGCGTGATTTCCGGGGCGGCGACGATGCGCATGATGGGCGCCGGTTCTGTTGACCTGTCGAATCTCGCGTCCGGGCAGATGGGCGCGTGGCTGCAGCATACCGTGCCGGATTGGGACTGGCTGCCGGGCAAGGCGCTGGTCGAGGCCGTCGGCGGGCGCTGCATCAAGGTCGACGCGGGTGACGTGACCTGGTGCGTTGCCGGCAACCCGCGGATCGTGGACGAGATCGCCGAGCGCCTGCAGGGCTAGCGGGGCCCGCGCCGCCTACGGCAGGCGGAACCCGCCCGGGATGTCGCCGAGCACGGCGTCCATGCGCAGCGCGCCCGTCGGCGCGTGCAGCGGGCCCTGCAGCGGGGTGCGGCAGGCCACGTTGAACGGCGGGCCCCAGATGCCGCCGTTGATCATGCCGATGACGCGGTCACCCACCATCAGCGGCGCGCCCGAGTCGCCCTGCATGGCGCAGACCTGGTTGGTGTTGCGCGCCTCCCAGTCGGTGTAGGTGAAACCGCAGGTGGTGCCGGAGGCCACGCCGGTTTTGCACACCACGCCGCCCGGCTTCACCGGCGCGCCGCCCAGGTGGTTGACGGTGACGCCGTTGTAGGAGCGGGTGACCTCGGTGTTGTCGGCGAGCGTGATCACTGCGTAGTCCAGCTCGCGGTTGACGTGTGTGATCGTGCCGCTGCGGCCGAGCTGCCAGGAGTCCGCGGAGCGCACCGCGTCGCCGACGTTGCCGCAGTGGCCGGCGGTAAGCGCAACCTTTTGGCCACGGTCGTTGTAGCCGGCCGCGGTGGTGGTGCACATGACTTCCTTGCCGGGCTCGGAGCCGACGTAGAGCGGGGTGCTCGGGCCGTAGAGGGCGCGGCCGCGGCGCATCGCGTCATCGGATTCGACCGGGGTGCGCGGGGCGTCGAAGAAGGAGCCGGGGACGCGGTGCAGGACCTTGTCCGCCGTGGGCTTTCCGGCCAGCACCTTGGACACCGGGTCGGTGCGCCACACGTAGTTGACCACGTCGCCCACCGGCGCCTCCGCCTGTTGGGCATGCGCCGCGGGGCTGCCGATAGCCGCCGAGGTGGCAATCAGAAACGCGGCGGTAAGCAGGCGGGCGGCGGACGAACGGCGCATAGCAACCCCAATCACATTGGCAACATGAGCATCAACAGAGCTATTCAACCACATCTCTAACCTCCGCGGGCCAGGAACCGCAAACGTGGCTCATGCGGGCCCGAGGCGGTACCTTGAGCGCATGCACGAAGCCGCTAACGCCGAACAGCATCAACCCCAGCAGCAACGCCCCCGCCTGATCGTCCCGGATCTGGCGCGCGGCACCGCCCTTTTGGGCATCGCGATGGCGAACGCCGCGCAGGCCTGGGTGATCAACGACTGGTCGGAGGACCAATCCCGCGTCGGCTGGTCCGTCGGCGGTGTGCGCCCGGACAGCCTGATCGACCAGATCGGCGCCGTTTTCGCCGCGATGTTTATCCACGTGCGCGGCCTGCCGATGTTCTCCACGCTGCTGGGCTTCGGCTTCGGCCTGGTCGCGGCCAGCCTGTACCGCAAGCACTACCCCGCCAAGCAGGCCCGGCGCGTGCTGTACCGCCGCTACGGCGCGCTGGCACTGTTCGGCGCGGCCCACATGTTCCTGCTGTTCTACGGCGACATCATGCTCACCTACGGGCTGGTGGGCATATTGCTCGCCGCGATGCTCACGCTGAGCTCGAAAACGCTGCGCATCATCGCCTACACCATCCTCGGCCTGTTCACGGCCTTCGGCGTCGCTGGCGGCATCGCGTCGTTCTACTTCGACGCCTCCGGCGGCTTCAACCAGTCCGAACCCACCGCCACCTTCGACACCTTCGGGGCGTATTTTTCCTCCAACCTGGATATGACACTCGGGCTGCTGGTCGCGCAGCCGTTCGCGGTGGTGCAGCTGTTGTCGCTTGCCATCATCGGCTACGTGTGGGCGCGGGAGCAGGTGCTTACCGACGTCCACGCGCACCGCCGCACCCTCATCACCTGGAGCATCATCACCGGGCTGGTCGTCCTCTGCGTCGGCCTGCCCTGGGGCCTAGCGGCCGCGGGCGTGCTGCCTGACGAGTGGGAGCTGCCGCTGTTCGTGCTCAACCAGGCGCTCGGTTACCTCACCGGCCCGGGCATCCTGGCGCTGCTCGCGCTGGCCACAGACGAGCTGAATAACCAGGTCCCGGGTTGGGCGCGCGCGTTCGTGGCGCTGGGCAAGCGCTCCATGTCGGGGTATCTCGCGCAGTCGTTCCTCTTCATCGTGATCTGCACCCCGGCGTTTTTGGGCATCGGCCTGGACGCCTCGGTCACCGGCAAGCTCATCATCGGCTTTGTGGTGTGGTTGATTACTCTTCTGCTGGCGGTGGTGCTGGACCGGGCGGGCAAACAAGGCCCGTTCGAGTGGGCGCACCGCCACCTCTCCTACGGCAAGACGGGAAGGATTGAGCCGAAATATGATCAGCCTCAAATCACTGCATGAGATGACGCCGCTTGAGGTCCACCAGCTGTACAAGCTGCGTGTGGACGTCTTCGTGGCCGAGCAGAACTGCCCCTTCAACGAGATCGACGACCAGGACGCGAGCCCTGACACCCGCCACATCCTCGCCTTCGACGGCGACACGCTGGCCGGCTGCGCGCGGGTCTTCCCCACCGAGGACGGCTCGCGCTTCGGCCGGTTTGTGGTCAACCCCGATTTCCGCGGGTCCGGCCTCGGCCCACAGATCGTGCGCACCGGCATCGAATACACCGAGCGCTTCGACGGCGACCTCATCGTGGAGGCCCAGTCCGGCCTGGTGGGCTACTACGAGCAGTTCGGGCTCGTGGCCGAGGGCGAGGAGTTCCTCGACACCGGCATCCCGCACAGAACGATGCGGCTGGCCCGCTGACTACAGACAACGTCACTGTAAGAAAAGGATCGATATGGCCCCAGTTCCACCCCAGATCGCCCAGATCATAGTTGAGTTAACTCCTGAACAAGCAGCACTCGTAGCAAGTGGCGAATATGTCATGCAGGGAATGCTGAAACATGCAGTGACCAACCAGGTCGGAGCCCACCTTCCGAAGACGATTGGATCTTTAAATAATCTCGAGGCAGTCGGCCGAACTCGCAAAGCATTCGGCAAGGCGGGACAGGCGGCTTACGAACACACTGCAAGACTGGCCAAATTCGCCGGCAAGAACAAGGGAAAGACAGCAGCCATCGCCGGAGCTGTAAGCGTTGCGCTGGCTGGTGGCGCTTATCTGGCCAAGCAGATGAAGCAAACCAGCCCTAAGTCACTATCGCAAGCTGATCCGTCAGCAAAGGAAGAAGCGACTGCAAGGCTCGATGCAGCGCTACGCGCATGGTTCCTGCAGGGCCAGAAAGGTGCGCTGACAGAGCAAGTCGTTCGCGAGCTCGAAGAAGCCGTCCGTCAGTATCGAGAAGCTTACGGTGAGCTTCCGGAAGATCAGGAAGGATTTTTCCGGGCTATCGCAGATCACACCGTAAAGCTCATTGAGGTAAACGGCGGAGAGCTAGAGCCCCCAAAGGAGGATGCCAAGACAATTGACATCGCTCCATATCTTGAGGCACAGCGCAAACTGCTCGAAACTGGCAAGCCGCGAACCGCATAGCACCGATCTCCACGGTCCCCAGGCAGCTACGTGTCGGACCTGCGGTCGTCGACAAGCGTGTCGTTCTCGCCGCTGCGATCCAACCTGAAGCCCTCGGGGAGCTTCCAGGAATCGTCCTCCGCGTCGTACTCGAGCTCGGGGCGCTCGACCTCGTTGCCTTCCGAGTCGTAGCCCGGTGCGGGCTTGTTCTCGCCCTCCTCGAGCTTTTCTGCGGTGTCGGTCTTCTCCCAGGTGCGCGAGCGGGTCTTGCGGGCGGCGGCGGAGTCATCGTTCATCGCCTTGATCAGCGAGTACATCATGACGAAGTACATGAAGAAGAACGGCAGCGCGATGATGATCACCACTTGCTGCAGGGCTTCGATGCCGGAGTCGTTGATAAACAGCAGCGCGCCGGTAACCAGGCCCACGGCCACGACCCAGCCCACGCGGTAGAAGGTGGGCGACTTGTTCTCCTCGCCGGAGGCGAACATGTCCATCACCAGGGCGGCGGAGTCCATGGAGGTGACAAAGTAGAACACGATCACCACCAGCGCCACGGTGCCGGTGACGGCGTACAGCGGGTACTCCGCAAGCAGGGTGAACAGCGCCTGCGGGGTGTCGCCCTCCTCCACCACCGGGGTGGTCAGCACGCCCGGGTCCTTTTCGTCCATGTCAATGGCGGCGCGGCCGAAGATGGAAAACCAGATCAGGTCGAAAGTGGTTGGCAAAAGTAGCGTGCCGCCGATGAACTCGCGCACGGTGCGGCCGCGGGAGATGCGGGCGAAGAACATGCCCACAAACGGCGACCAGCAAATCGTCCACGCCCAGTAGAAGGCGGTCCAGGTGGCGTGCCAGCCCGGGTTGTCGTTGTAGGAATCCACCCAGAGCATCAGCTCCGGCAGCGACTGGGCGTAGATGCCGAAGGACTCGGTGATCTGGCCCAGCAGCTTCAACGTGGGGCCGGTGAGCAGCACGAAGATCATCAGCAGGATCGTGCCGACGATGTTCAGGTTGGACAGGATCTTCACGCCCTTGTCCAGGCCCGTGGCCACGGAGATCGAGGCGGCGAGGGTGATGCCGCAGATAATCGCGATCTGTACGGGGGTGACCAGTGGAACGTCCCAAAGAATGTTCATGCCCGCAGAAATCTGCAGCACGCCCAGGCCCACGGACACGGCGAGGCCGAAGACGGTGCCGATGATGCCCAGGGCGTCAAGCAGCTTGCCCGGGGTGTCGTACACCTTGCCGCCGAGCAGCGGCGAGAACATCGACGACATACGCGCGGGCATCTTTCGCTTATAAACGAAATACCCCACCGCCAGACCCGGCAACGTGAAGATGACCCACATGTGGATGCCGAAGTGGTAGTAGGTGAACTCGAACGCCTGGATAATCGCCTCGCGGCTCATGGAGTCGTAGCCGCCGCGCGGCGGGTTGTAGGCGTGGTTGAGCGGCTCGGCCGCACCCCAGAACAGCAGGGTCGCGCCCATGCCGGCGGCGAACAGCATGGCAAACCAGACGGGGTAGGAATACTCCGGCTCGTCGTCGTCATCGCCCAGGCGCAGATTGCCGTAGCGGGAAACGAACACCACGATGAGGAAGATCAGCGTGGCCGACACACCGCCGACGTAGAGCCACGTGAAGTGGTCCATCAGCCAGCCGGAGACGGCCGCGTAGGTTTCACGCGCCTGGTCGCCGAACGCCAGCGTGGCTGCGACGAACACCAGGACGAAACCCAGCGCGGAGAAGAAAATCAGGGGATCAGATTGCAAACGGCGTGTACGCGCCATGCGTGGTCCTCTCTAAACTCTTGGCAGCGCTAACGGCCGGGCTTGATCAGCGTGCCGGCGGCAGACGAGGTGACGGCGGAGCCCACCAGGACACCCACGGTGTAGAGGATGCCGGTGACCCCCAGCATCTGCAGCAGCCAACCGAAAAACAGCGCGCCAACAACGGCGCCGGCGATTGCGACGACCCAACGGCCCATAGTGAAAAACCTTCCTCAAGCTTTATCCGGAGATCTACGGTGTGTCCGCACCACGGTACCGATTTGCTAGGCTCAGCCTCTGCAACGCGAGTGTGAGAGGGATGAAAACCGTGGCGAACAGCGTGGAAAACAACGAACAAAAACTCCTCGAGCGATTCATGTGGCTTTCCATCGCCGCAGCGGTGCTGACCATTGTGTTGAAGGTCACCGCCGCCTGGGTGACGGGCTCTGTGGGCTTTCTTTCAGACGCCATCGAATCCGGCATCAACCTCATCGCTGCCGCGGTGGGCCTGTGGGCGCTGAAGCTGTCCGCCAAACCTGCGGACGCCAACCACCACTTCGGCCACGCCCGCGCTGAGTATTTCTCGGCGCAGGTGGAAGGTTCGCTGATTCTGCTGGCGTCTGTGGCGATCATCTACACCGCCGTGGACAGGCTGATCAACCCCGTGCCGGTGGAGCAGCTCGGCATCGGCCTTGCGTTTTCTGTGGCCGCGATGGTGCTCAACGGCGCGGTGGGTGTGCTACTTATCCGTGCGGGCAAGAAGTACCGCTCCACCACGCTGGATGCTGACGGGCACCATGTGCTTACAGACGTCTGGACCACCGTCGGAGTCATCGTCGGCATGGCGCTGGTGTGGCTGACGGGCTGGCAACCCCTTGACCCGATCGTGGCGCTGATCGTGGGCGCGAACATCATGTTCACCGGCTACAAGCTGCTCAAGGGTGCAATCCAGGGCCTGCTGGCGGAGTCGCTGCCGAAGGAAGAAAACCAGATCGTGTACGCCTACCTGGATGAGTACGGCGCCGCCAACGACGTGGAATTCACCTCAGTGCGCACCACCGCCGCCGGCCGCGAGCGCATGGTCAACCTGGTCATGCAGGTGCCCGGCGACTGGACGGTCGCCCGCGCCCACGACCGCGCCGACGAGGTGGAGGTCGGCGTGGCCGAAGCCCTCGGCGGCGCGGAGACGATCGTGCACGTGGAACCGCTCGGGCATCCCACCCGCACCGGCCCGATGACGGTCTAGGGATCCCTTCTGCCGGGTGCCCCTCCAGCCCCCGCGCGGATCTGCTAGTTCCGTTTTTGAGCAACTAGCAGATCAAGTGTCCAACTTTACGTTTCCCCAGGTGTTATTGGAACTGAACCCCAGCAACAGCGTCATCTGCTAGTTCCGTTTTCGAGCAACTAGCAGATCCGCAAATCGCCGCGCGCAACCCGCCCCACCGGGACCTCGAAAACGCATAGGCTGGCAGCCATGGCTGATTCGATCAAGGATCCCGAGCTCTACGAGGCCCTGCTGCGCGAGGGCAACTCCAAGTCCAAGGCAGCCGCCATCGCCAACGCCGCGGCACGCGACGGCCGCTCCACGGTCGGCGAGCGCGGCGGCGAGTCCGGCTCCTACGAGGACTGGACCAAGGACGAGCTGTATGAACGCGCACAGGAGCTCGACATCGAGGGCCGCTCCGAGATGACCAAGGACGAGCTGATCGAGGCCCTTCGTGACTAAGCCGCTTGATTTGCGCTGTTACTTCGTCACCGGCCAGGGTCCGGACATCGTGGAGCGCGCCCGCCAGGCCGCAGCCGGTGGCGCGGGCGTGATTCAAGTCCGCTCGAAGCCGATCACCGCCCGCGAGCTTTACGCGCTCTCCCGCGCCGTCGCCGAGGCTGTCCGCTCCGTCAACCCTCGGACGCATGTGCTTATCGACGACCGCGCCGACGTCGCCGCCGCCCTCCGCCACGAAGGCATTTCCGGCGTCCACGTCGGCCAGGACGACCTGGACGTGCGCGTGGTGCGCGAGCTGCTCGGCCCGGACGCGATCATCGGCCTGACCACCGGCACCCTGGAGTTGGTCCAAGCCGCCAACGAGTACAAGGGCGTCATCGATTACATCGGCTGCGGGCCGTTTCGCGCCACGCCCACGAAGGATTCCGGCCGCGCCCCGATCGGGCTGGACGGCTACCCGGAACTGGTCGTGGCGTCAGAGCTGCCGCTGGTGGCCATCGGCGACGTCACCGCCGACGACGCCTACGACCTCGCCCGCCAGGGCGTGGACGGCCTGGCGATCGTGCGCGGCATCATGCACGCGGACGACCCGAAGGCCTACTGCGAGCGCGTCGTCGCCGAGTTCGACCGGGGTGCGCGCTGATGAACATCGACGTCGTCGGCGCAGGAATTATCGGTTTGACCACCGCACTTACACTCGCGGACCGCGGCCACACGGTCACGGTCCACGACCCAGATCCCGCCTCCGGCGCCTCGCACCACGCGGGCGGGATGCTCGCCCCGACCGCGGAGGTGGTGTACAAGCAGGACCCGCTCTTCCCGCTGATGCGCGCCTCCGCCGAGTGGTACCCCGAGCTGATCAACCTCACCGCCAAGTACTCGGACCTGCCCACCGGCTACCGCACCGACGGCACGCTCGTGGTCGCGCGCGACATCGCAGACAAGACCCACCTCGAGGAACTCACCGAGTACCAGTCCCGCCACGGCATGGTGGTGGACAAGCTCACCACCCGCGAAACCCGCAAGCTCGAGCCGGCGCTCTCCCCCGCCATCAACGGCGCGGTGCGCATCGACGGCGACCACCAGGTGCAGCCCCGCCTGTTTACGCGCGCGCTTCTCGACGCCTGCCGCCGCGCCAACGTCACCTTCACCACCGACCTCATCGACAGCCTCGACAAGCTCGACAAGCTCGACAACGCCGACCAGGTCGTCGTCGCCAACGGCCTCGGCGCAAGCCAACTCATCCCCTCCCTGGACCTGCGCCCGGTCTACGGCGACGTGCTGCACGTGCGCGTGCCCAAGCACCAGTACCCGCTGCTCACACGCGTGGTCCGCGGGTTCGTTGAGGACCGCCCCGTCTACCTCATCCCGCGCGAGGACGGCACACTGACCATCGGCGCGACCACCCGCGAGGACGGCCGCGATCAGCCCCAGGTCCAGGGCATCCACCAGCTGTTGCGCGACGCCATCGAGCTCGTCCCGGCGCTGGAGGAGTGCGACTTCGTCGAGGCCACCGCGGGCGCGCGCCCGGGTACGCCGGACGACCTGCCCTACCTGGGCCGCATCGACGAGCGCACCGTCGTGTCCACCGGGTACTTCCGGCACGGGATTCTGCTTGCGGGGTTGGGGGCGCGGGTAGGGGCGGAGCTCGTCGATAGGCAGGAGCCCTCAATAGACTTGACCGCGTGCGACCCGAGGAGGCATTCATGATCATCACGCTCAACGGAGAAGCAGCCACCACCGCCGCCGCGACGGTAGAGGAACTCGTGGCGGAGGTCGGCGCGCCCGCCGACGGCACCGCGGTGGCCATCGACAGCGAGGTCGTGCCGCGCTCGCAGTGGGGGCGCAAGCTTCACGACGGCTGCGCGGCCGACATCCTCACCGCAGTGCAAGGAGGCTAAACGTGCTGGAAATTGCCGGAAAGCAGTTCGGCTCGCACCTGATCATGGGCACGGGCGGGGCGAGCTCCTTTGACATGCTGGAGCAGGCGCTTGACGCCTCCGGCACGGAGCTGACCACGGTGGCGATGCGCCGCCACAGCGCCACCACCGGCGGCGGGGAGAGCGTGTTCGACCTGCTCAAGCGCCTGGATATTGCGCCGCTGCCGAACACCGCCGGTTGCCGCACCGCGCGCGACGCCGTGATCACCGCCAAGCTCGCGCGCGAGGCGCTGGGCACCGACTGGGTGAAACTGGAGGTCATCGCGGACGACCGCACGCTGCTGCCCGACGTGGTGGAGACCGTGGACGCCTGCGAGATGCTCGTGGACGAGGGCTTTACCGTGTTGGCCTACACCTCCGACGACCCGGTGGCCGCCAAGCGCCTGGAGGACCTGGGGGCTGCGGCGGTGATGCCGCTGGGCTCGCCGATCGGCACAGGTCTTGGCATTTTGAACCCGCACAACATCGAGCTGATCTGCTCGCGCGCGGAGGTGCCGGTGCTTATCGACGCCGGCGTGGGCACCGCCTCCGACGCCTCGCTCGCCATGGAGCTGGGCTGCTCCGGCGTGCTGCTGGCCAGTGCGGTGAACCGCTGCCAGGACCCGGTGGCGATGGCGCAGGCCATGCGGCACGCGGTGGAGGCCGGGCGCCTGGCGCGCGCCGCCGGGCGGATTCCGAAGCGCGAGCACGCCGTGGCGTCGTCCACCTTCGACGGCCTGGCCAGCTGGGCGGACGAGGTTCTGTAAGTGCTGCCCGAGCGAGAACTCAAGCGCACCGCGCGCCAGATGAACCTGCCCGGATTCGGCCCGGAGCAGCAACAGCGGCTTTACGACGCCCACGTGCTGGTCATCGGCGCGGGCGGGTTGGGCTGCCCCGTCATGCAGACGCTGGCTGCCACCGGCGTCGGGCACATCACGGTGTGGGACGACGACACGGTGGACCTGACCAACATTCACCGGCAGATCCTTTTCGGCGCTTCCGATGTGGGCCGCAGGAAGGTCGACGTGGCCGCCGAGCGGTTGCGCGCCCTGCAGCCGGACATCCAGGTCACCACGTTCTTCGACCGTCTCACGCCCGACAACTTCATCGAGGCGCTCGAGTGCATCGACCTGCTCATCGACGGCTCCGACACGTTTGCCACCAAGTTCCTCGCCGCCGACGCCGCGGAAATCACCGGCACGCCGCTGCTGTGGGGGTCGGTGCTGCGCTACCGCGGCGACATCGCACTGTGGTACTCCGGCCCCGGCGCGCCCGCGGACGGGGTGGGTCTTCGCGACCTCTACCCCACCCAGCCCGACGCGGATTCCGTGCCGGACTGCGCCACCGCCGGCGTGCTCGGCGTGACCACGTCGGTGGTCGGCTCGCTGATGTCCACCGAGGCGGTGAAGTTCCTCGCGGGCATCGGCGAGGTTCAGGTGGGCAGGCTGCACATGTACGACGCCCTTTCCGCCACGATGCGCCGCTTCACCGTCACCCGCGACCCGGCGCGCGAGCTCGCCACGCACTTGGGCACATACACCGAGGCGTGTTCGGCGAGCACCGAAGGGCAAGAGCTTTTCGACGCCCTCACGGCCCACCACCTCCCCTCCCTCGATGTACGCGAACCGCATGAGAAGGCGATCGCGGATCTGCCCGTGCCCGGCGTCAACCTGCCGCTCAGCCAGGTGGAACGGGACCCGGAGGCGGTATCGAGGGCGCTCGCGCAGTTCTCGCCCGGCGACGAGGTTGTTGTGTATTGCGCGGGTGGGGTGCGTTCGGAGCGATTCGTCGATAAGCATGGCGCACTGGCCGAAACTTTGGGGATTTCTTTGAAATCTTTGCCCGGAGGCGTGCAACGCTGGACATAAACTGCAATACTGCTGTCATGCAGATCACAAAGACCGCCCCCATTGTTACTACCGCCACTCTCATCGCCGCCGCTGCCACGCTCGCACCGGCCGCATCCGCCAACAGCGCCGCCTACTCCAACACCGCAGGCGACGTCCGCTGCGAGGTTTACCAGCTCCAGGGCACCACGAAAACCATCTGTGTGTCCGACCCCGCACGCAAGGCACAGCCGGAGTGCAACCCGCCGGAGCAGCTCGCTCCGGCCGTGAGCGTCGGTGACGGATCCGCCGCTGTCCACTGCTGGAACCAGGGCTTTACCAACGTGCCGCAGAAGTTGAACCCGCTGCAGGTCAAGCAGCTCGGCACCGCGTACATCGCCCCGGATTTCTCCGGCAACCTGTACGTGGCGGACATTGCCACCCGCGCGATCATCCGTGCCGGCGCCACCAACCAGGTGCTGTTCAAGCTGTAGAAGAATCTCATGCGCACTCTTCTCCGCGGCGTCATCGCTGCTTTCACCGCCACCGCCGCCCTATCCGCCGCCGCAACGTCCGCCTCCGCCAACGAGGGCTTCAACCCCCGGGGCGTGGAGTGGCCCGCCGCCCACGGTGCCCTGCCCGCGCAGCCGCCGTACGCCACGTTTGCCAACCAACAGGACACTGTGCGCTGCGGTGTCTACACCATCGACGGCCAGGACTTCATCCACTGCCTCAGCCTGGTGGACACCATGCCGGGTCACATGTGCGCCGGCCAGGGCAAGGCCAACGCCATGAACCTGGGCAAGTGGGACGCCTGGGACTGCGCCGACACCAACGCCTTCGCCGGCGCGCCGAAGATGGGCAACCTGCAGCTGTGGCGCTACGGCACCACGTTCGTGGCCAGCGACACCAAGGGCAACTTCTTCATCGGCGACCGGGGTCTTAGTCGCGTCATCCGCGTCGGCGAGATCAACGACATCTACGCGGACCGCGGCCGCGTGATCGCGTTCAACTCGAAGCTGCGGGGCTCGTCGATCCCCGCGATGTCCTCCATCTAGCACTCTCCGGCCCCTCCAAACTCATTTGGAGAGGCGACCCAATCCATTTTGTCCATACCCGGACTGATGCTTTTCTCAGCTTTCTTAAACCAGTTCAGTTGCCCTGCAATAATCGCGTCATGACGATTCCTGATCCAAACAAGCTGAACCCACGTATTAAGCAGTTTAAAGACGAAATGTCCCGCCTATGTATGGCACTGGCGATTACCGCTAGGGAAATCGGCAAGGCGGAACCTGCGTGGGGCTCAGAAATCACTGGCAGGATCAATAGCGCCTTGGACAAGGCAGTCGAAAACGTCGCTAGAGTCCCTGACGAGTTAGCCTTCGGAATTATTCAAGTTGCTGGAGCGCACGTCCACACGATCGGCCGGCTCCTACTAGATCCTTTCACCTCCCCCGCTACCGTCGCTCCATTGGCACGTAGTGCCGTCGAGTACTCAGCGCTACTAATGTTCCTGAACCGGAAAGAATCCCCCGAAGATCGAACCATTCGCAACGCCCGAGCCCTTCGCATGGGCATGAAGATCGACAAGGTGCACAGACAGCCCATCGCCGAAGACATGTACGCGGATTTGAGCAGAGTTGTAGAACGCTACACTCGGAAGCATTTCATACCCGAACTCAAACACAACGAGGTCGAGTTCAGCAAGATGGTCGAACAAACCGCCGGAGATCTTATTGGGCCTAAATTTTACGACGAGTTGAGCAGCTATACCCATCACAATCCATGGAAGGCGTTCAATCAAACCCTGTCACCTGAACTAAATCCGGAATCGTTGGAGCTTGAATCTTTGCGATTCGCATACAGGACTTCACTAGCTATTGTTGGCGCGTCCTTCACTTTGATTCCATACAGAAACGAAAATGCTGTCTCCGACTGGCGCGAGACTTTAAATTCAGAAACTGAGCTCCTCCGCCGACTCGGAAAGCGAATAGATAGCTATATAGAATCCAAATAGAATCTTCCCCAAACACCCGTTCGATGATTGCTGCCTTGCGCGTCGAGCGGGTTTTTATAATGTCCGCTTGTTCCACCACAACCGCATAAAGGAGGCGCCCTTGGGCGAGATATTGAGAGCCGCCGTCCGCTGCACGCAGCCGCCGTCGCTCTTCCCCCGAGAACTGCATATGTTGGCCGACATCGCGCGCTACACCGACGATCACACAGGCCCCGTTCTGGACACCGGCGGCACTGTGCGCCAGGCCCGCAGGGGCTACGTACAACGTCTGGGAGACCCGAAGGACAAACTCGGGCTGAAGGCGAACTTGCTGGAGTCCCGCCTGTTCGTCTTCACCGCCACCGGCTGGCTCGCACCGGTCGCAGGCCCGGAGCATGACGGCGCGTACCAGCTCAACGTGCCTCGGCTGCAGAGGCTTCTCGACGCCACGGAGGCCGCCATGGCCACCGGCCAGCCAGATGCGGACGCTGTCGCGGAGGCCGACCGGGAGCTGCCCGGCGACTTCGACGGGCAGGCCCCGGACTTGGCGGAGCAGGTGGACCGGCTGCTGGTCCGCAACCCGGCAGCGTAAACCCGGCCGCCTAACGTGCCAACACCGGCAGCGCGCTAGGCCGCACTCCCCTCTTGCCGGCGGATGCGGCCCCGGCGCGCAAACCACGCCGCCACAAACGAGAGCACGAGCGCGACGAGCACGCCGAGGTTCGCGTCCGCCCAGTGCTCGCCGACCAGCGGCAGGAGGTAGCCCTGCCAGTTGTTCCAGGCCGCTTCCTCGGCGAACATGTTGGCCACCAGGCCCCAGCCGATCACCGAAGAGACCACCAGGATGCAGATAGAGGTCCAGTCGATGGCGCCGTAGCGGCCTTTGGCGTCGTAAAGCGACGGCTCATCGTAGTCTTGCGTGCGGGAGTAGATGTCCGCGATGAGGATGCCCGCCCAGCTGGCTAGGGGCACGCCGAGGGTGATCAGGAAGGACTGGAACGGCCCGAGGAAGCTTTCGGCGAAGAAGACCACCCAGATGGTGCCGAGGGTGAGGATGACGCCGTCGATGGCGGCGGCCGCGGGGCGCGGGATGTTAATGCCCAGGGTGAGCAGCGTCAGGCCCGAGGAGTAGATGCCCAGCACCGCGCCGGAGACCAGCGCGAGCACCGCGGTGATCAGAAACGGCACGAGCACCCAGGTGGGCAAAACCACGGCGAGTGCGCCGATCGGGTCGTCCGCGATGGCTTCCGCCAGCGCCTCGTCGGACGCGGCGAGCAGCAGGCCGAAGACCACCAGGATGGCGGGCGCGATGGCGCCGCCGAAGGTGTTCCAGAAGATGATGGCGGAATCCGGGGTGTCGCGGCGCTGGTAGCGCGACCAGTCGGCGGCGATGTTGATCCAGCCCAGGCCGAAGCCCGTCATCACCATCACCAGCGCGCCGACCACGCTGCCCATAGAGCCGGCGGGGATGGCTTGGACCGCGGCCCAGTCGATGCGCGGGATGGTCAGCGCCATGTACAGCACGGTCACCGCGCCGGTGATCCAGGTCAGCACCGACTGCAGCTTCATAATCGTGTGGTAGCCCAGCACCGACGCCGCCACGATCAGCCCGGCGACGATCACGGTCGCGATGACTTTGGTGGCGGTGCCCGGGTTGCCGCCGAGCTCGCGAATCACCGTGGTAGTGGCCAGCACCGCCATGATGGACAGGAACGTCTCCCAGCCGATGGACGTCAGCCACGAGACGATGCCCGGCACCTTCTGCCCCTCCACGCCGAACGCGGCGCGCGAGAGCACCATCGTCGGCGCGGACCCGCGCTTGCCGGCCACGGCGATCAGCCCGCAGAGGAAGAACGAGAACGTCACTCCCAGTGCGGTGACGAGCGCGCCCTGCCAGAACGACAGCCCGAACCAGAGCACGAACGAGCCGTAGGAGATGCCGAAGACCGAGATGTTCGCGGCGAACCACGGCCAGAACAGGTCTGATGGTTTCGCGGTGCGCTCGGATTCGGGGACGATGTCGATGCCCAGAGTTTCCACTACTGGCGCACTATTCGCTGTGGGTTTGCTGTGTGACATACATGGACTATACGTCGCAGCCAAAGCCCCCATAATGGTCTTATGAAATTTCTTGCGCTTTCCACCAGTGTCCACCGCTACACCGACTCCGGCATCCACACCGGCATGTGGCTGGGCGAGTACACGCACTTCTACGACGTGCTCACCGAAGCCGGCCACGAGGTTACACTCGCCAGCGTCGACGGCGGCGCCGTGCCCATCGACCCAGTGAGCCTGAAAACCCCGGTGATCCAGCTCGGCGGCACGAACAAGCGCTACGAGGACCCCGAGTTCATGGACCAGCTCGACGACACCCCGGCGATCGCGGACGTGAACCTCGACGAGTTCGACGGCATCTACCTCATCGGCGGCCACGGCACCATGTTCGACTTCGCGGTCGACGAGGTGAAACAGGCCGTCGCCCACAACGGTCGGCGGAGTTCGGGAACGGTTCGACGGCCGAGCCTCAGATAATGCCTT
>ERZ1031176.15-NODE-15-length-45267-cov-50.416814_pt1 | contig 45267 bp, 47 predicted proteins | sample MGYA00518586_ERZ1031176 | MGnify/ENA primary metagenome ERZ1031176 (study PRJEB33718, sample SAMN03159775) | human skin metagenome | collected 2014-05-20 | study: EMG produced TPA metagenomics assembly of the PRJNA266117 data set (Human skin bacterial metagenome... | reverse complement strand
GAGACCCTGAACAAGCTGGTCGAGCTGTGGCAGACCCCGGAGGTCGCCGAGGCCGCGGCGAAGGACTCCAAGGGCACCTCCGTGCCGGTCTACCGCGACAAGGCTGAGCTCAACGAGATTCTGGACCGCCTCCAGAACAAGTAAGTCTCCACAAACACCCAACTAAGCAAAAGGAGCACACTTTATGCGCACCAAGCGCGTTATCGCCGCTGCGGCGGCATCGCTCATCGCGGCCACCGGGCTGGTGGCCTGCTCGTCGGAGACGGAGTCGTCGACAAGCAATGGCGACGGCGACAAGGTCACCGTGAAGATCGGCACCACCGACGCCGACCTGAAGGCCTGGAGTGTCTTCGCCGACGAGGCGCAGAAGGCAGGCATCGACCTGGACATCGTCCGGTTCACCGAGTACCCGCAGGTCAACCCGGCGCAGACCGAGGGCCAGATTGAGATCTCGAAGTTCCAGACCATCAACTACCAGGCCCAGTACAACGCCACCTCCGGCAAGGACCTGCGCATCATCGGCTCCGGCGAGATCAATGTCCTGGGCCTGTACTGGAAGGACCACGACTCCCTCGACGGCATCGAGGACGCTGAGATCGCCATCCCGAACGACCCGTCCAACCAGGGCCGCGCGATCAACGTGCTGGTCCAGGCTGGCCTGGTCACCCTGCGCGACGGCGCGCCGAAGCTGACGCCGACCCCGGCCGACATCGACAAGGACGCCTCCAAGGTCAAGGTTGTCGCCGTGGACGCTTCCCAGACGCCGAACGCCTACAACGAGGGCCGCCCGGCGGTCATCAACAACAACTGGCTGCAGCGCGCCGGCATCGACCCGGCCTCCTCTGTGGCCGCGGACGACCCGAACTCGGAGCTGGCGGAGCCGTACATCAACGTCTTCACCGTCTCCGGCGACGACCTGGACAACGAGACCTACGCGAAGCTCGTGGACGTCTGGCAGTCCGAGGAAGTCACCGAAGCGCTCAACGAGGACTCCAACGGCACCGCCGTGCAGGTCCAGCGCTCCAAGGAGGACCTCAACGAGATCCTCGACCGCCTTGTGGAGGAGTACAAGTAGATGACGCACACCGGCACCCGGATTGAGTTCCGGAACGTATCCAAGGTCTTCAAAACCAAAGACCGCGAGGTCAAAGCCGTCGACGACGTCACCCTGACCGTCGAGCCGGGCGAAATCCTCGGCGTGATCGGCTATTCGGGTGCCGGCAAGTCCACGCTTGTCCGCCTCATCAACGGCCTGGACATGCCCACCTCGGGGCAATTGCTTCTCGACGGCACCGACGTCGTCGGCATGTCCGAACGCAAACTGCGCGAGATCCGCCGCAACGTCGGCATGATCTTCCAGCAGTTCAACCTCTTTTCCTCCCGCACCGCCGCCGGCAACATCGAGTACCCGCTGAAGCTGGCCGGCGTGGACAAGCAGGAGCGCAAGCGCCGCGTCGCCGAGCTGCTCGACTTCGTCGGCCTGTCCGAGCGCGGCGAGAACTACCCGGAGCAGCTCTCCGGCGGCCAGAAGCAGCGCGTCGGCATCGCCCGTGCGCTGGCGACCAACCCGTCGCTTTTGCTTGCCGACGAAGCCACGTCCGCCCTGGACCCCGAAACCACCCAAGAGGTGCTCGCGGTGCTGCGCCGGGTCAACGAGGAGCTCGGCATCACCATCGTGGTGATCACCCACGAGATGGATGTCATCCGCGCCATCGCCGACAAGGTCGCCGTCATGGAAAACGGCCAGGTGGTGGAGTACGGCAGCGTCTACGACGTGTTCGCCAACCCCCAGACTTCCGTGGCGCAGCGTTTCGCCGCCACCAGCCTGCGCAACCGCCCCGACGAGGTCGAGGCGCGCGAGCTTCTGGCCAAGCCGGGCCGCCTGTTCACCGTGGACCTGACAGAGGATTCCGGGTTCTTCGGCGCCGCGGAAGCCGCCCGCGAGCGCGGCGTGTCGGTGGAGCCGGTGCACGCCGGCATCACCACCTTGCAGGAGCGCTCCTTCGGCAAGATGACCGTGCGCCTCAACGGCGACGACGCCGCCATCAACGAGTTTTTGGCCACCCTGCAGCGAAACACCGAGATTGAGGAGATCACCCGATGAACCCGTCAAGCACTGGCGTAACCGAGTACATCCTCGCTGAGCCGAACTGGGACACCCTCGGCCCCACCTTCCTCGAAGCCATCGGCGACACCCTGTGGATGGTGGCCATCACCATGGTCGTCGGCGGATTCTTCGGCCTGCTTCTGGGCCTGTTTCTGTACACCACCCGCCCGGGCGGCATCCTGCAGAACAAGGCGGTGTACACCATCATCAACGTGGCGGTGAACTTCTTCCGCCCCATCCCGTTCATCATCATGATCGCGATGCTCTACCCGCTGACCCTGCAGGTGGTGGGCACCACCATCGGCCGCGCTGCGGCGACGTTCGTGATGTGTTTTTCCGCCACGTTCACCGTCGCCCGCATTGTGGAGCAGAACCTGGTGGCCATTGACCCCGGCGTGATCGAGGCGGCCCGCTCCATGGGCGCGAGCCCGTGGAAGATCATCACCTCGGTGATCCTGCCGGAGGCGCTCGGCCCGCTGATCCTGGGCTACACCTTCATCTTCATCGCGGTGATCGACATGTCCGCCATGGCCGGCTACATCGGCGGCGGCGGCGTGGGCGACTTCGCCATCGTGTACGGCTACCGCGCGTTCGAGCCCCAGGTCACCTGGGCCGCGGTGCTGGTCATCGTGGTCATCGTGCAGCTGGCGCAGTTCCTTGGCAACTGGCTGTCCAAGAAGGTCATGCGCCGGTAAGTTTGGGTGCCATGAAGGTAGCGGCGTTCGACTTCGATGGCACTCTCCACCACCCTCCCCACGGTTTCCACGAGGAGGACATCGCCGCGATAGATGCCTGGCGTAAAGCCGGGCATCTCGCCATTTCTGCCACCGGCCGCTCCCGCACCGCCCTCGCTTACGGGATGCGCGGCAGCGGATTACGCTTTGACTACCAGGTGCTGTCCAACGGCGGTTCCGCAACGGACGGGGAGAACCGGGAGCTCATCTTCGGCCACGAGGTCGCGGGTTCCGTGCTGCAGGCAGCTCTTGACGCATACGGTTCCCGCGACGGCCTGGCCATCTTCGGCACCACCCTGGGCAGCGTCGACGGGGTGTTCGCCAACAACACCGGCGTCACCCACACCTTCACCGCGAATTTCCAGCAGATGACTCCCGCGGACATCCCCGACCACCGATTCGCCGTCGTGCCCATCTGGGTGCCCAGCGACGAAGACCTGCGCGCGGAGGTCGTCGACTGGGCGTCCGCGCTCGGCGAGGTCGCAGTCGCGCAGAACCAGGACTACATCGATCTCATGGCCCCGGGCCGTTCCAAGGGCTCAGGCATCCTGCAGCTTCTCGACGAGCTCCGCCTCCCCCGCGAATCCCTCCAGCTCTACACGTTCGGCGATTCCTGGAACGACCTGCCCATGCACGCCATCGCGGATACCTCCCACAGCTTCCACCACTCGCCCGCCGAGGTGCGCGCCGCCACGGACCGCGTCATCGGCTCCGTGTCGGAGGTCCTGGGCGAGTACATGTAGCGCCCCTCACACAGATCGTCTAGCAGCCGGGAAAACACTGCTAGACGGTCCGACAAACGCGGACAAGTTTCCCCAGGTGATATTGAACATCATTGTCGGTATCGGCCTGACCGTCTAGCAGGGTGGCGACGCTGCTAGACGATCCGCAGCGCCAGCCCGGGACACCCCCGAAACCAGATCTGTGGCGCCGAAGGCGGCAAGCAGGAAGCTAGCCCCGCGGGGTCACCGACGCTGCGACCCAGGCCGTACTCTCCTTCAGCGGCTTCCCGCATGAGTCGACCACACCGGACACCGGGCGCTGCTCCAGCTGCACTTCGTAGACCTGCCCGGACGCGGTATCGGTGACCAGCGCGGATCCACCGTCAGACGCGGCGACCTCGAACTGGCCGTAGCGTGCACCGGGCACCTCGGCGGCGACGGCGAGCTCGGCGACCTGCTCGGCGGGGCCGAGGGTGCCGCGGCCGCGGTTGCCTGGGACGAAGTAGAGGCCTTCGGATGCGTCGGTAAGCATGGCGTCGGTGGCCTCGACGTTCATGCGGCCGAAGCTGTAGGCCCACGGCATGAGCAGCATTGTCGGCGCGAAGCGGTGGCCCTTGATGTGGGAGGTCTCCCACACCATGTCGTTGCCGGGGCCGAACGGGTGGCGCGCGTGCAGCTCGTTGACCATGGGGCGGCCCTTTACCGCGCAGCAACGGTCGCGCTTGGCGTGGGTGCAGATGAGCAGCAGCGGGCGGTCCCGCTGTTCAGCGCCGTTACGGCCCGGGCCGGAGAGGTCCAGATCCAGCAGCTCGTCGGGGCCATCGATGTGCTTGACCTCGGTGACTGCCTCGTCGGCGAAGACGAGGTACAGGTGGTGGTCGCTGATATTGCGCCCCTCGCGCGTTGGGTGGCGGATCAGCAGCAGCGTCGCGTTGTGCGCCTCCAACATGGGGGCGAGCTTGGCGGTGAGTTCCTCGCCGAGGGCGGCGTCGCCCATGACGTCGCGGGGCCAGGCTTCCGGCCACTCGAAAAGCACGTACACCGAGCCGGGCTTGGCGGTCCCCGGCAGCGGTTCAACCTCAACGTCAGAGCAGGGCAGTTGTTGCATGTCCCCACCATAGCCAAGAGAGCAAAATTGCCTCCGAGACCACCTCTTAGACACCACACCAAGTTATAACGGTTGTATAACCTTTTGCGATTTCGCACTTTTCCTTTTTGATCTCACCTGCCCGCTGACTACGGTGGCTGGGTGCTTAAAATTTCCGGTCTTTCCCGCGCGGCGTTCGCGGGCGCGTGCGTGGCGGTCGCTGCCGCGTGCGGCGCCTGCGGGGCCGTCAGCGACGGTGCCGGAAATACCCTGATGGGCAGCATTTCCTCCCCCACTACGCAGGCGCAGCCGCTGGGCACGGCCGACCCGGCGCCGAAGACGCAGCGCCCCTCGGTGCCGTCGCGCCTGGCCGTGGTCGGCGTGCGTGTCGGCGCGCACGAGGGCTTCGACCGCGTGGTGGTGGACCTGGAGGGCGACGGCGACCCGGGCTGGTTCGCGGACTACACCTCCACCCCGATGCAGGAGACGGTCGGCCAGCCACTGCAGGTGGCGGGCAACTTCTTCCTCAACATCAACGTCGACGGCACCGTGTACCCCTTTGAGCTGGGCAAGGACAACGATGTCCCGGTGACTATGGCGGGCGACACCGGCAACGTCATCGACGTGATCAGCGCCGGCACGTACGAGGGCCGCAGCCAGATCGTGGTGGGCCTGCGCTCTGAGCTGCCGTACTCGGTGCAGGTGCTGGAGAACCCGAAGCGCGTTGTTGTGGACATCGTCCAGAAGTAGCTAATACACAGCCTCGACGCGCCAGCTGCGCCGACTCCACACCAAAAGCCAGCCGGTCACGGCACCTTCTTCTCCGCCTTCGCGGCCCACGACCTGCATGCGCGCGACGCGGCCTGCGGGCAGCTCGGTTTGCGTCCACCAGTCCGCGTCCACGGGCCACGGGCCCGCCCACCCGGTGACCAGGTAGCGCTTCTCGCCCCAGGCCAGCCCGTACGGTTCGGTGTTCAGCATCGCTTCGGCGGTGACGATGACGGGGGCACCGGAGGCGTCGATAAGCATGATGCGCGAGGCCGGGTGGTCGATGCCGCCGCCGAGGCGCGCGGGCAGGGGTTTTGGGATCGCCCCGGGCCACGATTGCCTATCGACGTCCTCCGGTTCCTCCCCGAACGGCACCATCGCCACGCGCTCGGCCACCCCGCGCCCGCCGACAAGGCGCGGTTGGAGTACGGCGTCGATGCCGAGTTGGGATTGGACCCGCTCGACCACCCGGCGCGCGGTATCGGTGGAGGCGCCGTCGGACCACAGTTCGCCGACCGGTTCGGGCGGGGCGAATTCGAGCGGCTCGAGGATGAGGCTGGTGATTGCGCCGGAGCCGCCGTTGGTCAGCCAGCCGTCGAGTTGCCAGCGCACGCGGTCCGCGGTGGCGGCTTCGGTGAGTGGTTCGCGGGTGCGCCAGACGCGTTCGACGCGGGTGCCGTCGTGAAGCTCGGCGACAACTTTCAGGCGCAGGCAGTTGCGGCCGGTGTCTTTGAGCCGTTCGTGCAGGCTAGCGGCCAGGGCGCGGGCGGCGAACGCGGCGGCATCGACGCGCTCGATCGGGTCCTCGGGCGTGATCGCCACTGCGAGGTCCTCCACCGGCAGCTCCGGGGCGACGCGGCGGTCCGGCGCGGCAGAGGCGATGCGGTAGATGCGCATGCCTTTGGTACCGAAGCGGGTGGTCACCGCGTTCGGCGGCAGTTTCGCCAGCTCCCCGAGGGTGGTAATGCCCAGCTGGCCGAGCGCTTTGACGGTGTCCATGTCCGCGGCGAGCGACTCTTCCGCCATCAGCACGCCCAGCGGCTGCGCGGCCAGGAATTCGGCCGAGCCACCGGGTGGGACCACCTGGGAGACGCGCGCGGCGATGAGCGCGGTGGCGATCTCGTCGGCGGCGCCTGCCTGGGTGTCGATGCCGCGGCGCGAGGCAGCGTCGATAAGCATCTCGAGCGCTTTGTCCTCGGACCCGTGAAAGCGGCCCGCGGCGTCCACATCCACCACCACGAGCCCGGGGCGTAAGACCTCCACACTGGCGGCGACCTCGTCGAAGCTGGCGGCCAGCGAGGCGAACATGCGCCCGTCACGGTCCGGGTTGTCCTCTATCACCGTCAGCTCGGGCGCGACCGCCTGGGCGTTGCGCACCCGCATCCCGCGGCGGATACCCAGCTGGCGTGCGGCGTGCGAGCACACCTTTATCCGGTGCTGCGCTGCGATCGCGATCGGTTCTGCCAGCTCATCGCCCGATTCCAGCCGCGCGGCCTGCACCGGCCAGTCCGGGAACCACAGCGCCGCGGCCCTCATGTGACGGCCCGGAGCCTTCGCTTCTCGACGCCTCCGGTGCCCAGCGTCACCCGCGCACTCGCCGGACGGTAGCCCTTGGCCTGCGCGCGGACGTCGAAGTCGATGCCGGTGATGCGGCCTGTACCCCTGCCGATGCCGTGGAACTGCGCGAGCTGGCCCGTGACGGTCAGCGCCGGCGAGGGCACCTCCACGTTCACGCACACCAGCGCGGCCTGGCCTTTGCGGATCCGGGCGAGCAGGGGGCGTGCGCGCACCGGGGTGAGCTGGAACGGGCTGCGGGTGCGCAGCACCACCAGGTCGAGCCCCTCGGCGAGCACGCCCGCGACGCTCAAGTCGTCGAGGCCCGCGTCCGGCACCGCCACCACACGCTCCATCGCGTCTGCGTCGTCGCCTGTACCGATGCCGGCGTAGGACAGTTCCGGCCAGCCCACCACACCTGCGCGCCCGCCGGCCTGGGCCACCTGGCTGATCAGCTCCACGATCAGCGCCGGGGTGTCACTGACGTGCGTGACCGCCCGGCGCGGCAGGCCCCCGTTCGGCAGCACGAGCGAAAGCCCGCCCGCCACCGCGAGGGTCTCCGCGTCCTCGACGACCTGTTGCGGAACCTCCCCGCCGATAGCGGTCATACGGGCGCGCAGCTCGGCGATCTGGTCGGCCCGCGACTGCTGAGCTGGCGGTTCATCCACAACCGCCAGGTTCGCTGCCGCTGCCGACGCAGCTCGAATAGGTGTTCCACTCACGCCAGACAGTATGCACCCCGGGGCCGACACAGGCAACGTTCCTGGTCGAACATACTTGCGTATATATTGTCCCGCACAAGCAAAGAGTCGCGCCGCGAAGCTGACCGGTTAAGCTGCCCAGCATGATCCCGATCAGCGCAGCAGAGGTCCGCAACCGCGTCACGCCGATCCCCACCCCGACCGTCGTCCGGACACTGGGCTCGCTCGGCGTGGGCGGGTCCATCGGTGTGATGGCCTCACAGGCGCCGCTGAAAATCAAAGCGGTCGTGGCGATCCTGTGCGTCGTTGCCGCCGTCGCCGGCACGCTGCTGCACCCCTACCGCAAACAGCTCCGCGCGTTTGCGGAGGAGAAGAACGTGGCCAGGGTGCCGTCGATAGGCATGGTGTTCCCCCTGATGCTGTGGTGGCTGCTGCTCATGCTCGCACCACTGGCCGGTTGGCCCGCGGTGGGCGCGTGGGTTGCGGGCGTGCTGGCGGCCGCGGCGGCGTGGGTGCTGTACCCGCATGTGGACGGGTCGCGGCGCCTCGCGTACGCATAGAGCTACTCGAAAGGATCTACTCGAAAGGCTTTCTAGTAGACGAGTTTTCGCAGCTCAACCTAGAAACATTCCCTTTCGAGTAGCTTTCGAGCTACCGCAACGGACCCTCCAGCAGCCACACTGCCCGAGGGTCCCGCGGACCTTTACCGCGCCATTGAATAAGCCCCTCTTCCCGCAACGCTTTCAACGCGCGGCGAACAGGGGGGTTTGAAATACCCAAAGCATCCGCAACCTCCCCCGTAGACATTGGCCTGCCTTTCGCTTGCATGACTGCCAGGACGCTACCAGCGTGAGGCGGGAGGGAGTCCGCGGTCTTCGGATCAAGCCGCTGAACCGCCTTCAACGTAAGCAGAACACTTCCGCTCGTCTGCTGGTAAATCGGGTCCGCAAAACCCACTCGCCGCATGCCAGCGAACATACGGCGAATACCCTCGCCGAGTTCTTGGCCAATCCGAAGCTCCGCCGTCACGCGAGCAATGAGGGGATTGCGTGCAAAACGGGCAATAGATTCGGGCCGTGTGGGGTCCACCAACCCGGGAAAGCGTCCCGGACTCGAAACTTCGATGCGAGATGGATAGATCTCAAACCGCACATGGTCGCCAGCCATGCTGTACGACCGGTGAATGACAGCATTTACCAAACCCTCAAGCCAAACGTCGTGCGGGATAAGGTTTTCATCCTCGAACAAACCCGAAGCCCCCAGTCTCCGAACTTGAGGCAGCATCCCCTCAATCATCTGCTGAGCTGCCCGAATTTGCTGCGGCAACGGGCCCCCGAACCGTTCATCGGCCAAAAGCTGCTGCTGGTGACCCGCGAGCCGTTCATCCTCACCGAACCGAAGAACTCGGACATGCGCATTAGGAAAGAACTCTTGCGGGTCTTTACCAAAAAGTAAGAGTGCTGCTGTACGGGGCCTGCCTTCGCGGTCGATGAGATTTCTTGCCCTGAGAGCGTCTTCAGCGGATGAGGAACCAATAGCGCTTGCATATTCACCAACTGCCTTCATATCGATATCACCCATATCGACACGGGGCGGTACCGTCGCATCGAACTGCTGCTCGCCCTTGGTGTAACGCAGTTCGAGAATGCCGTCTGCATTCAGCAACCGAGATTCGTCGCCGACACGCAGGAAACAGTCCCCCGACCGCAAATAATGCACACGCTCACTCGGGTCCACATGAAACAGGTAAACCTGCGCACCGTCGCCGACATCAGACGGCTCGATCCGAACACGCACGGTTGGATCCGTGTGGTCGAGCGATGTTTGTCTCAAATCATTGTCCTGTTTAGGCGTCGGCACCCCATCGAACTCCCGGTCAGTAATTCCGACAGCAATAATGCCGCCCTCCGCATTAGCCATGCCGACGATGGTTTTGGCAAGATCTTTCGGCTTGATACGGAAAGACTTTCGCTCGAACCATTGATCTTCCGGCAGACGCAGGAGGAGGCTCGGATCATCTCGATAGTTTCTTTCGGGGTTCACGCGAGGAATTCTACTCGAAAGGCTTTCTAGTAGACGAGTTTTCGCAGCTCAACCTAGAAACATTCCCTTTCGAGTAGCTTTCTAGTAGCTTTCGAGCTCCCCGGGAGCCCCCCTTCGCACAAACCCCTAGTAGCAAAGCCCTATTAAGGCCGAAATCGGCGCATACTCGGGGTCTGTCACTGGGGGTCTGTGGGCGGCACTGCGCAATCGCCACAGCAAGACAGCCCCGCCCCAGCCCCGCCGCACCAAAACCCCGGCTGCGAAGTCCGGCGGAGATACGGATAATGGCGCACATGGCTCAAGGATCTTCAAACTCGCTTCAACACATGTGGGACACGCGCCCGCACCGCATCCCGAAGGACGAGGGCGGACGCGCCGTCATCGCCGGTGTCTGCGTCGGCATCGGCGAGCGCTACAAGGTCGACCCGGTGGCCGTGCGCATCGCGTTTGTCATCCTCAGCCTGGTCTTCGGCGGCGGCATCTTCGCCTACCTGCTGTGCTGGATGTTCATGCCGCGCGTGGGCATGAACATCACCCCGGCCAAGGCGATCATCACGCCGAAAAGCGAGCTCACCCCACACGAGATCGAGGAACGCAAGCCCGGGTGGTGGCTACTTATCGGCCTGATTGTGTTCCTGCCCGCGGCCGGTGAAGCGGGAGACCTGCGCGGCACCCTGATCAGCTTCGCCGCGTTCTTCTTCGTCTGGTTCTTCACCTACGCGCGCCAGCCGGAGCCGCCGGCAGGCCCCAACAGCAACGACGATCTGGTCTGGCGCTAGGCCAAAACCAGCTAGCGGTAGCGCTTCGGCACGTCCGGCGCACCGAGCGTGAGCATCAGCCGGTTCGCCCAGTTGAAGAACGCGGACGAGTTCACCACATCCAGCACCGCCAGGTCGTCCAGGCCCGCAGCCCGCAGCGCATCCACGTGTGGCGCGCCGAACTCGTAGGGGGTGCGGGTCAGCGCCACCGCGGCGTCGCGGATGGCGTTCCACAGCTCGGAGTTCAGGTCGGCGGTGACGCCTTCGTCGAGAAGCTTGTCAATGGCCTCCGCGTCGCCGCCCTCATCCTTGGAACGGCCCTGGTGCACCGAGGCGCAGTACTCGCAGCCGTTCAAACGAGAGGCCACCGTGGCGGCGAGTTCGCGCTCGGCGCGTCCCAGCCCGCCTTCGGTGTTGTAGAAGATGTCCAGGTCCGTCAGCGTGCGGGCCTTCAGCGCCTGCGGGTCGCGCGCGAGCAGGCGGAAGTACTCCATGTCGGCGCGCTCGGGCTTGATCAGGGCGTCGATGTGCGCGTCGGTGAGCTCGCTCTTTTCCAGCGGCGCCACCCACGGCTTCCAGCCCAGCGGGTGCGCGACAAACTTCTCGGGCGCGACCACCTCGGGCTGCAAGGTGGCCCCCGCGGGCGCCCAGCCGGGATCCGGGGAGCCGGCTCGCCTATCGACGCCCTCCGGCGCCTCGCCGCCACCCGCCAGCACACGCACGCCGTGCACGACACGCAGCTGGAACGCCACAAAGGCGACGAGCTGGCCGAGCGAGACAATCACGTTTTCGTTGTAGCCCGCTTCCTGCAGGTGCCCGATCGCCGCGGGGGATGCGTCCTTGGGGTGGAAGGTGAGCAGGTGGGCGAAGTCGAACGCGGCGGCCAAAGCCCCCTCGCCGAAGGTCACGAAATCGCCACCCGCGTAGGGGCCGGCGGACACACCTGCGCGCACGGCGTCATCGACCACGGCGACGAGCGACTCGTCTTCGTCGGTAAGCAGGTCGGTGTAGAACGCCGCGGCGCGCTTCGCGCCGGAGACGCCGGCGATGAACGCGGCGACGGCGTAGCGGGTAGACACCGGCAGCGCCTGAATCAGCGCGTCGTCGGTGGGCTCGAATAGCGCCTCGAAGCTGCGCTGCGCGTTGTCCACGGCCTCGGGACGGCGGCGGCGCAGCTCGGCGAGCTCCGCCGGGGTCTCGGCCAGGGCGTCAATAATGTCGGTGCGGTTAGACAACAAACTCTCCTAACTGTCGGGCACGGAACACGGTGCCGGGAATGGCGTTGATGAGCTCGCGGGTGACATCGTGCTTCGGGTGTGCAAACACGTCGTTGGTCGCCCCGTATTCCACCTGGCGGCCGCGGCTGAACACGCTCACGGTATCCGAAATCTGGCGCACCACCGCCAGGTCGTGGGAAATGAACACGTAGGTCAGGCCGAGTTCGCGCTGCAGATCCTCCAAAAGCTCCAGGATCTGGGCCTGCACGGTCACATCGAGTGCGGAGACGGCCTCGTCCAGCACCACCAGCTCCGGCTCCACAATCAGCGCACGGGCGATGGCCACGCGCTGGCGCTGCCCGCCGGACAGTTGCGCCGGGGTGCGCGAGGCGAACTTCGCCGGGTCCAGCGCCACGCGCGCCAAGAACTCGTCGGCGCGTGTGAGCGCCTCACGCTTCGATGCGCCGGCGAGGTTGCGCAGCGGCTCGGCGACGATCTCGCCGACGCGCATCTTCGGGTCCAGCGAGGAGTACGGGTTCTGGTACACCATCTGCACCCGGCCGCGAAGGGCCCGCTGTTGCTTTGGTGTTAGCCCCGTCAGCTCCGTGCCGTCTAGGGTGATGCTTCCCGCGGTGGGCTGGTTAAACATAGAAATCGCACGCCCCGTGGTGGTCTTGCCGGAGCCGGAGCCGCCCACCAACGCGTGGGTGGAACCGCGCGCCACGTCGAAAGAGATGTCCTCGACTGCGGTGAAGTCGCCGTAGCGCTTGGTCAGTCCGCTGACGGAAAGGAGGGTCTCGGGGGTGACCGGAGGGCGTCGATAGGCATCTGCGACCGCAAGCGAGGGCACGTTGGCCAGCAGGCGCTTCGAGTAGTCCTGCTGCGGGTTGGTCAGCACCTGGCCCACTGGCCCGTGCTCGACCACTTCGCCGCGCTCCATGATCACCACGTCGTCCGCCCGGTCGCCCGCGACGGCGAGGTCGTGGGTGATGAAGATGATGCCAAGGCCCAGCTCAGCCCGCATTTCATCCAACAGGTCCAGGATGGTCTTCTGCACCGTCACGTCGAGCGCGGACGTCGGCTCGTCCGCAATCAGCACCTCGGGCTCGAGCGCCACGGCGGCCGCGATGAGCACGCGCTGCTTCATGCCGCCGGACAGCTCGTGCGGGTACTGGTTGTAGCGGCGCTCCGGGTCGTCGATGCCCACGCGTTCCAGCAGGGCAATTGCTTTACGACGGCGCTCCGCCGCATCCCCCACCCCATGAATTTCCAACCCGTCCTCAACGGATGCGCCGATGGTTTTCAGCGGGTTGAGTGAGTTGTTCGGATCCTGCGGCACCAACCCGATCTTCGTGCCACGCAGCTTGCGCCACTCGGCGTTAGTCAGGTTGGAAAGCTCCTGGCCCTTGAAACGGATGCTGCCGTCCAAAACGTTGCCGCTAGGCCCCAGCAGGTCCAGCGCCGCCATCGCGGAGGTGGTCTTGCCGGAGCCGGACTCGCCCACGATGGCGGCCATCTTCCCGGCTTCGACGGAAAACGAGATGTCGCGCACCACCGGGTCCGCGTCGCCGTACGCGACGGTCAGGCCGCTGGCTTCAAGCAGAGGCGTAGTCACTTCACATCACCTTCCTGTTGGATCACCTGCGACAGGTGGTTGGCGGACATCACAGTGGCCACGATGGCCAGGCCGGGCAGCAGGATCAGCCACCAGGCGGTTGCCATGAAGTCGCGGCCTTCCGCGATGAGCAGGCCCCACTCCGGGGTCGGCGGCGGCGCGCCGTAGCCCAAAAAGCCCAGGATGGACAGCTGCAAGATGGCGGTGCCGAACTGCAGCGCGGCCAGCGCCAGCACCGGGGTCAGGGAGTTCGGCAGCACGTGGCGGAACAGCACCTGGGCCTGGGTGGCGCCGGAGCCGTAGGCGGCCTCGACGAAGTCCGCGCCCGCAATCTGGATCACCTGCGAGCGCGCCAGGCGCGCGAACGTGGCCACCGACGTCATGCCGACGGCGAACGCCGCCTGCAGCGAGCCGAAGCCGGTGACGATGATGATGGACAGCGACAGCAGGATGCCGGGGATGGCCAGCAGCACATCCACCAGGCGCATCAGCACCGTGTCCACCCAGCCGCGCTGCGTGCCGGCGATCAGGCCGATCAGGGTGCCCAGCACCAGGCCGACGGCCACGGCGATCACCGCACCCAGCAGCGACTGGCGCGCGCCGTAAACCACGCGCGAGAACAGGTCGCGGCCCACCGCGTCGGTGCCGAAGATGTACTCGCCGTTGGGGGCGAGCAGTGCCACGTCGACGCCGTTGTACGGGTCGTGCGGCGCGAAGATGCCCGGCACGATCGCCCACAGCGCGGCGATGGCCAGCACGATCAGCGACAGGATGGTCGCCGGCGAGCTCCAGCGGCGGTGCTTGCGGACCTTGCGCGGCCGGTGGTCCTTCTGCGGCGCACGCTGGTTGTGCACCAGGTTGGTCGTGCTCATCGGACGGCCTCCTTTGCGGTCGTAGCCGGGGTGTGTGCGGCGGTCTGCTCATCACGGGCCGCCGGGGTGGTGGCGGTCTGCGCCGCGGCCTGGTCACGCAGGCGCACGTCCAGCACCGGGTAGAGCAGGTCCACGATCAGGTTGATCACCACGTACGCGGTTGCGGCGATGAGCACCACGCCCAGCAGCACCGGCATGTCGCGGCTGGACACGGCATTCACGGTCAGCGAGCCCAGCCCGGCGCGGCCGAAGACGGTCTCGGTGACCACGGCGCCGCCGACCAGCTCGCCGAACAGCAGGCCGGCCATAGTGATCGCGGGCAGAAGCGAGTTGCGCAGCACGTCGCGCCAGAAGATGCGGGCCTCGCTCGCGCCGCGGGCGCGCACGACCTGCACGAACGGCTGGGCGCGGACCTCGTCGATGGAGCGGATCAGCACCTGCATCAGCGGCGCGGCCATGGGTACGGCGAGGGTGAGCGTGGGCAGGATCAGCCCCTCCAGCGGGGTCGGGTCAACCACGTTGACCCAGCCCAGGCGGAAGGAGAAGAACTGCAGCAGCAAGATGGCGATCCAGAACCCCGGCAGGGACACCATAAACGACGGCAGGGCGCGCACGGCGCTGCGCAGCGCGCCAGCTCCCGGCAGGGTGGCCACGTACGCGGTGGCCAGCGCCACCACGATGGCTAAACCCACGGACGTCGCGGCAAGCGCGAACGTGTGCGGCGCGGCGTCCGTGATCAGGTCGAACACGGGCGTGCCGGATGCCACCGAGTAGCCCAGATCGCCGGTGAACAGCCCGCCCAGGGTGGCGAAGTACTGCTGGATCAGCGGCTTGTCCACGCCCATCTGCTCGCGGATCTGCTCGATTTCCGCCTGGGACAGGCCCAGGGCCGGGTCCGCGTAGCGGGCGGCCACGCCGTCGGAAGGCAGCGCGGACAGCAGGAAAAACGCCAGGGTGTAGGCCAAAAGGAGCACGATGAGCGCCTGGCCGATGCGCTTGAGTACGTACTTGCCCATCTACTTGTCCTCCTCGCGGTCGAAGTACACCGAGTAGAAGCTCGGGCGCGCCACCGCCTCGGTGCCGAAGCCCTTCACGTGCGGGGCAACCGCGTACACCTGCGGCTCCTCAAACAGCGGCAGGGTGTACGCGTTTTCGGTCAGGTGGTCCTGCACCGCCTTGGAGGCGGCGGCGCGGCCGGCGTCGTACGGGGTGGAGACCACCTTGTCCAGAAGTGCCTGCAGCTCGGTGTCGATGGGTTCGCCGTCGCCGGCGTTGTTCAGAAGCGAATCGCGGCGGTCCACGGAAAGGAAGGACTCGATCACGTCGTAGTCAGCGCGGCCCACCATGGTGTGCATGAGCTGGACGCGGTTGATGTCCTTTTGCGCCGCGTTTTGCGTTGCGCGGTCGCCGGCGACCATGTTGAGTTCGATGCCCAGCTCGCGCAGGTCGGACTGGATCATGGTGACGATCTCCTTCGAGCGCGGCTGCGGCAGGGCGTGGTTGACCCACAAGCTCAAGCGTTGTCCGTCCTTTTCGCGGATGCCGTCCGGTCCGGGGGTCCAGCCGGCATCGTCGAGAAGCTTGCGCGATTGATCCGGGTCAAAGGTGTACGCGTCCGGCTGCTCCGCATAGCCCAGGGCCTTCGACGTCATGGACGAGGTGGCCAGCGGGTAGGAATCCGACAGCAGGATGCGGATGATCTCCTCGCGGTTGACCCCGTGGATGATCGCCTGGCGCACGCGGATGTCCTGCAAAAGCGGGTGGTTGAAACGCAGCGCCAGCTGGTTGTTCATGCCGTTGGCGGTGGCGGCGACCACCTGCACGCCCTGGTCCTTCAGGTGGCGCTCCACCGGCGGGGAGATCGTGCGCGCGACGTCGGCCTGGCCGGACAGCAGCGCGCCGGAGCGCATGGCCTCTTCCGCGGCCAGGGTGTAGTGGATGCCGTCGATACGCGCGCGCCCCTGGTGCTCCAACGACGGCGGCGCCCAGTCGTAGTCCTCACGGGTCTTGAGCACCAGGTCGGTGCCCAGGGTCTCGCTGTCCACCACGAACGGGCCAGAGCCGATGACGTTTTTCGCGTTGCCTGGGCCGAACTCCTCGTTGCGCAGCTTGAGCGAGGAATCAGCCAACAGCCCCGCGTTGTAGGTGGATGTCGCCTGCGCGAAGCCCGGCGAGGGCGCGGAGAAGTAGAAGCGCACCGTGTCTTCGTCGACAACCTCGCCGCGCTCGTAGTTGGAGATCTGCTCCGAGACGTTGAGCAGGCGGTCCTTGTCGCCCAGGCCGAACAGGTCGAAGTTGTCCACAATGTTCTGCGCGGTCATGGGCGTGCCGTCGGAGTAGGTCACATCCGTGCGGATGTCGAAGGTGAACACCGTGGCATCTTCGTTGATCTCCGGCAGGTCCGTGGCAATCCAGGGCTCAAGCTCCAGGGTCTCCGGGTCCTGGTAGAGCAGCCGGTCCGTCAGCTGGTTGACTACGCCGCCGTTGGGGTAGAACCCGGCGGCCGGCGGGTACAGGCTGTTAAACCAGTTGGACTCCAGGTAGGTGAGCACGTCACCGTCATCGCCGCCTGCCGCCGCCGCGCATCCGGCGAGCAGGCTGGCTGCCGCGCCGAGCGCAAGCGTCGCGGCTACCTTTGTTTTAGGCACGTTATCGCCCTCTTTCTTCGGTTGCGCAGTGCACATTACCACCGTTAGACAATCCGGTTCTTTCGCAATAGACTAGGCAGTCTACATACGATCATTGGTTCACAGAAATCGTGGAGGTTTTTCACCGTGGCAGCATCCATCGCAATCGTCGGAGCAGGACCCCGCGGCATCTCCATCACCGAACGCATCGCCGCCTACCTGGGCGACCGCAGCGAGGCGCTCACCCTGCACATCATCGACGACGCCCAACTCGGCGCCGGCCGCATCTGGGACACCGACCAGACCCGTACGCTGTGCATGAACACCCTTGCCGGCGCGGTCACCCTGTTCACCGAACCCGGCGCGACCGTCTCCGCCCCCGTGCTCGAAGGCCCCACCATGTACGAGTGGATCCAGGCACTTCGCGGCGAGAAAAGCCACCCGCTTATCGACGCCTCCGGTGCCTCCCTCCCCGAGCACTACAACGAGGAGCTGCGCGCCACCCGCCCCGAGTCCAACCCCTCGCGCGCACTCTACGGCGAGTACCTGCGCTGGGCCTGGAAGGTCGCGCTCGCGCAGCTGCCGGATTCGGTCGAGGTGGTCGAGCACCACTCCCGCGCGGTGTCGCTTGCGGCCGAGGGTTCGCAGGACGCCATCGAGCTTGCCGACGGCGCGATCGTGCACGCCGACGCCACCGTCCTCGCCTCCGGCTGGGTGCTGCCCGCCCCCACACCCGCGCAGCAGGCGTTCGCCGACTCGGGCCTGACCTACATCCCGCCGGGCAACCCGGTGGAGCAGGACGTTGCAACGCTGCCGGCTGGCGAGCGCGTGCTCGTGCGCGGCATGGGCATGGGCTTTTTCGACCTCATGGCGCTGACCACCATCGACCGCGGCGGCCGCTTCGTCGAAGATCCTGAAGCCCGCTCCGGCCTGCGCTACGAGGCCACCGGCAAGGAGCCGCACTTCGTGGTCACCTCCGGGCGCGGCTACCCCTACCTGCCCAAGTCCGAGTACCACTCCCTGCCGCCGAAGGCTGACCTGTCGCGCCTGCGCGCGGCCATCGACGCCTCCGAGGCGCCGGTCTCCTTCGGCCTTGATCTGTGGCCGGCGCTGGCCCGCGACGCCTACGCCGAGTACTACCGCGTGCTTGCCCGTGTGCGTCCCGAAGCGCTCAGCGTGCCGCTCGAGGAGATCTTGGCGGCCATCGACGCCGCCGACCTCGCAGCGGTTGCCTCTGCGGACGACATCCTGCCGGTCGCGAACGCGCTGACCGAGGCGCTCGACGGGATGAGCACCGCACCGTTCGACATGGCCGCGTGGGTGGACCCGCTCGCCGGAACCGAGGAGCTTGACCTAGAGGAGTTGAACCGCCGCGTCGCCGAGGGCATGGAGGTGGGCATCGCCGAGGCCGTGTCCGCCTGGGACTCCCCGCTCAAGGCCGGCCTGTGGGCGATCTCCGCGGGCCGCAAGCCCAGCGCGATCGCCACCCAGAACGGCCGCGGCCCGCGCGAGGCGGCACTGTCGCAGTACATGGCGTTCGGCCAGATGGTCGGCTCCGGCCCGCCGCTGTTCCGCACCCGCGAGCTGCTCGCGCTTTTCGACGCCGGCCTAGTCACCTTCCTCGGCCCCACCCCCGTAGTAGAGGTCGCCGACGGCGAGTACGCAGCGGTTAGCCACGGTCGCACGGTGCGCGCCGCCGCGCTTGCCGACGCCTTCCTGCCCGGCCCCGACATCCGCACCTCCCCCGACGCGCTCACTGCGTCGCTGCGCGAGGCCGGACGCGTGCGCCCGTTCACGCCGGGTGGCGTGGAAACCGCCTCTCCGGAAACCGACGATGACACCCGCCGCACCGTCCACCCCGACGGAGAGCTGGATCCGCGCCTGCACATCGTGGGCATCCCCACCGGCAAGCAGTGGGCGGACACCACCATCTCCCCCATGCCCGGCACCGACCCGCTGATGCTGCAAGAGACGGATAAAACAGCTCGCTCGCTGCTCACCCAGGCGGGCGTGCTCTAACCTAAGTCCCGCGCCACCGCCCACCTGGTGAGCTGGTGGCGGTTGGAGGTCTGCGTCTTGCGCAAAATGTTCGACGCGTGCGTCTCCACCGTCTTCACAGAGATGAACAACCGCTCGGCGATCTCCTTGTACGTGTAGCCGCGCGCGAGCAGCCGCAGCACCTCGAGTTCACGGCGGGTCAGCGAATCCACCGCCGGGTCGTCCTCTTCCACCACCGGCCCCGAGGCGAAGGCGTCGAGCACGAACCCGGCCAGCCGCGGCGAGAAATACGCGTCCCCGTCGCGCACCCGCTCGATCGCCTCAGCAAGCTCGGCGCCTGCGATGTTCTTGGTTACGTACCCACGCGCGCCAGCACGGATCAAGGCGATGACGTCCTCGGCGGCATCGGAAACACTCAGCGCCAGGTACGCCGGGCCCGGCGCCCGCTTGAGCACGGCCAGTCCGCCGCCGTCGGGCATGTGCACGTCTAAAAGCACCACGTCCGGGCGCGTGCGCTCGATCCCACGCACCGCCTCAGCGACCGTGCCGGCCTCACCAACGATGTCAACCGCGTCCGCCAGCTCAGCCTTGACCCCGGCACGGAACACGGAGTGATCGTCCACCAAGAACACGCTCGTCATAGCTCTAACGCTATCTCTACCTCTGAGCCATTGCCTATCGACGACACCACGTGCACCTCTCCCCCAACCCGCCGAACGCGGCCCACAATGGAGTCGCGCAAACCGTGCCGATCGGCCGGGACGGCGTCCGGGTCGAAGCCGGAACCGCGGTCGCGCACAAACACCTCGAGCCTGCCCGCGAGATGCTCCGCGTAAACGTCGATGGTGTCCACACCGGCGTGCTTGGCGGCGTTGACCATTGCCTCCCTCGCGGCCAGCACGACCGCTTCGGTGCGCTCGTCGAAGGCGACATCCTCGCCCACCGTGACCGGTTGGATGACCACGCGGAAGGCGTCCTCCACCTCGCCGGCCGCTTTCTGCAGGGCGGCAAAGGTGGTGGTGTGGTTGGGCACGGAGTCGTCGAAAAGCCAGGCCCGCAGCTCGCGCTCCTGGGCGCGCGCGAGGCGGGCGACCTCATCCGCATCGCCTGCCTGCTTCTGAATCAGCGCGAGGGTCTGCAGCACCGAATCGTGCAGCCGCGAGGCAATCTCCGCGCGCTGGTCCGCCACCGCCTTCGCCTCCCGCTCCGCGACGAGCGAATTGGCCAGCTTGGCTATCAGCGGCACAACCAGCACCGCCACGCCCACGACCGTGACCAGCACAGAGACCACCACGCCGCCAACCCCGGCGCTTTCGCCCACAAACGCCACTGCCAGCACCCCGGCCATGACCAGCAGCGCACCCAAGGTCAGCGCGGCGATGTTGCCCCACGACCCCGTACCGCGGTCGTAGGCCTGCAGCGCAATCACCGCGCCGACGATGAGCACGCCGAGCACGAACACCACCGTGGCGCCCGCGCCCGAGGACAGCTGCAGCGCAATAAGCGCCCCTGCGAACCCGAGCACCACCAGCGCGAGATCCATCGTCCCCGGGCGCTGGCGCTGCGCCCCACAGTCGTCCAGCGGCGTAAACATCCACAAACCGGCGTAGAGCAGCGCGCCGAACCCGCCCGCGAAGCTGGCCGCGACGAAGAACAGGCGCACCCATTTGTCCTCCACCCCCAGGTGGTCGGCCACACCGGAGGCCACGCCGGCCACAACGCGGCGGGAGCTGTTCCGGGTCAGCCGGGGATACAACGCAGACATAACCCCCATCGTTGCACGGGCACGCCTTCGGGCACATCGGGGAAAACCCTGAAACGAAAAATCAGGGTCGTTCCCGATACCGCGGCCCGCGCTCCCGCGGGAGGATAGAGCCATGGAGAACAACACACTCACGCAGATGTGGGAGACCCGCCCGCCCCGCATCCCGGAGAACCAGGGCGGCAAGGCCGTCATCGGCGGCGTCTGCGAAGGCATCGGCGCCCGCTTCCACATCGACCCCACGTTTGTCCGCGTAGTTTTCGTCGCGCTCTCGCTCGCGTTCGGCGGCGGCATCTTCCTCTACCTGCTGTGCTGGATCAACATGCCCCGCTTCGGGCTGACCCGCAGCCCCTGGGCCGCGATCATCACTCCGAAAGAGCAGCTGACCGCAGCGGAGATAAAGGATCGCGACACCGGCTGGTGGCTGCTGCTCGGGCTGTTCCTGTTTTTACCGTCCATTTCCGTCGCAGGCGATCTGCGGGCGGTGCTGGTCACGTTCATCCTCTTCGCCGCCGGCTGGTACTTCCTGCACCAGCGCCAGCCCGAGCCGCCGGCTGGGTTGCTGGTGGGCGAGCCGGAGGAGGCACCGACAAGCAACCGCCCCGCTGTGGACACCTCTCACCTAACGGTGCCCGAAGGACACGAACACCCCGGCCAGCGCCCGCCCGCCTGGGACCCGCTCGGCGCGGCGCCGGAGCTGTGGCACCTGCCGGAGCCGAGCGAACCGGCGCCGCAGCAGTCCAAAAAACGCAACTGGTTCTGGATCCCGGTCGCCTTGGGTCTCTCAGCGGCCTCTCTCGTGGCGCTTGCGTTTTACAGCGACGTTCGCGACGGCGACTACGGGCGCTTCGGCAGCTCGCACATCACCGTGTACGACGTCGACACCCTGCCAGACCAACCGGGCGTCAACGGCTTCGTCGGCGAGACCTACCTTGACCTCTCCGAGCTCGAGCCGCTGCGCGAGCCGAAAACCGTCGAAGTCAGCAACACCATCGGCAAGGTGGACGTGATCCTGCCCAACGACGTCCCCGTCGACGTGAACTGCCAAGTCACCATCGGCGAGACCGCCTGCCCCGAAGAAACGCAAAACGAGGACAAGGACAGCGCGCTACTCACGATCAACGTGACAGAGCGTATCGGGTCCGTGTCCGCGTACTACGAGGAGTGAGTCCGGGACTTACTCCCACTCGATGGTGGCCGGCGGCTTGGAGGTGACGTCCAACACCACGCGGTTGACGTCGGCGACCTCGTTGGTGATGCGGGTGGAGATGACCTCGAGCGTCTCGTAGGGGATGCGCACCCAGTCCGCGGTCATCGCGTCCTCGGAGGCGACCGGGCGCAGCACGATCGGGTGGCCGTAGGTGCGGCCGTCGCCCTGCACGCCCACGGAGCGCACGTCGGCGAGCAGCACGACCGGGCACTGCCAGATCTCATCGTCCATACCGGCCTTGGTCAGCTCCTCGCGGGCGATGGCGTCGGCGGCGCGCAGGGTTTCCAGGCGCTCCTCGGTGACCTCGCCGATGATGCGGATGCCCAGGCCCGGGCCCGGGAACGGCTGGCGGTTCACAATCTCCTCGGGCAGGCCCAGCTCGTGACCGACGGCGCGGACCTCGTCCTTGAACAGCAGGCGCAGCGGCTCGACCAGCTCGAACTCGACATCGTCCGGCAGGCCGCCGACGTTGTGGTGGCTCTTGATGTTGGCGGTGCCGGTGCCGCCGCCGGACTCCACCACGTCCGGGTACAGGGTGCCCTGGACCAGGTAGTCCACCTGCTGACCCTCCAGCACACCGGCAACAGCGCGTTCGAAGGAGCGGATGAACTCCGCGCCGATGGCCTTGCGCTTCGCCTCCGGCTCGGTCACGCCGGCGAGCTTGTCCAAAAACGCCTTGCGCTCGTCCACGGTGACCAGCTTCGCGCCGGTGGCGGCCACGAAGTCGGTCTCCACCTGCTCGCGCTCACCCTGGCGCAGCAGGCCGTGGTCCACGAACACGCAGGTCAGCCGGTCGCCGATGGCGCGCTGCACGAGTGCCCCCGCGACGGCGGAGTCCACGCCGCCGGACAGGGCGCAGATCGCACGGCCCTCGCCGACCTGTTCGCGCACGTCCGCGATGAGCTGCTCGGCGATGTTGGAGGCGGTCCAGTTCTGCTCCAGGCCGGCAATGTCGGTGAGGAAGCGGGTGAGCACCTCCTGGCCGTGCGGGGAGTGCATGACCTCCGGGTGGTACTGCACGCCGGCGAGCTTGCGGGAGGTGTCCTCGAACGCGGCCACGGGCGCGCCCGGAGTGGAGGCGGTGACCTCGAAGCCTTCCGGTGCCTGCGTCACGGAGTCGCCGTGGGACATCCACACGGCGTGCTCGGGCTCGAGGCCTGCGTGGAGCACGCCGCCGTCGACACGCATCTGCGTGCGGCCGTACTCGCGCGCACCGGTCTTGGCCACCTCGCCGCCGAGCGCGCGGGTCATGATCTGGAAGCCGTAGCAGATGCCGAAGATTGGCAGACCCAGCTCGAAGATCTCTTGGTCGAGCTGCGGCGCGCCTTCTTCGTACACCGACGACGGGCCGCCGGAGAGAATCAGGGCTTGTGGGTTTTTCTCGCGGACTTCTGCGGCGGTGATGGTGGATGGAACCACCTCGGAAAACACGTTCGCCTCGCGCACACGGCGGGCGATCAGCTGCGCGTACTGCGCGCCGAAATCGAGGACAAGGACTGGGCGGGCTTGCGGAGTATTCACAGGCCTAGATCGTAGTCGATCCCGCGCGAGACCCAACTGCTTGTGCGCCGCCATGGAAAACCCCAGAATGACCAGCATGACCTTGCGTGCCCCCGCGCCGGCGTGGCCGAGGAAGAAGGAAAGCCGCGCGGGTGGCGCCGGAAGGGCACCACCCGCGCGGCTCGCGCGAAAAAGCGTTACTGAACAGCCGAGCTGAGGCGCTCCAGGGCGGCGCGCACCTCGTCGGTGGACGGCGCCTGCGCGAGCTTCTCAGAAGCCTGTTGCAGCTGGGCGATGGAATTATCCGCTGCCTCCATAGCCTTGTTGACCTGCTCCACCAGCGGCATCACTTCGGCGCCCATGGTGGACTCGTTGGTGTTCTGGGACCAGCGGCGGATCATCTCCAGCGGGATCTTGGTCAGCTCGGAAATGGAGTTGACCTTCAGCTCCACGCGGCGACGGAAGGACGAGTGCAGGAACACCGCGTCGTCCATCTCGCGAACGTCGACCTCGAGCGCGTCCACAAGCAGGCGCATGGACTCATCCGCGCCGGCCTCGGTGGAGAACTGCGCGGTCTGCGCGGTGTGCAGACGGGCCAGGGCGATCGCCATGCGCGCGTTCGCGGTCTTGGCGTAGAGCTCCTCGGCCACCTCTTCCAGCGTGGCGGCGTTTTCGTCGATGATGCCACGCATGGTCGCCCACACCTGCAGCGGTGCGAGCAGCAGGGTGCGCGAAGCGCCCTCGGTGACCACGTTTTCCATCTCCGCCTTCACGTTGTTGGTGACGGCGTTTTCCTCCACCAGGGTGGCGGAAGCCTTTCGCAGCTCGTCGGCCGCGTCCTGGATGGCGGTCTGGACGGACATGAACTGGTCCAGCTCGCTGTACAGCGCGTGGGCCGCGTCGTAGACGTCGCCAGAGCCTTCCGGCAGGGTGAATCCGGCATCCTCGAGCGCCTGCACCTCGGCAGGCAGGGCGGCGCGGATGAACGCGTCGTAGTCCGGCAGCAGCTCGCCGATCTTCTCCGCACCCATGACGGCGCGCTCGCGGCGGCCCACGCCGTTGGCCTTCGCCTCGTGCTCGACCAGGTTCGCCTCCTGGTACAGCTTGCCTGCCGCTTCGAAGCGCTCCGTCATCGGACGGGTACGCACAGACAGGTAGCCGCCGTTGGGCAGCGGGGTCACGGTAGCGAGCACGTCGTACGCCGAACCGCTCTTGGCGCTGTTGCGCACGTACGCGGCGAAGGGGCGGCCATCTTCGATGGTGTCCCACATGAGCTTGAAGGCGCCGCCCGGCATCTCGTCGTTGCGGATGAGGTTGTGCGGCTTGCCGATCATCTCGTCCGCGTCGTACTGGGCGTACTTGATGAACACGTCGTTGACATGCGTCATCACACCCTTCGCGTCGGTGACCGAGAAGAAGATGTCGTTGACATCGACTTCGTGCGAGGCACCCTCTGGTGCGTCGCGAAGAATGGTTACACGGCTAGACATGGGCGTACTCATCCAATTTCTCAACTACGGATTGCCAGATCGGCTTTCTGAAAAGCTTTCACATCAGTATAACCACACTTTGCCATGATTCTCTTCAGACCTCCGACGATGTTGAGACCGCCATACGGATCGCTCGACGGCCCGAAGAGCACCGTCTCCAGCGCGGTGGAGGTGCTGGCAATCGGATCCTTGCTCACATCGCCGCGGGGGAAGCGGGGGTGGGCGGCCTGTGCCTCCCAGTACACGCCGTTCGCCGCAGCCTCTGATGCTTGTTCCAGAGTCCGGCCGAGCATGACCGCGTCCGCGCCACACGCGATGGCGAGCGCGATGCTTTCAGCGTCCCAGATGGGCACGTCCGCGAGCACATGCACGTAGCGTCCGCCGGTCTCGTCCAGGTAGTCGCGGCGGGCGGCCGCCACATCTGCGATCGCTGTCGCCGCCGGGACCTTCACCACGGTGCTGGAAGAACCGGAGCCCACAATCACACCGGCCACACCGGAGCGCATCAGGTGGGTTGCTGTGGAGTAGTCGAACACCCCGCCCGCGATCACCGGCACGTCGAGCGAGCCGACGAACTCCTTCAGGTTCAGCGGCTCGCCGCCCTGCTGCACGTGCTCGGCGGAGACGATGGAGCCCTGGATGAACAGGATCTCCGCACCCGCGGCGATGACCACCGGCGCGAGCTCGCGCGCGTTCTGCGGGCTCACGCGCACTGCAACAGTCACGCCGGAGTCGCGCACCTGGGCGATGCGCTCGGTGAGCAGGTCGCGGTCGAGTTCGGCGGCGTGCAGCTCCTGCAGCGTGCGCACGGAGCGCTCGCCGGAGTCGAGGTACTCCTGGTACTTCTCCTCCGAATCGATGCCCCAGGCGTCCTCGCAGGATTCCACGACCTTCTTCACCGCGGCCTCAAAGTCGGCGTGGCGGCCCCACAGCCCCTCGGCGTCGATCACGCCGAGGCCGCCCTGCTTGCCCATCTCGATGACAAACTCGGGGCTGGCCAGCGCATCCGTCGGGTGGGAAACGAGCGGGATGTCGAAGGTGTAGGCGTCGATGTGCCAGCTCGTGTCCACGTCCTTGGAAGAACGGGTGCGGCGCTTCGGCACGATCGAAAGGTCGCCCAAGTCGTACGCCCTGCGGGCCTCGCGGCCGAGGCCGATTTCCACGTAGTCGCGCATGTGTGTCCCTTACTGGCGGTAGTTCGGCGCTTCGACGGTCTGCGTGATGTCGTGCGGGTGAGACTCGCGCAGGCCGGCGGCGGTGATCTGGACGAACTGCTTCGTCTGCAGCTCCTCAATGGACGCGGCGCCGGTGTAGCCCATAGCGGCGCGCAGGCCGCCGACGATCTGGTGGGTGATGGAGTCCAGCTCGCCGCGGAACGGCACGCGGCCCTCAATGCCCTCCGGCACTAGCTTGTCCTCGCTGGTCACGTCCGCCTGGAAGTAGCGGTCCTTGGAGAAGGAGCGCTTCTCGCCGGTCAGGCCGCGGCCCTGCATCGCGCCCATGGAGCCCATGCCGCGGTAGCGCTTGTACTGCTTGCCGCCCACGACCACGATTTCGCCCGGGGCCTCTGCGGTGCCGGCGAGCATGGAGCCGAGCATGACTGTCGACGCACCTGCGGCCAGCGCCTTGGCCACGTCGCCGGAGAACTGCATGCCGCCGTCAGCGATGATCGGCACGCCTGCGGCCTTCGCCGGGACGGATGCCTCGAGGATCGAGGTGATCTGCGGCGCGCCCACACCGGCCACCACGCGGGTGGTGCAAATGGAGCCCGGGCCGATGCCCACCTTGATCGCGTCTGCGCCCGCGTCGATCATGGCCTTCGCCGCGCTGCGGGTGGCCAGGTTGCCGCCGACGACGTCGACGCGGTCGCCGAATTCCTTCTTCACGCGCGAGACCATCTCCAGCACGCGGTTGTTGTGCGCGTGCGCGGAGTCCACCACGAGCGCGTCCACGCCGGCTTCCACCAGCAGGCCGGCGCGGTCGAAGGCGTCCTCGCCGGTGCCCACGCCAGCGGCGACGAGCAGGCGGCCGTCCGCGTCCTTGGACGCGTTCGGGTACTGCTCGCTTTTCACAAAGTCCTTCACGGTGATCAGGCCGGCCAGGGTGCCGTCGGCAGCCACGATCGGCAGCTTCTCCACCTTGTTCGCGGACAGCAGCGCGAGCGCTTCTTGCTTATCGACGCCCTCCGGTGCGACCACGAGCGGCATCGGGGTCATGACCTCGGCGACCTTGCGCTTGAAGTCAGCCTCGAAGCGCATGTCGCGGTTGGTGATGATGCCGACAAGGCGGCCGCCGTCATCAACCACCGGCAGGCCGGAGATGCGGAAGCGGGCGCAGAGCGCGTCCACGTCCTCAAGCGTCATGTCCGGGGTTGCGGTTAACGGGTTGGACACCATGCCGGACTCGGAGCGCTTCACAATGTCGACGTGCTCCGCCTGGTCCTGGGCGCTCAGGTTGCGGTGAATCACGCCGATGCCGCCCTGGCGCGCCATCGCGATCGCCATGCGGGACTCGGTGACCGTGTCCATCGCGGCGGAGGCGATCGGCATGCCCAACCGGATGTTCTTGGTGAACTGGGAGGCGGTGCTCACCTCGGACGGGACGATGTGGGATTCCGCCGGCAGCAGCAGCACATCGTCGAAGGTCAGGCCGCGAAGCGCAACCTTGTCCGGATCGTCCCCACCAGTCCACACACGCTCGTTCGCCATCGCTTAGTCTCCTCTCCCGCGCGGATGTTTTTCGCCATGATATAACGCCCCGCAAACCCCGACCGTGCCACCCAGTTCAGCGCTCCTGCGAGCGGGGGATCGAGCCGGTTTGCCACACCGTATAGGGTTAGACGGGTGAACTACGACGACATGATGCCATTGGACCCGTTCGCGGACGACCCCAACGACCCGGCATCCTTCATCGAGGACGAAGAGCACGCCGAGCCGCTGTCGCCCGCCGAACGCGTCGCAGTCATCCAGGATCTCTCGCATGTGCGCGACGCGAAGCGCATGCTGAAACCCCGCGGAATCCTCGGGGTGTCGTTCCTCTGCGAGGACTGCGACCAAGTCCACTACTACGACTGGGAGATCATGGAGCAAAACATGATCGCCTCGCTGAACAACCAGCTACCCCCGGTGCATGAGCCGAGCGCGAACCCCAACATCGAGGCCTACGTGCCCTGGGATTACGCCATGGGCTACCTGGACGGCTTAGAGGGGCGCTAGGAGCTGCTGCCCACCGGCGGGTGGACGATCGGGCCGCCCTCTGCGCCGCCGGAGACACTGTTGCCCGCGCCGAACTCAGCGGGCGGATTCACCATCGTCGCCGGGTCGTTGACCCGCAGCGACGGGTGCTCCTGTTCCGAGGCGGTGCCCTCCGCCAAGGACCCACCGGTTGTGCCCTGCGTCGGCGCCGTGATGCCGGAAGTCGCGCTCGGCTGCGTGCTCGACGGCGTCGGCTGGGTGGACTGCGAGGGCTGGCGGGCGCCCGCACCGGAGCCTGAGCCATTGCCTGCACCCGGCCCGCGCTGCGCCGGATCCTGCGAGGACTGCGGCGGCTGCTGCTGCGCCGGCGGCGCCGGGACAGCCGGGGCCTGCTCCGGAGTCGGCTGCTCGGTGGAGGTGTCCTCCGCCGGCACCGTGGTCGCCTCCGTGACCGTCTCTGTCACCGTCGCGGCCGCGCCGTCCTTGGCCGCGCGCCGCTCGCGCTCGTTCATCGTGGCCACCAGGCCGCGCGCCTGCTCCAGCAGGTCGCGGGCGGCAGCGGCATCGCCGCTTTCGTTGGCCGCCTCAAGCTCGTCGAGGGTGGTGGCCAGCTCCACCATCGTGGTGTCTTCGCCTTGCGCGCCGTCTTCGAACAGGGCGGCGCCGGTGCCGACGCACACCACGGTCGCCGCGGCGGCGCCGATCAAACCGGACAGCCACGGGCTGACGCGGCGCTTCGCCTTCTCGGCGCGCTTTTCGTCCAGCGAGGCGACGTTGCCAGCGGACTGGGAATCCTCCACGTACAGCTGCGGCGCCGGCGGCATCGGCCGGTCGACATCGCCCTTCAGCTCCAGCAGGGCGGCGGCGAGGGGGTCGTTGCCTGCCGAAGGATCGTCGCCAAGCATGAGCGCCTCAATGAACGCGTCGCTGTGCGCGAACTCCTCAAAGTGATCGTCCTGCCGTGTCATAACTCCGCCTGCCCTCCGTCCAGTTGCTTCCGCAGTTTGGACAGCGCACGGTGCTGGGCAACACGCACCGCACCCGGTGTGCTGCCCATGACTTCAGCCGTCTCCTCCGCGGACAGACCCACAAACACTCGCAGAATAACGATGTCGCGGGCCTTCTCGTTTAATGAATCGAGCAAAGCCCGCACAGCGTTACTCCCCACGGACACCATCGCGGCGTCCTCCGGTGTGATTGTCGCCACTTCGGTGTCGGGCACCTCCTCCACCGGGCTCAGCTTGTCGCGTGCCATCGCACGGTGCGCGTCTGCGACCTTGTTAAACGCGATGCCGTACACGAACGCCATGAACGGACGGCCGGTGTCGTTGTAGCGGTCGATGCTCGTCGCCACCGCGAGGCAGATCTCCTGGGCCACATCTTCGGGGGTAGGCATCCGCCCTCCCCCGATGCGCGCCCTGGCGTAGCGCAGCACGCGTGGGTGGATGATGGAGATGATGCGCTGCAGCGCCCGCCGGTCGCCCTGCGCAGCGGCGGGGACCAAGCTAGCGAGTTCTGCGTCTTCATCGCTTGCAGCCACGCGCATCTCCTCCCTTTATCTGTCAGCCTGCTCCGGACTCGCGTAACCCGTACATAATAGACGCACTTGCCATTTTGTTTGCGCTACCGAGCTTTTGCCAGGAATTCACCTGCCCGTAACCAGGTGCGTTAACGCAGTAAGACAGGGGTATTTTCGCGCGGTTCGACTGCGCGACAGCAGTCTGTAACCGGGACGAAACCAAACGTTAACCAGAGCAGTCCACACTCGTTGCCGGTTACACGTTTGAGGTACTTCCACAAAGGAGCACTCCCGATTATGTCTTTGCCGCATCAGCTTCCCGGACCCAACGCAGACTTCTGGGATTGGCAGCTACACAGCAAGTGCCGGGGGGAGGCCTCCGAAATCTTCTACCACCCCGACGGGGAGCGCGGCCGGGCGCGCACGCAGCGCGAAAACCGCGCGAAGGCCATCTGCTTCGAGTGCCCGGTGTTGTCGCAGTGCCGCGAGCACGCGCTGCGTGTGGCTGAGCCGTACGGCATCTGGGGCGGCATGAGCGAATCCGAGCGCTCCGCCATCCTGCGCGGCACCGCCGGCGGCATGAAGGTCGCCGCGGCTTCCGCCAAGTAGCCCGGAATACGAAAAACGCCCCGGTTTCGGGGCGTTTTTGCTTATCGACGAACCTTCGGCTGATGCGCGACTAGTGCGCGTGGCCCTCGTGCTCGTCTTCCTCAGCGGGCTTAGTCACCACAGACGCTTCCGTGGTGAGCACCATGCGCGCCACCGACGCGGCGTTGACCACCGCGCTGTGGGTGACCTTCACCGGGTCGATGATGCCCTGCTCGATGAGGTTGCCGTACTCGAGCGTGGCGGCGTTGAAGCCCTCGCCGTTTTGCATCTCGGCGACCTTGGACACCACAACGGCGCCGTCGAGGCCCGCGTTGTCGGCAATCCAAAACGCCGGCTTGGACAGGGCGCGGGCCACGGCCAGCACGCCGGTCTTCTGCTCGGCCTCGAAGCCCTCGGCGAAGGTCTCGAGCTGCTTGGCAATCTGCACCAACGCGGAGCCGCCGCCGGCGATGATGCCCTCGTCCGCCGCCGCGCGGGCGGCGTTGATGGCGTCCTCGACGCGCAGCTTGCGCTCGTTCTGCTCGGTCTCGGTGGCAGCGCCGACGCGCAGCACGGCCACACCGCCGGACAGCTTGGCCAGGCGCTCTTCCGCCTTCTCCTTGTCCCAGGTCGAGTCGGTGGACTCGATCTCGCGGCGGATCTGGTTGCGGCGGTCCTCCACTGCCTCAGCGGTGCCGGCGCCGTCGACGATGACGGTGTCGTCCTTCGTCACCGTCACGCGGCGGGCGGAACCGAGGTGGTCCAGGGTGGCGTCCTTGAGGTTGACGCCGACCTCCGGGTCGATCACGGTCGCGGCGGTGACCACCGCGAGGTCGTCCATAAACGCCTTGCGGCGCTCGCCGAAGTACGGCGACTTCACTGCGACGACCTTGAGGATCTTGCGGATGGAGTTGACCACCAGCGCCTGCAGCGCCTCGCCCTCGATGTCCTCCGCCACCACGAACAGCGGCACGGACTCGGAAGCGGCCTGCTCCAAAAGCGGCAGGAAGTCCGGCAGGGAGGAGATCTTGCCGCGCACCAGCAGCACGCGGGCGTTTTCCAGCACTGCCTGGCCGGCGTCCGGGTCCGTCATGAAGTACGGCGAGAGGAAGCCCTTGTCAAAGGAGATACCCTCGGTCAGGTCCACGTACGAGTCGATGGACTGGGACTCCTCGACGGTGAGCACACCGTCCTTGCCCACCTTGTCCATCGCGCCGGCGACCATCTCGCCGACCTCCGGGTCGCGCGAGGACACGGTGGCCACGTTCGCGATCTCGGCGGAGGACTGCACGTCGGTCGCGCGGGCCTTGAGCTCCTCGACGACCTTGTCTGCGGCGGCCTTGATGCCCTTGTTCAGCTCGATCGGGTTCGCGCCGGCCGCGACGTTGCGCAGGCCCTCGGCGACGAGCGCCTGAGCCAGAAGCGTTGCGGTGGTGGTGCCGTCGCCGGCAATGTCGTTCGTCTTGACTGCGACGGACTTCACCAGCTGCGCACCAAGGTTTTCAAACGGGTCCTCGAGGTCGATGTCGCGGGCGATGGTCACGCCGTCGTTGGTGACGGTCGGCCCACCCCAGGACTTGGACAGCACGACGTTGCGGCCGCGGGGGCCGAGGGTGACCTTCACCGCGTCGGCGAGCGTGTCCACGCCGCGCTGGATGCCCTCGCGGGCCTCCTGATCAAATGCGATGAGTTTTGCCATGGCGCTTACTTCTCGACGACGGCCAGCAGGTCACGCGCGGACAGCAGCAGGTACTCCTCGCCACCGTACTTCAGCTCGGTGCCGCCGTACTTGGAGAAGACGACGGTGTCGCCCTCCTTGACGTCCACGGCGATGCGGTTGCCGTTGTCGTCCAGGCGGCCCGGGCCGACAGCGATGACGACGGCTTCCTGCGGCTTCTCCGCGGCGGAATCCGGGATAACCAGGCCGGACGCGGTGGTGGTCTCAGCCTCGGCGATCTGGACGAGGACCTTGTCCTCCAGCGGCTTGATGTTGACGTTTGCCATGATCAGCAACCTTTCATTGGTGAATGATTCAACAGTTCAGGTCTGAAGAGGCGCAGCCGTCGTCGCGGGTGAACAACTGTGCTTCACACAACCTGCTTTGGCACTCTACCCCCGAGAGTGCCAGCCAACAACCACAGGCTGTGCGTTAGCGCGATTTAGCGGTTGAGCACCGCGTTTCGCCAAAGCTCGTACTCTTCGGCGTTGTCCGTGCGGTAGTTCTCCACCGCGCGGATGGCCTGCAGCACCTTGCCGATGGTGCGCTCGTCCACGCTCTCCCCGTCGCGCGCCGTGAAAATCACCGGGCCGGAGATAGCGCGGGTGGGGTCGGTGAGGAACTCCGGGTTGTCCGTCTCCGCGGTGTTGCGCGCCAGCGACGCCACCGGGTTCGGCTCCTGGCCCAGCTGGGCCGCGTCCGGGCGGAAGATCGCGTGGAAGCGGTTGCCTTCCTGGTCGAAGGCGACATCGACGGCTTCGCCGGTGATGCCGCCGAGGGTCTCGCGCGCGGTGTCCTCGTCGAAGACGATGCGGCGGTAGGTCAGATCCGGGTTGACCAAAAACCCGAACCGCTCGCGGTCGGCCTGGCCCTGGTCGAATTGCTCGGTAGTTTCAGCGGACACGGGTATTCCTTTCGTCGAACAAGACGTGCAGGCACCAAGCGTATCCGCAGCCAGCACTTTCCGCTTTACGACGACACGAGCGGGACCTCGACCTCCAGCGACGTGTCCGTGCCCACGCCCAGCCCAGACGGCGCAGCGCCTTCGTGGATGAGCTGCGCGGCCAACGCCGCGATCATCACCCCGTTGTCCGTGCACAGCTTGAACCGCGGCACGCGCAGCTCAATACCGGCCGCCTCGCAGCGCTGCTGCGCCAGTTCGCGCAGCCTGCGGTTCGCGGCCACGCCGCCGCCGAGCAGCAGCGTGTTCGCGCCGGTGTCGTCGCAGGCCATCACGGCTTTCGCGGTGAGCACGTCGCACACCGCCTCCTGGAAGGACGCGCAGACGTCCTCCAGCGAGATCACGCGCCCGTCGCGTTCGGCGGCCTCGACATGGCGGGCCACCGCGGTTTTCAGGCCCGAGAAGGAGAAGTTGTAGCGGTGCTCGCCGCGCAGGTCCTCGGCGCGCGAGAGCGCCCGCGGGAACTTCACCGCCTCCGGGTCGCCTTCGGCCGCGAGCTTGTCCACCACCGGGCCGCCGGGGTAGCCCAAGCCCAGCAGGCGGGCGACTTTGTCGTAGGCCTCGCCGGCGGCGTCGTCGAGCGTGGTGCCCAACTCCCGCATCGGCTTGCCCACGGCCTCGACCTCGAGCAGCTGCGTGTGACCGCCGGAGACCAGTAGCGCGACCGCGTGCGGCAGCGACTCGCCGTCCAGGTTCGCTACCGCGACGTGCCCGCCTAGGTGGTTCACGCCGTAAAACGGCACGCCCCACGCCGCCGCGTACGCCTTGGCCGCGGACGCGCCGACCAGCAGCGCGCCAGCCAGGCCCGGCCCGACAGTGGCGGCCACCGCGTCGGGTTTGTCGATGCCCGCGTCCGCCAGCGCCTTTTCCATCACCTGCGGCATGGCCTCCAGGTGCGCGCGCGAGGCGATCTCGGGCACGACCCCGCCGAAGCGGGCGTGCTGCTCCATCGAGGAGGCGACCACGTCGGCGAGGATGTCCATCGTGCCGTCTTCACGCAGCTCGATAATGCCCACGCCGGTTTCGTCGCACGAGGACTCGATGCCCAACACAATCACTGGTCTCGCCTTTCGCTCTTTTTCGGCCGCGTCATGGTGTACGCGTCCATGCCGGAGGCCTGATAGTAATTCTTGCGCACGCCCGCGGTGAAAAACCCGAAGCTTTCGTACAGCCGGATCGCGGGCGTGTTGTCCACCCGCACCTCCAAAAAGCACGGCCCGTCCAAAAGGTCCACAGTGTGCATCATCTGGTCCATCAGCGCCCGGCCCAGGCCCTCGCCCTGCCGGGAGGGGTCGACGCCGATGGTGTGGATCTCAAACTCCGGGTCGTCTTTCGGCCCGAGCATGGCCAGGCCGGCAAAGCCGACCAGCTCATCGCCGTCGAAGGCGCCCAGGTAGAAGGTGTGGCGCGCGGCGATCTCGGAGCGGTACGCCGCCTCGGACCACGGGCTGTCGCCGGCGAAGAGCACCGCCTCGATGGCGGCGGCCGCCGGGGCGTCCGCGACGCCCAGCTCGCGGAAGGCCACGCTCATGGCAGCGCCGGCGACTTCGGGGCCTGCTTCGGCGGCACCGCGTCCGGCCGGCGCAGATACAGCGGCACCAGCGGCTCCGGCGGCGCGCCCAGGTCGGCGACTGCGACGAGGCCGGCAGGTGTTGGGGGTTGGTAAGTCACCCTTTGGGCGTCGATAGGCAAAAGCTCCGCGAGCGACGACGGCACGCTGACCACATCCACCGCGGGTGAGGTCAGGTCCGCCGGCTTGCACACGTTAGGGCCGGCGACGCGCTTGCCGCCGGAGTAGCGCGCCCAGTACACTTCGCGGCGGCGCGCGTCGGTGACCACCAGCGCCTCACCGCCAAGCGACGCGGCGACCGCGTCATGCGTGCACACCCCGTGCACCGGAATGGAAAGCGCCTGCCCCAGCGCCGACGCGGTGGACATGCCGACGCGCAGGCCGGTAAACGGCCCCGGGCCGCAGCCGACCACGACCGCGCCCAGGTCCGCGAACTCGATACCCGTCTGATCCAGCAGCCGGGTGATCTCCGGCATGAGCGTCTCGTTGTGCGCGCGGGTGGCAACGGCCGTCTCCGCGAGCACACGGTCCCCGTCCACGATGCCTGCGACCAGGTCAGTCGTGGCGGTGTCCAGGGCGAGAACGAGCATTACTGGCCCAACCCGAGGGTCCAGCGGCCCTGGTTCATGTGGAACGGCATCGCGGTGTTGAGCGGGAAGGACTCGGACTGCGGCACGGTGCAGATGTCCACCTTGTTCAGCTCCACCGGGTCCACCATGGGAGCCTCGCCCTCGCCGCCTGGAATGAGCAGCACGTAGCCGAGGTCGCCGCCGAGGTCCAGGTCGTCGGCGCTGATGCCGAAGGCCTCAAGCTTGGCGTCCACCAGCTCCTGCGGCTCGCCCGGGCACAGCGTTGTATAGCCGAGATAGCGCTCCGCGTCGTAGATGCGCGCCGGGTCCACCAGCTGCGCAGACACGGCGTCGCCGCCCGGGCGGGTCTGCTGCAGCGAGCGCGTCAGCGAGTTCGTGGGCGCGACCTGGGCGACCTCGGTGGAACGGGACTGCGGGATGAAGATGATCCCCGCCAAAATCACGAGCCACAGCACAGCTGCGAGCACGATCCAGCGGCGGGACTGGCTAGTGAGGTTGAGCATGCGTGTAAGCCTACATCCCGTCTTCGACGCGCCAGGAGATAATGCGGGCTTCTGTGTCGGCGTGTGTGCGCCGATCCAGCGTGACGCGCACGTGGCGCTGCGCGAGTTGCTCCACCAGCCCGCCGCCCCACTCGGCCACCACCACGGCATCTTCGAGGGCGCTGTCTAAGTCGAGGGCGTCGAGCTCGCCCAGCGGGTCGTCGCCGAGCCGGTAGGCGTCCACGTGCACGAGCGAGGGGCCATTGCCTATCGACGAGTGCTCCCGCGCAATCACGAACGTCGGGCTCGTCACCCGGCCCTTGACCCCCATGCCCCTCGCGATGCCCTGTGTGAAGGTGGTCTTGCCCGCGCCGAGCGGGCCGTCGAGCACCACGAGGTCGCCCGCCTCGAGGGCCTGCCCCAGCTCTTCGCCGAGCGCTTGAGTATCCGCGGCGTCGTCGCACAGCCGCTCGCCCTGCGCCGGAAACGTGGTCTTCATCTACTTGCCCTCCCCGATGTAGGTGCGGGTGGTGCGCCCGCGCGGAGCACAGACCACCTCGTAGTTGATGGTGCCGGCGCGCTTGGCCAGCGCGGTGGCGTCGCCGAAGATGACGGCCTCATCGCCCGCTGTGACGTCCGCTTCGTTGTCGCCGAGCCAGACCACAATCTGGTCCATGGACACCCGGCCCACCTGCTGGTAGGTCCGGCCCGCGATGTCGACCTCCACGGCGCCTTGCCAGGAGCGCTGCACCCCGTCCGCGTAGCCCGCAGGGATCACGGCCGTGAACCCGTCCGCCGGCGCTTCCCAGGTCCGGGCGTAGCTGGTGGCCTCGCCTTTGCGCATCGGTTTCACCGTCACCACCGGCGCCGACCAGGTCATCGCCGGTTTCAGTCCGTGGTCGAGGCCGTCGACCGGCTCCAGGCCGTACAGGCTCAAACCCGGCCGGACCATGTCGAAGTGCAGGTCCGGGCGGGTCCACGTCGCCGGCGAGTTCGCCGCGTGGTTGCGCGGCACCTCAAGGCCCACCTGGCGGGCCTGGGCGATCGCGCGGCGAAACGCGGCGGCCTGCTGGTCGGTGTACGGGTCGGACGGGTCGTCGGCGCAGCTTAAGTGCGTCATCAGCCCCGCCACCTCGAGCTTGCCTTTTCGCTGCGCGTCCAAGGCGAGCTCGAAGGCTTCCTGCCAGCGGACCTCGTCGATGCCGGAGCGGTGCATCCCCGTATCCACTTTGAGGTAGACGGTGGGGACCGTTGGTGCGTCGATAAGCGAATGCAAGTGCGTGAACGACGGGACCCCCACATCGATGCCAGCCGGGAGCTCCTCATGCGGATCCCACAGCCACGCCAGCACCGGCTGAGTTGTGAGCTCGCGCACCCGGCGCGCCTCCGCGAACGTGGCCACGCCGAACGCGTCCGCGCCATTCGCCTCCATCACCGGCACGCAACGCTCGACGCCGTGGTTGTAGGCGTCCGCCTTGACCACGCACATCAGCTCCGCGGTCGTCTGCTCGCGCAGGCGGCGGGTGTTGTGCGCGATAGCGTCCAGATCGATCGTTGTTGTCAGCACGGGCCTATTACACCATGTGGGTCACGCCCAGCACGATGAGCAGCACCGCCACCGACCACGTCGCCGCAGACGTGACCTGGTCGGGGTGGGCGCGCGCCCAGTCGAAGCCGCGCGCGGCGGCGCTGTCCGGCTTCGCGCGCACCCAGCCGACGGCCAAGGCCGCCAACGTGGGCAGCGACAGCGCCACCGTGGCGTACAGCGGGATCGCGGCGTAGCGCACCTGCGCGTCGACGCCGGCGGCCGACAGCAGTGCCAGCCCGCCGTAAAACGGCAACGAGGTCGCCGACTGGATCAAACCGAGCACCATGCCGGTTCCCACGGTGGCCGGGCCGGGGGTGTGCAGCGGGCGCATGATCTTCTGCACCAGCGCCTGGTTGTCGCCGCCGCGCACCGCGAGGATCGCCGTGAGGACGCCGGTGGCGATGAGCAAAATGCCGAACACCGGGCCTTCGACGAAGCGCTGCACCACTGGGCCCAGGCCGTCGAAAATCACCAGCATGATCAGCGCCAAGCCAGCCACGCCGCACCAATCGCCCGCGATCAGCAGCGCGGTGGTCTTGGCGTAGTTGCTCCGTGCAGCAATGCCGACCGCGACGATGACGCCGATGAGGAGCAGATTCACCGAATCAATGAACGCCAGCTGCAACGCACCGAGCATCCGACCTCCTGTCTGTGGGGTTTGTCGGACTTACCCTAGCGGAGACAGGTATGCAGTAGGATTGCCCGCGTGTCTGCGAAGCTGAAGAAACTCTCCGACCTGTCCAAGCGCGGCCCCCACCGCGTCCTGGAAGGCGACCTGGGCTACACCGGCCTGCCCGGCAAGGTCTACACCCCCGCCGAAGGCAAGAACCTGCCCGGCGTGGCGTTCGGCCACGACTGGCTCAAGGATGTCGCCGCCTACGAGGACACCCTGCGCCACCTGGCCAGCTGGGGCATCGCCGTGGCCGCGCCGGACACCGAAACCGGCTTCAAGCCCGACCACGTCGGCCTCGCCGCCGACCTGGAGACCGCCATGCAGATCCTCGGCGGCGTGCGCCTGGGCAACGGCAACATCTCCATCTCGCCCGGCAAGCTCGGCATCGTCGGCCACGGCATGGGCGGCGGCGCGGCCGTGCTCGCCGCGGTGGACAATCCGAAGGCGAAGGCCGTGGCGGCGGTGTACCCGGCCAACGTGGCGCCGTCCGCAGTCGAGGCGGCGCGCAACCTATTCGTCCCCGGCATGGTCGTCGGCCCCGGCGAAGACGGCGACTCGCTGTTCGACCCCGGAAACCCCGCCAAGCTGGCCTACAACTGGGCCGGCGAAGTGGTCTACCGCGCGCCGAAGAAGGGCGACCAGCAGTCCTTCTCCGAGGACAACCTGGTCAAGCGCATCCTCGGTGTGGGCAAGTCCGACCGCGGGCTGCAGGAAACCGTCCGCGGCCTGCTCGTGGGCTACCTGCTGCACCAGCTCGACGAGGACAAGGCCTACGGCTCCTACTCCGAACCGGACGCGGAAGGCTCCGGCGTGGAGTCCCTGACCGGCGAGAAGCTGTCCAAGGCCGCCGGCCTGGCGCGCGACAACGCCCGCTTCTCCCTGTTCTAGTCACCTTCCCCGTCGTGCTTACACGACGGGGTTTTCGCCGTTCGGGCCAATCGCGCGCAGCACCGCCTGGATCTGCTGCTTTTGCGAAGCGTTACGACGACTCCGCGGCATGCTGTAGTCCCCACGAGGCACCGTCACCGGCTGCCGCGGCATCGTCTCCCGGGCCCGTGCGTGATGCTTGGCGGTCATCTCCATCTTCTGCTGCGTTTCCTTCATCAACGCCTCGAAGTCCGCCATGCGCTTCGCGGTGCGTTTTTGGTACTGGGCCACAAACTGCTCGAAATCCATCGCTACCACTCCCCTGCCTTCTTCATTGCCCACGGATCAGCTTCCGCCCCACCGGCATCGGTGTCATTGCCGCCACCATCTCCCGCCTGCGCCGGCTGCGTTTCCAGATTCTCCAGCTTCTTCGGCGGCGGCGCCGGCTCCTCCACCTGCGACAGCTCCGGCGGCGGGGCGATCACCCCGTCATCCGCGGGTGCCGGTGCGGGAGGCGGCGGTGGCGGCGGCTCCGGTTCCGGTTCACATTCCGGCTCCGGCTCGGGTTCCGGTTCGCACTCCGGTTCTGGTTCTGGTTCCGGTTCCGGTTCGCACTCGGGTTGAGCCGCAGGCTCCGTCGGGCAGTCCTCCAGCGCCGTCTCCTCGATGCCGAGCGTCGCCTCCAGTTTCGCGTCCAACGTCAGATCCAACTTCAGATCCAGCCCCAAGCGGGCGCCTGAATCGGCAGATACGTCGGAAGCGCTGGTGGCGGCGGCGGGGCGCGTCGTGACGTCGCAAGGCGAATGCCCCTTCTCTCCGAACTGCACCGGCGGGGCAGGCTGCTCGACGGCCGCGGTGTCGACGCGCGTGGCAACCTCCCCCAGGCACTCCTTGATCACGCCGTTGCGGTCGCTGGCGGTCTCGCGCGCGCTGCGCAGCGCCTCGATGACCATCTCCACCGCCGGCTGGATCAGCTGCCCAATCCCGCAGTTCAGCACGATGTCCAGCATGCGCCGCGCCGGCTCCAGCAGGGCGCGCACCGCCGATTCCGCGGTGTCCACGATCGTCTTGATCGCCTCCCCGCACTGCCCGATCGACTCGCCTGCGGCTTTCGCGCGGTCGAAATGCTCGGTTTCGCGTGCTTCGTCGCAACGCTCGCGCTCGCGGATGCCCACCTCGTCGAACCAGGCGCTCTCGTCGCACGAACACGTCCGCGCCGGCGTGTCCGGGCGCTTCCCGCCCGCGGACAACTTCAGGCCCGCGGCGAGAAACGCGCTCAAGTCGAGCCCGTCGGTCTGCGCGACCTGCTCCAACAATTCGCCGGCCAAGCCGTGGACCACGGCGCGCTGCGCCGGCCCCACCTCCGGCGCGACATCGACCGCGCGCACCAGCGACTGGACGTCGTCTTTCACCGCGGCCATCATGCGTTATCCACCCCGCCCGCGATCGATGCCAAATACTCGGAAGAGAGCTGGTCGGCGGCGACGGTGGCGTCGCTAAGCGAAAGCACCTGCCCCCAATTCTCCCCGCGCGCCGCAAGGAAGCGTTGCGACGTGGCATGCAACGCCTCCAGCGCATCCACGATGCGCTGGCCCTCCCGCGCGAAACCCGCGCCGAACGCTGACGCGGCAACCACCGGCCGCCCGGCGTCGAGCTCGCACGCGGCGTCGCGGTACGCGTCGATAGCCTCTGTGTACTTCGTGCGCACCGCATCGATATCGATGTCGAGTGCCCCAACATGTGTCATATGCCCACCCCCGAAAGGCTCGCAGTTGAACTGTCTTACTTTTAGTTAGACTCCCCCAACGCCCCGGCGGTTCCCTGCCGGGGCAAAAAACTTTTTCCGCGGTTAAACCTACACCGCGGCAACGACCGCCGAGAGGCGACCGGCAACCTTGCGCGCCTGCTCCTCCTCAGCGGCCTCGACCATGACGCGGAACAGCTCCTCGGTACCTGACGGGCGCAAAAGCACGCGGCCGGAATCGCCCAGCTCATCCTCCGCCTCGGCGATGGCGTCCTTGACGGACTGGTCCTCCAAGATCAGCGCCTTGTTGGACACCGGCACGTTGATCAGCGTCTGCGGCAGTACCGTCATCACCTCCGCCAGCTCGGCGAGCGTCTTGCCGGTCTCCGCCATGCGCTGCATGAGCATGAGGCCGGACAGGACGCCGTCACCAGTCGTGGCATGCGCCGGGACCACGATGTGGCCGGACTGCTCGCCGCCCAGCGAGAAATCGCCGCGTCCGAGCTCCTCGAGCACGTAGCGGTCGCCCACCTTCGTCTCGCGCACCTCGATGCCCTCGCGCTGCATGGCCAGCTTCAGGCCCAGGTTGCTCATCACCGTGGCCACGAGCGTGTTGTCCTTCAGGCTGTTGGACTCCTTCATGCCGGTGGCGAGGATGGCCATGATCTGGTCGCCGTCGACCACGTTGCCCTGCGCATCCACGGCCAGGCAACGGTCGGCGTCGCCGTCGTGCGCCAGGCCCAGGTCCGCGCCGTGCTCCACCACGGCCGCCTGGATCTGGTCCATGTGGGTGGAGCCGGAACCGTCGTTGATGTTGTAGGCGTTCGGCGTGTTGTGGATCGCGGTGACCTCGGCGCCGGCGGCCGCGTAGGCCTTCGGGGCGACCTCGGAGGCGGCGCCGTTGGCGCAGTCCACCACGACCTTGATGCCGCTCAGCGGCTCGGTAACAGCCTCCTTGAGGTGGGCGAGGTAGCGCTCCTGCGCGTCCGGCGCTTCCTCGATGACACGGCCGATGGCGGTGCCGGTCGGGCCCGTTTCCTCCAGCACGGCCATGGCGCGCTCGATCTCGTCCTCGATGTCGTCCGGCAGCTTCTTGCCGCCGGCGGCGAAGAACTTGATGCCGTTGTCCGGCATCGGGTTGTGGGACGCGGAGATCATCACACCGATGTCGGCGCCGTAGTCGTCGGTGAGAAACGCCAGGCCCGGGGTGGGGATGACGCCGACGCGCAGCACGTCCACGCCTTTCGACGCCATACCGGCCGCCATCGCGGCAGCCAGCATCTCGCCGGAGACGCGCGGGTCCCGGCCGATCAGCGCGATCGGGCGGCGCTTCTCAGAGCCGCGGTCCTTGGTCAGCACGGTCGCGGCCGCGGCGCCGAGCTTGAGGGCAAGCGATGCGGTGAGGGCCTCGTTAGCCAGGCCGCGGACACCGTCAGTTCCGAACAATCGAGTCATGCGCACAATTATGCACTTGCCTATCGACGATCGCTCCGCCACCCCAACTTCCACACAATTTAACCTGGTATTTTGCGAGTCATCCACGCCGGCTGCTGCACTTGAGGCGGTGCCAGATGTTGTGGACGGTGACGTGGTGCCGGCCGCTGCGGCGGATGCCCTCGAGCTTGAGGGCGAACAGCCACCCATTTAAAGGCCCGTCATCCTTTGCAGGATAGGCCTGACATATATTTTCTTAATAACCTAAGAGACGAATCATACGAGAAAACTACTTAACTACGATATGGCATTCTCCCGGCGTCCCTACGCGCCCGTGCGCATTAATTTGGATGTGATCCAAGTCCCCGTTATAAATGCTTGCACCGGTCTGCACGCTGGTAGTGGTATTAGATAGCTCAAAACTATCTTCCTGTAGGACTTTTTCTCCGCTCATATACTTAATGGTCAGGGCATCGCCAGGCTGACCTTTGTAAACGATATGCGGCGTATTTTTCTCTCTATCCATACTCACAACTTGCGGATCGCACTGACCGCTGTCAGAAACGTTTCCAAGTATGGGAAAGTCGGGCGGGCGGGGTTCCAAATTCTCTAGGGAGCTACTACTTTCGTTTACTTCTTGAGCAGCCTGATCGCTACATCCAGCGATTAGAAGTAATAGAGCAATAGCACCAATAGAGATTTTGTATAACCGCATGTTGTTATTTTACCAGTCAGACACTACCCGGTATTCAACTCCGGTAGGCATAAAGGCAGTGCCTTTAACCCCTCCCTTTTCAACGCGAAACGCCGCCGCCCAAAACGGACGACGGCGATTCGGCGCGCGCGAAAAGCGATTAACGCTTGGAGTACTGCGGTGCGCGACGGGCCTTGTGCAGACCTGCCTTCTTGCGCTCCACGGCACGGGCGTCACGGGTGAGCAGGCCGGCCTTCTTCAGGGTCGGGCGCTCAGCCGGGTTGTAGATGTTCAGCGCACGGGCGATAGCCAGGCGCAGAGCACCGGACTGGCCGGTCGGGCCGCCACCGGAGATGTTGGCCTTGATGTCGAACTGGCCCTCGCGCTCGAGCAGGGTCAGCGGGGTGAGGATGTCCTGCTGGTGCAGCTTGTTCGGGAAGTAGTCCTCGAACTCGCGGCCGTTGACGGTGATCTTGCCCTCGCCCTCGACGACGGTCACGCGGGCGATAGCGCGCTTACGGCGGCCAACGGTCTGGATCGGACCCTCGTGCAGCGGAGCGACCTCGACGGTCTCCTCGGTTGCCTCAGCCTCGGGGGCGATGGCGTCGCCGATAGTGTAGTTGAACTCCTCGGTCGCGGCGGTTGCGGCGTCGACGTCGGTGCCCAGGTCCTCAGCGGCGGTGTTTTCGAAGTTGTTCGGCTCGGTCATTACTGTGCCACCTGCTTAAACTCGTAGGTTTCCGGCTGCTGGCCAGCGTACGGGTGCTCGGCACCGACGAAGACGTGCAGCTTCTTGATGGACTGACGGGAAAGCTTGTTGTGCGGCATCATGCCCTTGACAGCTTCCTCGATCACGCGATCCGGACGCTCGTCCAGCGCGCGGCCCAGGGTCATGGACTTCAGACCACCCGGGTAGCCGGAGTGGCGGTAACGCATCTCGCGCTCGCGCTTGTTGGAGGAGATGTGGATCTTGTCGGCGTTGATCACGATGACGTGGTCGCCGGTGTCGACGTTCGGTGCGTACTGCGGCTTGTGCTTACCGCGCAGGATGTCTGCGACGGTGGAAGCAAGCTTGCCCAGCACCACGTCGGTTGCGTCGATGACGTACCACTTACGGGTGATGTCACCGCTCTTCGGGTGGTAAGTAGACATGCATGACTCCTTAAAGTCTGTCTAGATGGCTGCCGGCCAAAAGCTTCGTCTGTCCCTTTGTGCTTTACGGCGGCCGGTGGAGACCCGAAAAGCGCATCCGGCGGGACACACAGGGATAACACCCTACGGCACGCGCCCCCGAAAACAAAAAAGTGCCGCCGCAGGTGATTCCCCCATCACCTGCGGCGGCACGTCCCCCGTATCCCCCGTGTGGTTGCGCCGCGGTCCGGTCCGAAGCCGAGCCCGTCCCCCGATGAAAACGGCCCCGTCACGGCCCGCGACGCAAGTCTTGTTGTTTAGCCCCAGCTGTTTGCGGCTGCGTTGTTGACGGCGAGCATGGTGGTGTTGCCGTCTTCAACGGTGTTGGCGATTTGGTTGAGGATCTGGTTGAGATCCGCTGCCGCCTGGTCCCACTTGGCCTGGTGTGCCTGGTAGGCCGCGGCTGCGGTGCCTTCCCAGGTCTGGGCCATGGGCTGGAGCATTTGCTTGAGTTCGGCCAGGTCGCCGTTGATGCGGGAGGCGGAGGCGCGCATGTCCTCTGCGGCGCCGGCGATCTGCGCGAAGTCGTACTTGATCTGCATGGTTTCCCCTTTACAGTGCGAGTCCGCCGGCGATCTGGCGGAGGCTGTCGGTGTTGGTGGCGTCGGTGGTTTCGTAGTTCTTGGCGTTGTCGCGGATGTTCACGGCGATCGCGCTCAGCGCTTCAGACAATCGCCTTTGGGCGTCGTCGTACCTGATCATCAGGTCGTCGAAGCTGCGCTGTGCGTTGCCCACCCAGTAGCCGCGGGTGGCTTCGGCGACTTGCTGGACGCGGTCGATTTCGCGGTTGACGTCGGCGTTGGTGTCGTCGGTGCGGTCTGCAGCGGCGCGCATGACCTCGGCTTCGGTTGCGAACTGCTCCATGGTTTCTTTCCCCCTCGTTGTGTGTTGGGACGGACAACGTCTGTGCTGTCCGTATATCTGACTGACGTTTGGCCCGTTCGGTTCCATCGGTCGCAAAACTTTTTTATGGCCCCACGTCAGCCCCCTTATATTCAGCGGTTTCCATGGCCATGCGGCAGGTGGCGCGTTGCACGACGGTGGGTTCGGCGCGTGTGTGGCAGCCCACGAACAGCTGCACCGTCCCGTTGGGCCAGGTCTTCCACAGCGATTGCGAGCCGTCGCCGGCGCGCTCGAGGTAGGTCACGGCGATACCGTCGGTGTCGACGAGTTCGACTTCCGGGTCGGCTTCGATGTCGGCGAGCAGTTGTTCGGCCATGGTGCGCGCGGGCAGCTGGTAGAGGCGCTCAACAGCAATCTGCAGGCGGAAGTTGGGGTCATCGCCTGTGGCGCGCCACATGCCTTCGTCGGCTTCGAGGGTGAAGCCTGCGGGGAGTTGGACGGTGAGGCCGTCGCGCTCAATGCTTATCGACGTCTGCTCCGCCCGTTCCTCATCCTGCACAGAAGACGGGGACTGCGCAGGAGCTTGCGGTTGCGGCTGCTCCGTTTCCTCCTGCGCAGGAGCCTGCGACTGCGCTCCCCCGCTGGTCAGCCCCCAGATCACGCCGGCGCAGGCCAGCGCGACCGCGGCGACGACGCCGGCGATGATCCACCTGCCGGTGCGCGGCTCCTGCTCGGGCGGCGGTGGCCGGTGGAAGGCTTCGGGCGCGTCGTCGGGCGGGGACGGGGCGGGTTCGAGGGGGTCGGTGGTCAGGTCGGTGTCGTAGTCGGCGAGCGCGTGGGTCAGTTC
>ERZ1031176.14-NODE-14-length-46112-cov-47.600495_pt1 | contig 46112 bp, 45 predicted proteins | sample MGYA00518586_ERZ1031176 | MGnify/ENA primary metagenome ERZ1031176 (study PRJEB33718, sample SAMN03159775) | human skin metagenome | collected 2014-05-20 | study: EMG produced TPA metagenomics assembly of the PRJNA266117 data set (Human skin bacterial metagenome... | reverse complement strand
AACTGGTCCGGCATCGGCACCTGGACCGCCGTAAAGGGCGCGGAAGCCCTCGAGTCCGCGGGCATCGGCGGCTTCGGCGCGATCATCACCTTCGTCATCCTCGCCTCCTGCCTGAACCTGCTCATCACTTCCGGGTCTGCGCTGTGGACGCTCATGGCCGCTGTGTTCGTGCCCATGTTCGCGCTGCTGGGCTTCGACCCGGCGTTCATCCAGGCCGCCTACCGCGTCGGCGATTCCGCAACGCAGATCATCACCCCGCTCAACCCGTACATCATCGTCATCCTCACCCAGCTGCGCCGCTACGAGCCGAAGGCCGGCATCGGCACCCTGATGTCGCGCCTGATCGTGTTCACCGTGGTGTTCTGGATGTTCTGGCTGGTGCTGCTGTTCATCTGGTACCAGTTCGATCTTCCGTTGGGGCCGGGCGCGTCGATCATGTTGGCGTCGTAAAGCAATTGCCCCTTACGATGGGCGGGCATGAGCATGCTCGCACCGCTAATGCAGACCGACCCGTCGACGCCGCGCCTGACCGTCTACGACGACTCGCGCGGTGTGCGCATGGATTTTTCGGCGCAGACGCTGGACAACTGGGCCAGCAAGGTCGCCAACATGCTCGACGAGGAATTCGACGCCGGCGACAACGTCGCCATCGACCTGCCGGTGTCGTGGCAAGCGGCGGTCATCGCCATCGGCGCGTACAACTCCTCGCGCACCCCGCTTATCGACGCCTCCGGTGCCCCCGCCCCCGACCTCATCTTCACCACCCTGGACAGCGCCGCGCGGTGGAGCGAAGTGCCCGATTGCGTGGTGGTTTCCGACGACCCTTTCGGCCGCGGCGTGGTGGAAGCCGGCGGTGAACTGCCCGTGGGCACCGTGGACTTCGGGCCCACCGTGCGCTTCTACGGCGACGACTACTTCGGCCAATCCCCCTCGCTGAGCTCGTTCGCCGTGCCCGGCATCGAGGCGGAGCGCTACCTGGTGCAGGACTGGCACACCACCGAGGAGTTCGCCGCGAACGTGCTCGGCCCCATCGCCGCCGGCGGCTCCGTCGTGGTGGTCACCGGGCTGGTGTCCGCCGAGCGGCTGAAAGAGATCGCCGAAGCGGAGAAAGTCACCCGCTTCATCGACGGGCAGTAACGCGGCGGGGCTGTGGCTGGTTATTCTGGCCCGGTCGGTTATTCTGTGGCGGATACACCCGTGCTCACTCCCATGAAGGGACCGCTCATGCTCACCAGCTCCATCTCCCGCCGCGCCATCGCCCCCGCGCTCGCCGTCGCCCTCGTCGCCGGCGCCGCCCCGGTGGCCAACGCCGCCCCGGCAACCGACACTGCCGCAGCCACCGACCAGACCTCTGACCAGGCCGACCAGGGCAAGCAGTCCAGCGGCCCGGGCAGCTCCGAGTACACCCAGGACGAAATCGACAACGCCAAGCGTTTCGCCGGCCTGCTCGCCGGCATCATCGCCATCGTGGCCACCATCGGCGCCGCTGGCCTCTACTTCGCCGGCCCGCACCTGGGTCTGAACCTGCCGGGCCTGCAGAAGTAGCGCTACCGGCCGCGCGGCCCCCGTCTCGGCGCGACCCCCATTCCACAAACCCCGAGTAAGGGATCCAGAGTATGGCCCAAAATCGGCCTTACTCTGGATCACTTACTCGGGGTTTAGCTCTGTAGGTCTGCCCCAGTCCACTGCCGGATAGCCTCACGGATCGCATCCGACCGGGTGGCCAGACCCTCCGCTTCGGCGCGGGCCATGAGGGCGGCGATCGTTTCGTCGTCGAGACGCACCGGTACGACCGTGCCTGCACCTTTACCTACTGGTGGACGACCTCGGCGCGGAGCCGGCAGCTTTGAAAGGTCGTACCCCGCTTCAGCCTCATCAGCCCACTGCTGAATTTGCTCTTCGGTGATCGATTTGCCGTGGATCTTTTCCATGCGGATATCGTATACGAAAATCCGACCCCTACCGCCCAAATACCCGGCGCACGAAACGGCGCCACGCCACACGCGCCACGGAGTGCGGCAGCGCCACCACCTCCCGCGCGTAGTTTTTCACCCGCGACGTCTTTGGGGTCGGCGCCGCTACTAACTGCACCGGAATGCCCAGGTGCCAGGCCCACACGCGGGTGCGCAAGACGTGGAACCCGCTGGTCACCACGGTCAGGCACGCGGCATCCGGGAACAGCGCCCGGGAGCGCTCCAGGTTTTCGTTGGTGGAGCGTGCCTGAGGCTCCAGCACGATCGACGACTCGGGCACCCCGCGGACCAGCAACCAGTCGGCCATCACCTCCGCCTCCCCAAACCCGGTAACCACCAGCGGCGCGGGATCCGCACGCCACACCTCGAGCGCCCGGCGCAGCCGGAATTCGAGCATGCGCGAAGGGCGCCCGTCCACGATGCGGGCGCCCAGCACGACGATTGGGTTATTCACCCATCAGGCGCTTGCGTAGCGCCTCGTCCTTGCGCTCGACCTCGGCCGCCATGCGCGCCTGGTAGTCCACCATCTTGCGCTGCACGGACGGGTCGGCGGCACCCAGGATGCGTGCGGCCAGAAGACCGGCGTTTTTCGCCCCGCCGATGGAGACGGTCGCCACCGGCACGCCGCCCGGCATCTGCACGATGGACAGCAGCGAGTCCAGCCCATCCAGCGTGTCCAGGGCGCGCGGGATGCCGATGACCGGCAGCGGGGTCGCCGCCGCCACCATGCCCGGCAGGTGCGCCGCCCCGCCGGCGCAGGCGATGATCACCTGCAGGTCGCGCGTGTGCGCTTCCTTGGCGTACGCCAGCATTTTCTCCGGCGTGCGGTGCGCGGAGACCACGCCGACTTCAAACGGGATGCCGAATTCGGCGAGCACCTCGGCGGCCGGGGCGACGGTGTCCCAGTCCGAGTCGGAGCCCATGATGATGCCAACGGCTGGCTGTGCCATGTGTCTAGTCCTTCCAGGTTGCGTGGATGATGTAGTGCGCGGCGTCCTCGGCCACGGCGAGCGCTTCCTCTACGGTGTCGGCGCACACGTTGACGTGGCCCATCTTGCGCCCGGGGCGGTGGTCCTTGCCGTAGAGGTGCACCTTGGCCTGCGGGTACTTGCGCATCACTTCGACGACGCGCTCGGCCATCGGCACAGAGGGGTCTTCGTCGCCGCCGAGGGTGTTGACCATGACAGTCGCGGGCGAAAGCTTATCGACGGCACCTAACGGCCAATCCAGCACAGCCCGCACATGCTGCTCGAACTGGGAGGTCACGCACCCGTCCTGGGTCCAGTGGCCGGTGTTGTGCGGACGCATGGCCAGCTCGTTGACGGAGACCTCCGGGCCATGCTCGCCCTCGTACTCGAACAGCTCCACGGCCAACACGCCGGTCACGCCCAAGCCTTCGGCAACCTGCACGGCGAGCTCCTCGCAGCGCTTGGCCAGCTCCGCGGACATGCCCGGCGCAGGGGCGATGGCCACGCGGCAGATGCCGCCGTCCTGGTGCGACTCCACCACGGGCCAGGCACGCACGTCGCCGGAGCGGTTGCGCGCCACCATGGCGGACAGCTCGCGGGTGAACGCGACCTTCTTCTCCGCCATCAGCGGCAGGTCGCGGCCCAGCAGGTCCTCGACCAGCTCGGCGCACTCTTCGCGTGACGACGGGAACCACACCCCGTGGCCGTCGTAGCCACCGCGGGTGGCCTTCAGGCACACCTGGCCGCCAGTCTCATCCCAGAACGCCTCGGCGTCCGCCGCCGACTCAATCGCCGTAAACGCCGGCACCGGCAGGCCGGCCTCGGACAGGCGCTTTCGCTGCTCGAGTTTGTCCTGCGCGTAGATCAAAGCATCGGGGCGGGGTTCGACGGCCACGCCATCGTCGATAAGCAATTGCGCGTACTCGTTGGGCACATGCTCATGGTCGAAGGTGACCGCATCCGCGCCACCCACGACCGCGCGCAGATCCTCGAGCTTGGTGTAATCGCCGAGGCGAACGTCGCCGAACACCTGCGCGGCCGAGGCATCCTTACTCGCGGCGAGCACGCGGGTCTCCACGCCGAGTTCGATCGCTTCCGTCTGCATCATCCGTGCCAACTGGCCGTCGCCGATGACGGCGACGACGGGCATCCCATAGGCGTTACTCACTCTCCACACTGTAGTCGCCCCTCCGACTAGCATCGCAGCCATGTCTGAAACGATCGCCCGCCACACCATCTTCCAAAACTCGCTGATGACCGCGCTTCTCGACGGCATCTACGACGGCGAGCTGACCATCAGCGACATCCTGAGCAAAGGCAACTTCGGCCTGGGCACCTTCGACGCCCTCGACGGCGAGATGCTCATCCTCGACGGGGTGTGCCACCAGCTCACCTCCGACGGCAAGGCGCGCGTGGCCGATCTGGACCAGCGCACCCCGTTTACCGTGGTGACCAACTTCGTGCCGCGGATGCGCTTCGACGCGCCCGCCGGCATGGTCCGCTCCGAGCTGGCCAAGTTCATCGACGACGCCGAGCCCAGCCACAACTTCTTCACCGCCGTGAAAATCACCGGCCGGTTCAAGGAAGTGGTGGTGCGCACGGTGACCAAGCAGGAAAAGCCCTACCCGCCGATGTCCGAGGCCGTTTCCGACGACGCGGAGCACGTCTTCACCGACGTCGAAGGCGTCATCGGCGGGTTCCGCACCCCCATGTACGCCAAGGGCATCGGGGTGCCGGGCTGCCACGTGCACTTCATCGATAACGAGCACTCGCGCGGCGGACACGTGCTGGACTACACCGTCGACGAGGCCGTTATCGAGCTGTGCCCCGGCACCGACATGGAGCTGCACCTGCCCGTCACCGCCGAGTTCTTGGGTGGCAAGCTCTCCCCCGAGGACCTGGACGAGCAGCTGCACACCACCGAGATCAAGGGCTACAAGTAGCGCCCAGCGCCGGGCGGAAAGGGTGCGCCGGACGGGGTTCCTGACAAATTACGGCAGCCGTTTGTGACGACCTGGGGATATAGGGGCGCTCTGACAGATTCCGCCACGAAGTGTCGGAGATAGGGGCTCCCGAGGCGAGGCGCGCGGCCGGCGCCGGCGCCGGCCGCGCGCCGCAGGCCTAGCGCGCCGCGCCGAGCGCGCGCTGCAGCGCCTTCTCCACCGAGCGCGTCTTGCCCACCCGCTCGAACACGATCGGCTGCGCGTAGCCGTACACCGCCACGTTGATGCCGCCGCGCTCGCGGCGCACAGAGTGGATCTGGCGCAGCGGGATGGAATCCACCGCCCCGCGCCGGCCGCGGGCCAGGATGCGCTTGTCGGTGACGATGAAGCGCCGGCGCCTGGACGCCACCAGCGGGACGATGAACCGCCACAGCACGAGCAGCGCCCAGATAAGCACCACAATGTTGCGCAGGCCCGGGTCCACGTGCGGGGTCACGTCCATCCAGCCGATGGCCATCCACGCCACGCCGGTCACGGCCACCAGCTCCAGCAGCGGGATGGTCAGCGAGGAAAGCGGCGCGCACACGTCGGCGAGGACGACTTCGTCCCCGCCGACGCGAAACGGTGCTTTGCCAGCCATAAACAGGCAGGGTACTGCACGCCTAGGACGTCGGCCGCAGATGGTGGACGTCGCCGACGGAGAAAGCGGAGCCGTCGATAAGCACTTCGCCCTCGTCGTTGATCCCGGTGACGGTGCCGGTGACGGTCTCCTCGCCCTCGCGCATCTCCAGGCGCACGTGCTGGCCGATGGTCGAGCACACGGCGCGGTAGTCCTCGAGCAGCTGCGGGTCGCCCTCGCGCCACTGGTTCAGGCGCTTGCCCATGGCGAGCAGGATGTCGGCGGTGAAGTCGTCGAAATCCACGTCCAGCCCCTCGAGGTTGAGCGCGGTGGCGGTCTCCACCGGCAGGTCCTCGGTCCGCATGGCCACGTTGATGCCGATGCCCACAATCACCCGCGGCAAGTCCAGCGCGGAGAGGATGCCGGCGATTTTCTTGCCGCCGATCTGCACGTCGTTGGGCCATTTCAGCCGCGCCTGCGGCACCACGTCCGTCACGGCCACGCCCGGCGCGATGGAGAGCAGCCCGAACGGCGGCACCTCATCGGGCACGTCAATCACCATGCTCATCGCCAGCTGGGAGCCCTTCGGCGAGACCCAATGACGGCCCAGCCGCCCCTTGCCGGCGGTCTGCTCGTCGGCGATGAGCACGGTGCCGGGATCGCCCTCTTTGAGCAGGTCAGCGTTGGTGGAGCCGGTGGTTTCCACCCACCGCACGTTCGGCCAGTACTCCGCCACCGCGTCCTGGATGGCCTGAATGTCGCGCACAGTCATGGGTTCGAGCATATCGCTTCTGAAAATCGAGTAGTAGGAGTCCTGAAAATCGGGTAGTAGGACGCTTTCGTGCAGTACAATGCCCAATATGGCCTACCTCCGACGCACCCTCGACGACGAGCTCGACCTTCTCATGCCCCACCTGTCCGCAATCGCCATCGACGGGCCCAAAGGCGTCGGCAAAACTGACACCGCTAAGCGCCGCGCCACCACCACGTGGTTCCTTGATGATCCGGACATGCGCAGCATTGCGGAGGCCGATTTTTCGCTCTCATCAGCGCCAGACGGCACGCTGCTCATCGACGAGTGGCAGCATCTTCCCCAGGTTTGGGATTCGGTTCGCCGTCAGGTGGACCAGGGAACTGCCCCCGGGCGCTTTCTGCTCACCGGCTCGGCCACTCCCGTCGACGCGAAAGGTTCTCATTCGGGCGCCGGGCGGATCTTCTCGTTGCGAATGCGCCCGATGGCCGTCCATGAACGCGGCGTTTCTGACCCCACGTGCAGCTTCGCCAGGATCTTGGCCGGAGACAACGAAGTATCCGGACACTCGGATTTCGAGGTCGGCGACTACGCCAAGCTCATCACCGGCAGTGGTTTTCCCGCTATTGCCGCGGCTGACCCCACGGTCCAAACGCTGATGCTCGACTCGTACATCGAGCGCATCATCGACCGCGACATCCCCGATGCAGGCTACGAAGTACGCCGGCCCGAAAGCCTCCGGAGCTGGCTGCGCGCCTATGCCGCGGCCACTTCCACGACCACCGCCTACTCGAGGCTGCTCGACGCCACAACGGGCGGCCAGGTGGAGCAGCCGAATCAGAAAACTACGCTCGCATACCGCGAGCATTTAGCGAAGATTTGGCTGCTCGATCCCGTGCCTGGGTGGGTTCCGGAACATAACGAGTTCAAGCGGCTGCAGCAGGGCCCCAAACACCACCTCGCCGACCCCGCTCTCGCGGCACGACTGCTCGGCATCGGCCCATCCAGCCTCCTCAACAACCGCGCGGCCCACATGTTTGTGCCACTCTTCGAATCCCTGACTGCGCTCACACTCCGTGTGCTGGCCCAAGCAGCCAGAGCGCGGGTGTACCACCTCCGATCAAACGCCGGAGAACGGGAAGTCGACTTCATCGTCGAAGGACCGGAACGAGAAGTCGTCGGTGTTGAGGTCAAACTCAAGCCGCGGGTTGATGACGCCGACGTCCGGCACCTTCTGTGGCTGCGCGAGCGCATCCCGGACCGGGTAACCAACCTGATGGTGGTAACCACAGGTAAACAGGCCTACGTCCGCCCCGACGGAATCATCGTCATGCCCCTCGCCCTCCTCGGCGCGTAGGCGCCGCTCTACGGCCCGTCGGTGGGAGCTGAAACGTGGGCGACGGTGCCGTCGATAAGCATGGCGGCACATGGAATCTAGACTGAGGCGTTATGAGTTCATCCAAACCCGACATGAGCACCACCGCGGGCCGCATCGAGGATCTGCGCAACCGCCTGGATGAGGCGCAGGCCCCGGTCGGTCAGGACGCGATCGATGCAGTGCACGCAGCTGGGGCCGCCACCGCCCGCGAGCGGGTGCTGAAGCTTGTGGACGAAGGCACGTTCGTGGAAACCGACGCGCTGGCCAAGCACCGCGTCGAGGCGTACAAGATGGACAAGTCCAAGCCCTCCACCGACGGCGTGGTCACAGGCTACGGGCTTATCGACGGCCGAAGGGTATGCCTGTTCTCCCAGGACCCCACCGTCTTCGACGGGCAGATCGGCGAGGTCTACGCCGAGAAGATGCTCAAGATCTACGACCTGGCCACCAAGACCGGCGTGCCGCTGATCGGCATCTACGACTCCACCGGCCCGCGCTGGAAGGAAGGCATCGTCACCGCGCACATGCAGGCGCAGATCCTGCGCGCCGCCACCCGCGCGTCCGGGCTGATCCCGCAGATCGCAGTCGTGGCAGGCGACGCGGCGGCATTGACCGCGGCGACCGTGCCGCTGGCGGACATCACCATCATGGCCGAGGGAGCGTCGATGCACGTGACCACCGCCGACATCGTGAGCAAGGTGACCGAGGCCGAGACCACCAGCGAGCAGCTCGGCGGCAGTGCCGTCCACGCCGCGGAGACCGGCCTGGCGCAGTTGACCGCCGCCACCGACGTGGAGGCCGTGGAGCTCGCGCGCGCGGTGGTGGGCTACCTGCCGCTGAACAACAAGGCCGCGTCCCCGCTGGGCGCCGAGGCTACCGGTTCCGGTGCTGACCTGGACACGTTCATCCCAGACGACGACAACCAGCCCTACGACGTGCTGGACGTGGTCAACGCCGTCACAGACGGGGACTTCTTCGAGCTTTCCGCAGGTTACGCGGGCTCTGTGGTCACCGGGTTTGCGCATGCTGGCGGGCGTGCCGTTGGTGTCGTCGCCACGCAGCCGAGCGTGCTGGCCGGCTGCCTGACCCGCGACGCCGCCCGCAAGGCCGCGCGCTTCATCCGCACCTGCGACGCGTTCAACCTGCCTGTCGTGCAGTTCGTGGACTCGCCGGGCTTCCTGCCGGCCGTCGAGGAGGAGCGCGCCGGCTCGTCCGCCGCCGCGGCCGCCCTGGCCTACGCGTTCGCCGAGGCCCAGGTGGGCACGATCACCGTGGTCACCCGCAAGGCGTTCGGCCCCTCGTATGCCCTGCTGGGCTCCAAGGGTTTGGGCGCTGACCTGGTGTTCGCGTGGCCAACCGCGCAGATCGCGCTTGCAGACGCCCCCACCGCCGCCGAAGCCATCGGCACCGACGCCGAGCAGTACGCCGAGGAAAACCTCAACCCGTACGTGGCCACCGAGCGCGGCCTGGTGGACGCCGTGATCGAGCCGTCCGCCACCCGCGACCGCGTGCTCGAGGGCCTGCGCCTGCTGGAGCGCAAGGTGGGCTACCCGGCGCAGAAGAAGCACGGCAACATCCCGCTGTAAGGCACGAAAAGGAGGCTGACGTGGACATTCAGGTACTCAAGGGCAACCCCACCGAGGCGGAACTGGCGGCACTTTCGCAGGTGCTGGAGCAGCTTAAGCGCGAGCGCAAGCTCGCCGGGGTGCAGCCGGACGCGAACTACTGGGGTATCTCCCACCCCGCCACCGCGTACAACCCGCACGCGTTCGACTCGGCGGCGTACTTCTAATGCGGCTGGTGCTGGCGTCGCAGTCGCCGTCGCGACGCATGCTGCTCGAGCAAGGCGGGGTGCGGCCCGTACTGCGTCCCGCCCACATCGACGAGGACGCGGTGATCGCATCGCTTCACAGCGTCGATGCGGCCACCACCGTTTCCACCCTCGCCCGCGCCAAAGCGGAGACTGCCATCGCCGAATTCCCCGGCGACGTGGTGGTCGGCTGCGACTCCATGCTGCTCCTCGACGGCGAACTGCTGGGCAAACCCCACACCGTTGAAGCGACCATCGAGCGCTGGAAGGCGCAGCGCGGCAAAGAAGCACAGCTGCTCACCGGCCACGCCGTGTGGTTCGGCGGCGAGTGGGTCGTGGACACCGTCGCCACCACCATTCGCTTCGGCGACGTCTCCGACGCCGACATCGAGGCCTACGCCCGCTCCGGCCAACCGTTGGAGTGCGCGGGCGCGTTCACGCTGGAGGCGCTGGGCAGCTGGTTCATCGACGCCATCGAAGGCGACCCCACCAGCGTCATCGGCCTATCCATGCCACTGCTGCGCCGCTGCCTCTACCGCTTCGGGCTGGACGCCTCCGACTTCTGGGAGTGAGGGGGCCGAGATCCGGGCGGTTTTGTACGAATCGACATTTTTTCGGAATCTGCCCTGCAAAACCCCAGGTCAGATTGTAGCGTTGTTGATTCGTACAAATTTGCGACGACCCCCCGCACGCGCCCCTAGAATCCGCGGGCGGTGAGGAACTCGTCGAGGACCTTGAGCCCCTCCGGCTGGTGGTTCACGCACATGCGCAGCCACTCGCCGATCTTGTTCTTAGGGTTGCGGACACTTGACGGCTCGTCCAAGTCCACATCCTTTCCGAACAGCGCTTCGTAGATGGGGCGGCGCTGCTCGTCGCTTTCCGCTCCGATCTTCACCGCGAGCTTGATCGGCGTGTCCCCGTGGCTTTCGCGGTAGTTCACATCGGCGCCGGCGGCGACGAGCCGCTGCACGAGAGCCGGGTCGCCGTCGCCGAGATCGTCGTGGCTCAGCAGCAGCGTCAGCGTGTTCTGCCCATAGTCCACCACCGTCGCATCGGCGCCGCGGTCCAGCATGTCGTTGCTGATCTTTTCGCGAGCCTCCGGGTCGCGGTTAATCAGCCCGGCGCACAGCATCTCTGTGGCGTCGTTCGCTTCCGGGTCGTAGACCTCCAGAAACTCCTCGTAGGTACCGTTTTGGGCGACATACAGCGGGCTTGCCATGGTTTTCTCTCCCTCGCTAATAACCTTTTGCTTTCAAGAACTCGTCGAGGACATAGAGCTTTTCCGGACGGTCGTCGGCGTTCATGCGCAGCCACTCACCGATGCTCATGACTGGCTCGTGTGCGTTGGACGGAAGATCCAGATCCAGCTCTTCTGCTCCAAACAGGGCCTGATAGAGCGGTCGACGCTGCTCGTCGTCGTCCACACGGATCTCGATCGCCAGCTGCAGGACCAAGGATCCCCGGCGTTCGCGGTAGTTCACGTCGGCGCCGCCGTCGACAAGCCTCTGCGCAAGCGCTGCATCACCGGACCCCAGATGACGGTGCCTGCCCAGCAGGACAGTCAGTGCGTTCTGCCCGTACTCGGCTCTCGACGCATCCGCGCCCCGGTCCAACATGTCGTTGCAGATCGCGGCGCGGGTTTCCGGATCCTTGTTGGTGAGCCCGTTAAACAACATGTCCGTCGGGTCATTCACCTCTGGGTCGAACACCTCGAGAAACTCCTCGTAGGTGCCCTTCTTCGCCGTGTACGTCGGGCTTGCCATGGGAATCTCCTAATAGCCTCTGGCCTTGAGAAACTCGTCCAAGACGTCGAGTTTGCCGGGGCGCCCGTCCACGTTCATGCGCAGCCACTTCCCGATCGAGTTCTTTCGGGTGCGCAGGTTCGTCGGCTCGTCCAAATCCACGTCCGCGGCGAACAGTGCCTCGTACAGGGGGCGGCGCTGTTCGTCGTCGTCAACGCGGACGCGAATTGCCAGCCGTATGGGCACATCGCCGCCGCTGTTTCGGAAGTCCACGTCGGCGCCGCCGTCGATAAGCCGCTGCGCCAGTGCAGGGTCGCCGTCAGCGAGCCGGTCGTGGCTCAGCAGCAGCGTCAACGTGTTCTGCCCGTAATCCACGACCGTGGCATCCGCGCCGCGGTCCAGCATGTCATTGCTGATCTTTTCGCGTGCCTCAGGGTCGCGGTTGATCAGCCCGGCGCACAGCATCTCCGTGGCATCGTGCGCTTCCGGGTCGTAGACCTCCAGAAACTCCTCGTAGGTTCCGTTTTGGGCGACATACAGCGGGCTAGCCATTGGTGCTCCTCGGTGTGGGACGCAGGTCACATCGGGTTACGCGCCCCACAATATGCGCGAATGCCGGGTCCGGCACGGGCTCCCAGGAAACTAGTAGCCTGGCGGCCATGGAAATCAACGACATGCTCGCCCCGAAGCCCATCGAGCTGCCCGCCGACCCAGCCGCGGGCAAGGATTTGCTTGCCGACGACACCGCGCTCGCCCACCCCGACTCCCCCGCCGTCTGGGCCGCCCGCGCGGAACGCGAACTGAGTGACGGCGACAAGCTCATCGCCTACGCGTACGCCCGCACCGGCTACCACCGTTCCCTGGACCGCCTGCGCGCCAACGGTTGGAAGGGCTGGGGCCCGGTCCCCGCCTCCCACGAGCCGAACCAGGGCGTGTTGAAGGCCATTGCGATGTTGGCAGTAACCTCACAGGCTATCGGTGACCAGGCAGAATACGACCGTTGCCACCAGATGCTTTCCGACGCCGACCCGCAAAGCGTGGAAAAGCTTTTACCCTAACGAGGTATGACGCGAATCAACCAAGCGACCAAGCTACTCATTGCAGTTCCGGCGGCGCTCGCGATTGCGTCGTGCAGCGCCACGGAGAACACGACAGCGGACACCGGCGGGGAGGCGCCCACGGTCACCGCATCCATCGGCGGTGCCGGGTCGGAAACGGTGACGCAGGAGAAGATCCAGGAAAAGACCGTCACCGAGGCTGCCGCGCAGCAACCAGCCAGCGAGGCCGCTGCCCCGCCAGCCCCCGCCCCCGAGGGGGAAAATTGCGCCAGCCTGCCCACCGACCCGCGCCAGCAGTACGCCACCGGCACAGCCCCGGGCCGCATGCCGGCGGCTGACAGCCAGTCGGACATGAACTACTGGATCGAGAACATCGAGAACCACTACGATCCGTGCGCGCCGATCAGCTGGATCACGTTCCGCGGCTCACTCGGCGACGGGGATCGCCCGGCAGGCACCGGCGCCTCCATCAGCGACGGCCTCGCGCTCTACGTCAACGGCCAGCCCGCAGGCGACATGCGGCTATTCACAGAGGTTGAGAGCATCGAATTGCTTAACGACGGCCAGCTCCGCCTCTCCTGGGGTGAACGCAGAGAAGCCACCGCGGCAGGTATTACCGACCACTACACCGTGGACCTCACGGCACAAGGCGACGCTGTGCAGCCCGTCGCTGGCGACGTCGAGCAGTTCAACCAGTTCTGGAACCAGTCCGGCTACCTGCTCAACTAACCGGCAGATCGTCTAGCACCGGAGCGAATGTCGCTAGACGATCCCGCACCCGACGATCTGTTTCCCCAGCTGATGTTGGAGATGGGTGCCAATAACAAACGGATCGTCTAGCAGGCCATTGTGGCTGCTAGACGATCCGTTTTGTCACCCGGCGGACGCGTCAGATGCGTGCGACGAAGCGCGTGGGACGGGCGACGTGCTCGTCGATAAGCGAAACGCTCTTAGGCGTGCTTCTCCTCGACGCGCTTGATGGCCTCCTCGGCCACCTTCTCCTGGATGCCCATGTCCAGCTCGGAGGTGAAGCCGACGCAGGAGCAGTTGATCTCGCCGAGGACGTAGGTGTCCTCGCCGGTCTCGTCGTCGTCGGCGAGCATGAAGTCCGCGGTCCAGATCAGCGGGATGTTGTCGCCACCGAGGTTCTCGGCGATGACCGGGCGGGCCGCGGCGAACATGTCCACGAGTTCCTGCCACTCTTCCGGCTTCTGGTAGGTGTACTTCGCGCCGGAGAACAGGGTTGCGGAGAACGCGTCGCCACCCTCAGCCGGCTTCTTGTGCACGACGAAGACCGGGTGCGGGCCGACCAGGAGGATGCGGATCTCGCCCTCGACGATGCGCGGCATGAAGCGCATGTCCACGAGCATGCCGTTGTCGCCCACGATGTACTGGTCGCAGAAATCCATGAACTCGCCGAGCTCGCGCTCCTCGGTGTGGTTGTCCACGGCCTCGGTGCACTTGAGCTTGGTGTCCAGCGGCAGGGCGGTGCCCGGCTCGACGGACTCTGCCAGGGACTCGTCGGCAAGGCGCACGCGCCAGATGCCGGAGCCGGTGGAGCCGCGGTTCTGCTTGAGCACGCGCTCGCCGTACGACAGGGAGGTGGGGAAGGTCTCGTGGAAGGACTCGACGTCGTAGTACGCCGCGGTGTCCTCCGGCACAAGGTCAGTCTTGTTCAGCTTGACCAGGGCGTCCTTGGCGCCGTAGGAGACCATCTCCTCCGGGGTGGACATGCCCACCAGGCCGGCCTCGGACAGGCGGGTCAGCAGGTCGAAGTAGCCCTTCTCGCCGCCCGGGATGTTGCCCGGGTTCACGCGGGAGATGTACGCGTCAAAGTTTTCGGAGACGTAGGTGAACAGGTCGTCGCTCCACTCGGGGCGGAAGTAGACAACCTCGGAGTGCCAGCCCTTGTCCTTGATCGCATTCACGATGGGCATGGTGTCCTTGCGGTGGCCGTCAAAAGACTTGTCGGAGCCGCCTTCGACCTCGAAGACAACAATCGCCTTGTGCACGGTTGGTCCCTTTCATGGTTCATGCCCCGCTTCACGCTCACGCAGGAGCCGTCGGGGCAGGTCAGATTGCTAGAACAAACTGGCCGCGACCTGTATGTTCCTACCTCCGACTTTAACCGGCGGCAGTGAGTTCCACCGGGTGAGCGATTTGATAGTGTGCAAGTTCACACCACCGTATTTTTCGGCGAAACATATCAAGTGCCCCGCATTCGTTTCTGTATCGTTGACGGTGGTTTTGCACACTGGTGTTGCACACCGCACACGAGCGAGAAGAAAGGTTGCCGCCATGGGCATCGAGCTCGACGACACCCCGCAGTTCCAGCAGTACGCGCACCCGGAGAAGTTCGTTTCCGCGGCGTGGCTGTCCGCCCGCCTGGGCGTGCCGGGTTTGAAGGTCGTGGAAAGCGATGAGGACGCGTTCCTCTACGACATCGGCCACATCCCCGGTGCGGTGCGCATTGACTGGAAGCGGGATTTGAACGACCCGCTGGTGCGCGACTTCATCGACGGCGAGGCGTTTGCGGAGCTGATGCGCTCGCGCGGCATCAACCGCGACGACACTGTGGTGGTCTACGGCGACTCGTCCAACTGGTGGGCGGCCTACACCGCGTGGGTGTTCGAGCTGTTCGGCCACCCGGACGTGCGGCTTCTCGACGGCGGCCGCGACGCGTGGATGGGCGAAGAGCGCGACACTTCCTTTGTGGTGCCGGACTACCCGCGATCGGACTACCCGGTGGTTCAGCGCCAGGATGCGCCCTTCCGCGCGTTTGCTTCGGAGTTGCTGGAGCGCACGCCCGCGCAGCTTATCGACGCCCGGCCGGCCCCGTTCTACCTGGGCGAAGACCCGAATCCGGGGCCTTCCTCCGCGCCGTCGCTGCGCCAGGGCCACATCCCGGGCGCGGTGAATGTGCCGTGGGGCCGCTCGGTGTTCCCCAACGCGCGCTTCCGCTCGTTGGAGGACATTCAGGCGATCTACGCCGACTTCGACAAGGACGCCGAGACGGTGGTGTACTGCCAGCTCGGCGAGAGCTCCTCGCACACGTGGTACGTGCTCAAGCACATCTTGGGCTTTACCAACGTCGCTCTCTACGACGGCTCCTGGGCCGAGTGGGGCAACATGGTGCGCATGCCTGTGGCCAAGGGCGACGCGCCCGAAAACGAAGCAGATTAAGCACGCCGGCGCGGTGGCGCTGTAACATGGTTCGACGTTTGTCCGACGTTTCTAACGGTGTGTTTTTCCGATTGTTAAGGACGGGATTGCTTCGTGCCTACCACTGCAGCGACTACTGACCTGCCGAACAGCGTGACCAAGGTGCTGGTGGCCAACCGCGGCGAGATCGCCGTGCGCGTCATCCGCGCGTGTGTGGACGAGGGCATCGCGTCTGTCGCCGTGTACGCCGAGCCGGACGCGGACGCGCCGTTCGTCCAACTCGCCGACGAGGCCTTCGCCCTCGGCGGGGAGACCGCGGCCGAGAGCTACCTGGACATGGACAAGGTCATCGCCGCGGCGGAGAAGTCCGGCGCGGACGCGATCCACCCGGGCTACGGCTTCCTGTCGGAGAACGCGGAGTTCGCCCAGAAGGTCATCGACGCAGGCCTGACCTGGATCGGCCCCTCCCCCGAGGCCATTGCCGCGCTTGGCGACAAGGTCACCGCCCGCCACATCGCCGAGGCCGCGCAGGCCCCGATGGCGCCGGGCACGAAGGACCCGGTTTCCGGCGCCGACGAGGTTGTCGCCTTCGCTGAAGAGCACGGCCTGCCGGTGGCCATTAAGGCGGCGTTCGGCGGCGGCGGCCGCGGCATGAAGGTGGCCTACACGCTCGAGGAGATCCCGGAGCTGTACGAGTCCGCCACCCGCGAGGCCACCGCGGCGTTTGGCCGTGGCGAGTGCTTCGTGGAGCGCTACCTGGATAAGGCCCGCCACGTCGAGGCCCAGGTGCTGGCGGATCAGCACGGCAACGTCGTGGTCGTGGGCACCCGCGATTGCTCCCTGCAGCGCCGTTTTCAAAAGCTTGTGGAGGAGGCCCCGGCACCGTTCCTCACCGACGAGCAGCGCGAGCGCATCCACGCCTCCGCTAAAGCCATCTGCCGCGAGGCCGCCTACTTCGGCGCGGGCACCGTGGAGTACCTCGTGGGCTCCGACGGCCTGATCTCTTTCCTGGAGGTCAACACCCGCCTGCAGGTGGAGCACCCCGTCACCGAGGCCACCACCGGCATCGACCTGGTGCGAGAGCAATTCCGCATCGCCCGCGGGGAGCAGCTGCTCATCGACGCCGATCCGGTCCCCCACGGCCACGCCATCGAATTCCGCATCAACGGCGAGGACGCGGCGGCGAACTTCATGCCGGCGCCCGGCACCGTCACCGCCTACGCCGAGCCGGCCGGCCCGGGCGTGCGCGTGGATTCCGGCGTGCGCGCAGGATCCGTGGTGGGCGGCCAGTTCGACTCGATGCTGGCCAAGCTGATCGTCACCGGCGCCACCCGCCGGGAGGCGATCGAGCGCGCCCGCCGCGCCCTCGGCGAGTACGTCGTGGCCGGCTTCCCCACCGTGATCCCGTTCCACCAGGCCATCCTGGACAACCCGGCGTTTGTCGGCGACGAGGACGGCTTCGGCGTCTACACCCGCTGGATCGAAGAAGAGTGGGACGGCGAGCTGCCCACCACCCCGGAAACCGACGAGGACGCGGACACTGAGACGCCTGCCCGCCGCACCTTCGCGGTGGAGATCGACGGCCGCCGCATCGAAGTCGCCCTACCCGAGGAACTCGTCGCGACGGGTCCCGCCAAGCGCAAGCCGAAGAAGCGCCGGGCAGGCAAGGCAGCCGTCTCCGGCGACGCCGTCGCCTCCCCCATGCAGGGCTCCGTGATCAAGGTCAACGTGGAGGAAGGCCAGGAAGTCGCCGAGGGCGACGTGCTGGTCGTGCTGGAAGCGATGAAGATGGAAAACCCGGTCAAGGCCCACAAGGCCGGCGCTGTGACCGGCCTGGCCGTCGAGGTTGGCGGCCAGGTAAACAAGGGCGCAGTGCTGATGGAGCTGAAGTAGCCCCTCCCCCCGTTACGAGCCCCAGCCCTGCATGATCCGCAGCGCCGGCTCGCGATACTGCGGCGGCAGCGCGCCGACGATCTGCGGCAGCGCGAGCAGCACCCCGGCAAGGGCGACGAGCACGATCGCGGTGATCCCCACCGCGCTGACATCCGAGCTGCCGCCGTCTTTCACCTTCTCCGGTGTGCCTCCCGGCACCGCGGTTTCGTGCACCACCGGCGTTGAGATGCGCTTCGACTGCGCCAGCAGCTCCAGCTCTTCTTTAGGGCTGACCTGCGGGCCGTTGTCAGGCACGGAGCTGCGGTTGAGCCGGCCCTCCTCCCCCTTGCTGCCCACCGCCAGGCTCACGCCGGTGTAGACGGACAAAAAGCCCTTGCCCTCCACCCACACGGGCCCGCCGGAATCGCCGGGTTTGCCGGTAGGGCCGTCCCAGTAGAGGTTGTTGCCGATGGCGCCTGCGAAGCTGCCGCACGTCGTCTTCTTGCTGGTGCCGCCGTACACGCACACCGGGTCGCCTGAGCGCATCAGCGACGGCGCCACCACCTCCTCGCCGGTTATGCCGTTTTTGCCCAGCTTCACGCCGTCTGCCCAGCGGATCACGCCCCAGTCGTTGGCGGTGCCCTCGTCCGCGTTCATCGCCGACGACGGGTGGAATGTGCCGGAGGCGCGGAACCCCTCCCCCGCCACGATGGCGCGGTCGCCCTCTTCGCCGCAGTGCCCGGCGGTGTAGCTGACGTTCTGGCCCCGGTCGTTAAACGCGATGGTGCAGCGTCCTTTGCCCACTACGTCCACCACATCGCCCTGGTTGACCACGGGGGTGGCGACGGGTGGGGCGTCGTTGACCACGGGCGCTGCCACGGCGAATCCGGGGGTTGCGGCGAGGGCCAGGGCGGTGGACGTCGATAGGCAAATGCGTCGAAGCATGGCAAAAGATTAACGTGGAGCGCATGGATTACACACCTGAGTTCCAACTGCGCGAGGCCACAGAGTCCGACCGCACCTATCTGCGACGGCTGAATTACCTCGCCGACGTCTTCGGCGACGAGGCGGGCACTATCGGCCACAGCGAGCGCGAAGGCGCCGAAACCTATGTGGGTCAGTGGGACCCGGAACGCGAAAGCGGCATCGTCGCATTCGACCAGTTCGACGTTCCTGCAGGTGGCGTGTGGTTGCGGTATTGGCAGTCGCCTGACGACGGGCACGCGAACCTCGCCCCCAACATCCCCGAAATCGCCATCGCGGTGGAAAACCGCTACGCCGGAAACCGGCTGGCAGTGCGGCTTTTGCAGGCCGCGGTGGAGCTGGCCAAGCGCCAGGGCGCGCCGAAGGTGGCGCTGTGGGTGGACCCGGACAACGACCGGGCGCGCCACCGCTACGAGAAGTTCGGCTTCAAAGACGTCGAGGGCGAAGACGACGTGATGGTCGTCGACGTGGAGGACTTCACCGCGTAGGCCGGTGTCGCCGGTGCTCGAGCGCGCCTCGGCACACCAAAGCAAACACCGCGCGGCCGTTCAACGGTCCGCGCGGTGCTTACTGCTGCCCCGTTAGGCGATAACCACCACGAGGTCGCCGCCTTCCACCTTGGTCGGCTGGGTGAACGCGACGCGCTCGATCTTGCCGTCCTTGGTGGCGGAGATCGCGGCCTCCATCTTCATGGCCTCGATGGTTGCCACCGGGTCGCCGGCCTTAACCTCGTCGCCTTCCTTGACGGTCACCGTGACGGCACCGGCGAACGGCGCTGCCACATGCCCCGGGTTGGAGGAGTCGGCCTTCTCCACCTCGGCGACGGAGGACTCGGCGGACTCGTCGCGCACGGTGATCGGGCGAACCTGGCCGTTGACGGTGAGGATGACCTGGCGCATGCCCTTCTCGTCCGGCTCACCGACGGCGTCGAGGCTGACCACCAGCGGCGGGCGGTTCTCGTCAATCTCGCCGTACCAGATCATGGTCTCCTCGCCCTCTTCGAGGCCGTAGAAGAACGCCTTGTCGCCCAGCTGGTCCGTGATGCCGTAAGTGCGCAGGTGCTCCTGGTACTCCGCGTACTGCTTGGGGAAGAGCAGCTTGTCCAGGGCGGCGCGGCGGGTGTCGTGGTCCTCGGAGGCCAGGTCCCCGGCCAGTTCCTCCGGCACCTGCACGGTGTGGTCGACCTCGCTGCGGTTTTCCAGCGCCTTGTCGCGCAGCAGCGGCCAGCCGCCCGGAGGCGTGCCCAGCTCACCCTGCAGGAAGCCGATGACGGACTCCGGGATGTCGTACTTCCGCGGATTCTCGGCGAACTCCTGCGGGCTGACACCCTGGCCGACCAGCTGCAGCGCCAGGTCACCGACAACCTTGGAGGACGGGGTGACCTTGGTCGGGCGGCCAAGGATCTCGTTCACGCCGGCGTAGTAGTCCTCGATGAGCTCGAAGCGGTCCTCCAGGCCCAGCGCCTTAGCCTGCGTGCGCAGGTTGGACAGCTGGCCACCCGGGATTTCGTGCTTGTACACGCGGCCGGTCGGGCCGGGGATGCCGGACTCGAACGGGGCGTAGACCTGGCGCACGGCCTCCCAGTAGGGCTCCATGTCGAAGACGGCCTGCAGGTCGATGCCGGTGTCGCGCTCCGTCTCGGCGAACGCGGCGACGAGCGCGGACATGGACGGCTGGGAGGTGGTGCCCGCCAGCGGCGCAGACGCCACGTCGACGACGTCGGCGCCGGCGTTTGCGGCCGCCAGGTAGGTGGCCAGCTGGCCGCCCGCGGTGTCGTGGGTATGGACGTGCACCGGCAGGTCGAAGCGCTCGCGCAGCGCGGTGACCAGCTTGGCGGCGGCTGCCGGGCGCATCAGGCCCGCCATGTCCTTAATGGCCAGGACGTGGGCGCCGGCGTCGACGATCTCCTCGGCGAGGTTGAGGTAGTAGTCCAGCGTGTACAGGTCTTCCGCCGGGTCCATCAGGTTGCCGGAGTAGGCCATGGCCACCTCGGCGACGGTGGTGTTGGTCTCCAGCACCGCGTCGATGGCCGGGCGCATCTGGGAGACGTCGTTGAGCGCGTCGAAGATGCGGAAGATGTCGATGCCGGAGGTGGCGGCCTCGCGCACGAACGCCTTGGTCACGGAGTCCGGGTACGGGGTGTAGCCCACCGTGTTGCGGCCGCGCAGCAGCATCTGGATGTTCACGTTCGGCATTGCCTCGCGCAGCTCGTCCAGGCGCATCCAGGGCGACTCGTGGAGGAAGCGCATGCCCACGTCGTAGGTGGCGCCGCCCCATGCCTCGACGGAGGTCAGCTCCGGGGTGAGGTGGCCGACGTGCTTCGCCGCCGCGACCAGGGTGTTGGTGCGGATCCGGGTGGCCAGAAGCGACTGGTGCGCGTCGCGGAAGGTGGTTTCGGTAACCCCCAGCGCTGTCTGGTTGCGCAGCTTCTCCGCCCACTTTGTCGGGCCGAGCTCGAGCAGGTCGTCGCGGGAGCCGCGCGGCAGGTCGCCGTATTTGGCTTCCGGCAGCTTCTTGGACGGGCGGATGTTGGTCGGGCGCGGGCCGTTGGGCTGGTTCACCGTCACGGACGCGAGGTAGTTGAGGATCTTGCCGGCGTCGTCGGCGGCGGCCGGCGCTTCCAGCAGGTTCGGGTGGTCCGCGATGAAGCCGGTGTTGATGCGCTCGTGGCGGAACTCCGACTCGCTCAACAGGGCGCGCAGGAAGCCGATGTTGGTGGACAGGCCGTTGATGGTGAACTCGTTTAGGGCACGCAGCGCGCGGTCCACGGCGACCTGGAAGTTGCGGCCTCGGCAGGTCATCTTCACCAGCAGCGAGTCGAAGTTCGGGGTGATGGTGGTGCCGACGGCCACGTTGCCGTCGAGACGAACGCCCGCGCCGCCCGGGGACTGGTAGCCGGTGACCACGCCGGAGTCCGGCCTAAAGCCGTTGGCCGGGTCCTCGGTGGTGATGCGGCACTGCAGAGCGGCGCCGTTGACCTCAATGAGGTCCTGGGTGAGGTGGAGCTGCTCCAGCTTCGCGCCGGCGGCGATGTACATCTGGTTTTTCACGATGTCGATGCCGGTGACTTCCTCCGTCACGGTGTGCTCGACCTGCACGCGCGGGTTCATCTCGATGAACACGTGGTTGCCGGACTCGTCCACGAGGAACTCGACGGTGCCGGCGCCTTCGTAGTTGATCTCCTTGCAGAAGTTCACCGCGTCCTGGCAGATGCGCTGGCGCTGCTCTTCGGTGATGTGCTGCGCGGGGGCGATTTCCACGACCTTCTGGTGGCGGCGCTGCACGGAGCAGTCGCGCTCAAACAGGTGCACGACGTTGCCGTGAGAGTCAGCCATGATCTGCACCTCGATGTGCTGCGGGCGGATCACGGCGCGCTCGATGTAGACGTTCGGGTCGCCGAACGCGGCCTCCGCTTCACGGGAGGCTTCAGCAGCAAGCTTCTCGACGTCCTCCGGTCGCTCAATAAAGCGCATACCACGACCGCCGCCGCCTGCGACTGCCTTGACAAAGACGGGGAACTCGAAGTCCTTGGCGTACTCGGCCAGCTGCTTCGGGTCGTCGGACGGCTCGGAGTCCTTCAGCACCGGCAGGCCGGCGCGCTCCGCGGCCTGGACGGCGGCGGACTTATCGCCGGTCAGGTCCAGGGTTTCAGGGGTGGGGCCGATGAACTTAATGCCGTTGTCGCGGCAGGCGCGCGCCAGGTCGGCGCGCTCGGAAAGGAACCCGTAGCCCGGGTAAATCGCGTCCGCGCCGGTTTGCTTCGCGGCGCGGATGATCTCGTCGATGTCCAGGTACGCCTTCACCGGCTGGCCCGGCTCGCCAATCTGGACGGCCTCGTCCGCGAACGGGCGGTGGAAGGAGTTGCGGTCCTCGCGAGGGTAGACGGCGACGGTCTTCGCGCCGGTCTCAAACGCTGCACGGAAGGCACGCACGGCAATTTCGCCACGGTTGGCCACCAGGATCTTGTTGAAGGTGGGCAGGTCGTGAAGCGGGAGATTATCCGGGTTCATCGGTTGCCTTTCACAAAGGAAGTTTTTGCGGTCATAGGGATAGCACAAGTTTAATACAGATCACATCAATTTCGGGGCACTTTGGGGGACAATGTGGGGGTGGAAAAACGCGGGCCGTCGACAAGCGACAGCCCGCGTTTCGGGGGTAGTGCGATTTAACGCTCGACGTGGCGCTCCTCCGGCCCGTTGTAGGCGGACAGCGGACGGATCAGCGAGTTGTTCTCGAACTGCTCGATGATGTGCGCGGTCCAGCCGGTGATGCGCGACATCACGAACAGCGGGGTGAAGAACTCGATGTCAAAGCCGAGGATGTAGTACGCCGGGCCCGACGGGAAGTCCAGGTTCGGGCGGATGTTGATGGAGGTGTTTTCGTACATGGTCTTGGCCATGATGTCGTACATCTCCACCCACTTCTGCGCGTCCTTTTCCGGGTGCTCCGCGGCGAGCTTCTTAAACGCGGCCTCCATGGTGGGCACGCGCGAGTCGCCCTTCTTGTACACGCGGTGGCCGAAGCCCATGACAAGCTCCTTGTTCTTCAGCTTGTCCAGGCACCACTGCTCCGCCTTGGCCGGGTCGCCGATTTCTTCCATGTGGTGCATGACAAACTCGTTGGCGCCGCCGTGCAGCGGCCCCTTGAGCGCACCGATGCCGCCGGTGATGGCGGACCAGCCGTCGGACATCGTCGACGCGATGGTGCGGGCGGTGAACGTGGAGGCGTTGAAGGAGTGCTCCGCATACAGGATCATCGTCTTTTCAAACGCTTCGATGTCGGAGGGGATGTTGGCTGGCGAGTTCTCCTCGTCGCCGAAGACCATCCAGAGGAAGTTCTCGGAAAAGCCCTTCTCCTTGTCCGGCGCGATGTATTCCTTTCCCTGGCGGCGGCGGATGTCCGTGGCCACGATGGTGGGCAGCTTGGCCAGCAGCTTGCGGCCGATGCCGCGCAGATGGTCGGAGTCCGGGGTGAACTTCTCCGGATCTTCTGCGCCCAGGTAGGACACGGCGGTGCGCAGCACGTCCATCGGGTGGCAGTCCTTGGGCATGAAGTTGATCACCTGGATCAGCTCTTCACCGATGTCGCGGTTTTCCATGCAGCCGCCGCGGAATTCCGCCAGTTGCTCCTCGTTCGGCAGCTCGCCGTTCCACAGCAGGTAGGCCACTTCCTCGAAGGTGCAGTGCTCTGCCAGCTCTTGGACCGGGTAGCCGCGGTAGAGCAGCGAGTTGGTCTCCGGGTTCACCTTGGACACGGCGGTGTAGTCTGCGACGACGCCGTTGAGGCCTTTGCGAATGTCTTGGTCAGTCATGGGGGTTCACTCCTTGTGGTGAAGGTTGGGTGGGGCTACTGCTCGAAGGTGGAGCTGTAGGTGTCTTTGGAATAGGTGAAGACGGACTGGTCGAACTGGTTGTACTCGTCGTAGCGGACCAGCTCGTAGAGCCGGGAGCGGTGCTGCATCTTGTCCAGCCACGGCACCTGGGTGCCGGTTTCGGCAATGTCACGCAGCATCGCCTCGGTCTGGCCCATGGCGATGCGGAAGGTGGTCACCGGCCAGATCACGGCGTTGTAGCCGAGGTCCTCCAGCTGCTGCGCGCTGAGTAGCTCGGTTTTGCCGAACTCAGTCATGTTCGCCAGCAGGGGCGTATCGACGGCCTCACGGAACTTGGCAAAGTCCGCCTCGGAGTACAGCGCCTCGGTGAAGATGAGGTCGGCGCCGGCGTCCGCGTAGGCCTTCGCGCGCTCGATGGCCTCGTCAATGCCCTCGATGCCGGCTGCGTCGGTGCGCGCGCAGATGACAAAGTCGTCGTCTTGGCGCTCGCGCACCGCGGCGGTGATGCGGCGCACCATCAGGTCGGTGGGTACGACTTCCTTGCCGTCGAGGTGGCCGCAGCGCTTCGGGTTGACCTGGTCTTCCAGGTGCAGCGCCGCCAGGCCTGCTGCTTCGAACTCGGCGACGGTGCGGGCGGCGGACATGGGCTCGCCGAAGCCGGTGTCGGCGTCGATGAGCACGGGCAGGTTGGTGGCGCGGGCGATCTGCCCGCCGCGGTTGGCCACCTCGGACAAGGTGGTCAGGCCGATGTCCGGCAGGCCGAGGTCGTTGGCCACCACGGCGCCGGAGACGTAGACGCCGGAAAACGCGCCGATGTCTTCGATGAGGCGTGCCGTCAGCGGGTTGAAGGCGCCGGGCAGCGTGGTGATGCGTTCGTCGAGAAGCGATGCCCGCAGTGCTTTGCGGCGCTCATTCGGGGTCTTGTCGGGTGCGAACATTAGAAGATGCCTCCCGGGATCTCTTCCGCGGCGCCGCGAGTGGCGTCGTTGACGCGGATGTTCAGCTCGGTTAAGTCGGTGAGGTTTTCCAGGTCCTGCACCGCGGCGAGGAAGCGGTCCTGCTCCTGCTCGTCCACGATCCCTTCGGCCAGCGTGCGGAACTTGGCAATGTAGTTCTCGCGGGCGAAAGGCCGCGCGCCGTACGGGTGGGCGTCTGCCACGGCCATTTCGTCCTCGATGACGGTGCCGTCTTGGAAGGTAATCACCGCGCGTGCGCCGAAGGCCTTCTCGTCCGGGTCGTCTGCGTGGTAGCGGCGGGTCCACTCCTCATCCTCCACGGTGGAGACCTTGTGCCAGAGCTCGACGGTCTCCGGGCGGTTCGCCCGCTCCGGGGTGTAGGAGTCCACGTGGTGCCAGCCGCCGTCTTCAAGCGCGACTGCGAACATGTACATGATGGAGTGGTCGAGGGTCTCGCGGGAAGCGGAGGGGTCCATCTTCTGCGGGTCGTTCGCGCCGGTGCCGATGACGTAGTGGGTGTGGTGCGAGGTGTGCAGCACGATGGACTCGATCTCGGCGGTGGTCTTGCCGGCGTCCGCGATGGTCTGCTTCATGCGCCGCGCCAGGTCGATCGGGGCCTGCGCCTGGTACTCGGCGGAGTGCTCCTTGGTGTATGTGTCCAAGATGGCGCGCTTTTCCTCGCCGTCCGCCGGCAGCGGCACGGTGTAGGTGCGCTCCGGGGAGTGCAGCATCCAGGCGATGAACCCGTCTTCGCCTTCCCAGATCGGTGCGGGTGCGCCCTCGCCGCGCATGGCGCGGTCCACGGCCTCGATGGCCATCTTGCCGGCGAACGCCGGGGCGGAGGCTTTCCAGGAGGAGATCAGGCCCTTGCGGGACTGGCGGGTGGCGGTGGTGGTGTGCAGCGCCTGGCCCACGGCCTGGTAGATGGTGTCCACGTCCAGGCCGAGCATGGTGCCGATGCCCGCGGCTGCCGACGGGCCGAGGTGGGCCACGTGGTCGATCTTGAACTCGTGGAGGCAGATGCCTTTGACCAGGTTGACCTGGATTTCGTAGCCGGTGGCGATGCCGCGGATCAGGGCCTTGCCGTCGAGGCCCTTGTGCTGGGCGACGGCGAGGATCGGCGGGATGTTGTCGCCCGGGTGGGAGTACTCGGCGGCGAGGAAGGTGTCGTGGTAGTCCAGTTCGCGCACGGCGGTGCCGTTGGCGAAGGCGACCCACTCGGCGGAGTAGGTGCCGTCTTCGCCGAAGACGGGCGCGCCGTTGTTGTCGGCGGGGTGCGCCTTGGCCATTTCGCGGGCCACGGCGACGGGGCGGCGGTTATAGGAGGCGACGGCGACAGAGGCGTTGTCGATGATGCGGTTGATGATCATCTCGCGGGTGTCTTCCGGCACCTCCACCGGGTCGACTGCGACTTTGGCGATCTTGTAGGCCAGATGCTCTTCAATGGGAAAGTCCTCGGCGGACTTATGGGTGCGTACTTCGTGGTTGATCATTCGTGGGACTCCTTCCAAGCCGACCGTGATGGTGCACCTCATACTAAGACCGCAAATGTGTCGCGGGTCATAGTCTGTTATGTGTATTCTTGCGTCCAAGATCAACCAGAATTGCAAAGTGTTGTAAATCAGCAGCGCAACGGCGCAATCGGAGAGGACGGGCATCCATGGCAAAGCTCTACGCGGGGGGACAGATCCGTACGCTGCGCACTACGCGCGGCATGACGCAAGCGGAGATGGCTAAGGCGCTCGAGCTCTCCCCCAGCTACCTCAACCAGCTGGAAAACAACCAGCGCCCACTAACCGCCAGCGTGCTTGTGCAACTGACCGCCGCGTTCGGAGTGGACGCGGCGTACTTCTCCGGCGCGGCTGAGCGCGCCGCCGCCGCGGACTTGGCGGAGCTCATCCCCGACATCCCCGAACACGAGCTCGCCGCCTTCGCCCGCGCGTACCCGGCGATCGCAGACAAGGTGCGCGGCATCCCCGCGCATTTGCAAGGAGGCTCGCCCAACCCGTACGAAGCGACGCGCAACTTCTTCCAAGACCACGGCAACTACTTCCACGCACTCGATGTGGCCGCGGAGTCGCTGGCGGAACACCTCGGCGGCCGCCAGATGCGCCTGACGCGCTTGGCTGCAGCGCTGGACCGGGACTTTGGCTATCCGGTGCGTTTTAACCAGGACGTTCGGGGGCGAAGTGCCGTCGATAGGCAGCCCCGCGAAATCCGGCTGCGGGCTGGACTGACCGAAGCACAACAGTGCTTCGAGCTCGCGTACCACTACGGCACGCTCGCGCACGACGGGGAGATCGCGGAGCTGACCTTGCCTATCGACGACCCTTCGGCCCGCCACGTCACCACCCACGGCCTGGCGCAATACTTCGCCGCCGCCGTGACCATGCCGTACGCGGAAGTGCTCTCCGCGGCGAAGGAGACGCGCTACGACATCGACGTGGTCTCTGCCCGCTTCGGCACCGGCTTCGAATCCACCTGCCAGCGACTCGGCACCCTGCAGCGGCCGGGCGCGAAGGCGGTGCCGTTCGTGTTCATCCGCACCGACCGCGCGGGCAACGTGTCCAAACGCCAGGCCACCGCAGGGTTCCACTTCTCACGTTCCGGCGCGACGTGCCCGCTGTGGGTGGTGCACCGCGCCTTTGAAACGCCGAACCGGGTGACCAGGCAGGTCTCATCCACCCCGGACGGGCGCACGCAACTGTGGGTGGCGCGGATGGTGCAGGGCCCCGCGGTCGGGTTCGGCTTGCCGCGGCGCGAGCACGCGGTGGCGCTGGGCTGCGACGCGGTGCACGCCCACGAGCTGGTCTACGCCGACGGCCTGGACGTGGACCCGGCGTCCGCCACCCCGATCGGGCCCGGGTGCGCCACCTGCCCGCGCACGAAGTGCCCGCAGCGGGCGTTTCCGGAGTACTAGTCCAGAGTTAGAAAGTCAGATTTGGGAGATTTTGGGCTGCAAAGCCCGCTGCCCCACCCAGACCAAACGCCAACAACAAGCCGATAATCCACCCAATCGCGGACCCACTTGAAGATCCATCTCCACCCGACGCCGTTACGGTCGCGGTTGTGGTGACAGTTTCCCGAACGGTCTCGGCCGGCGCCGTCACCGTAGTCGTCTCAGCCGGGGCGGTCACCGTAGTCGTCTTGACCGGTGCGGTCACCGTGGTCGTCTCAGCAGGCGCGGTCACCGTAGTCGTCTTGACCGGTGCGGTCACCGTGGTCGTCTCAGCAGGCGCGGTCACCGTAGTCGTCTTGACCGGTGCGGTCACCGTAGTCGTCTCGACCGGCGCCGTCACCGTAGTCGTCTCGACCGGCGCCGTCACCGTAGTCGTCTCGACCGGCGCCGTCACCGTAGTCGTCTTGACCGGTGCCGTCACCGTGATCGTTTCCACAGGGGTTGTGGGTGGAGTTGGAAACTTTCGGTCTACATTGGGAACGGTTGATTTAAGGGAATAGTCTTTTTGAACTTCGCCATACCCAACCAACACCGTCCCTACACCGCTATTCTTGGGCCGACAGGTCAGCAACATCCCCCACCCTGGCTTCATACCGAAACTCAGATCGAACTCGATTTCTTCCCCGGGTGCGATGTAGTCTTGCGAGCCATTTGTCATCCCCCCGACCTGATCTGCAACAGCGCGGCGGAGTCGTGAACTGACGCGGTCAACCTCGGCTTCTGCATCTTCACGACTTGAACTGTCTTGAAGCCAAACGTCATAAGCTGGTTTGACCAAATGTGACGGTCCACCGAATACGTAGCAAAACAATTCAAATTCGGTTGGGTTCACAAAAGTGATGGATTCGCCGGGATTCCCGGCATCAATGCCACGGCCCTCCGTGGAATCATCGGAAATATCGACGAATCCCCAACCCGGTTCAGCTTGCTCAGCGGCTGCACGGTCGCTTATTGACCCGGCTATCAAGATGGCACTCAAACCAGCAGCAAATAAGGTTTTAGACAGCTTCATGCCAACATTATGACACGTAACTCTAACCCTCCGGAGACAAATTCAAGTTCCGGAAGGGATCACAGAGCCAAGTCAACTAGTCCAGATCGGTCTTGGTGACCAGGCGGCGCGCGGCCTCGGTAATGGAGCCGGATAGCGACGGGTAGACCGCCATGGAGCCGGCGAGCTGGCGCACAGTGAGGTTGTTGGCCACGGCGATGGTCAGCGACAGGATCAGCTCGGAGGCGGTCGGCGCGACGATCACGCCGCCGAGCACCTGGCCGGAGCCCTTGCGGGCGAAGATCTTGACAAAGCCGTACTGCAGCGAGCGCATCTTCGCGCGCGGGTTGGTCGCCAGCGGCAGCTTGTAGATGTCGGCGTCGACCTCACCGTCGCGGATCTGCTGTTCCGTCACGCCCACTGCCGCGATCTCCGGGCGGGTGAACACGGCGTTGCCCACCGTCTTCAGGCGGATCGGGGTCACGCCCTCGCCGAGCGCGTGGTCCACGGCAATACGGCCCTGCTGCGCGGCCACGGACGCCAGCGGCATCAGGTCCGTGCAGTCGCCGGCGGCGTAGATGCCGGCGACGTTGGTGCGGGAGACGCGGTCGACGTGGATGTGGCCGGACGGGGTGACTTCCACGCCAGCGGCCTCCAGGTTGAGCTCGGCGGTGTTCGGGATGGAGCCGATGGACATCATCACGTGCGAGCCCTCGATGGCGCGGCCGTCGGTGGTGTGCACGACCACGCCGTCGCCGGTGTTTTCCACGCGCTCCACGCGGGCGTCCTTTTCCAGCTGCACGCCGCGGTCCGCCAGCACGTCCTCGAGCACATCGGCGGCGTCGGCGTCGTCGTGAGGCAGAATGCGGTCGCGCGAGGCCACCATGGTCACCTTCACGCCGAGCTCGGCGAACGCGGAGACGAACTCCGCGCCGGTGACGCCGGAGCCGACCACGATCAGGTGGGTGGGCAGGTCCTTCAGGTCGTACATCTGGCGCCAGTTGAGGATGCGCTCGCCGTCCGGCTCCGCGCCCTTGAGCACGCGCGGGCTCGCGCCTACGGACACGAGCACCATGTTGCAGGTCAGCGTCTCAGTGGATCCGTCCGCAGTCTCGACCTCGATGTTGTGGGTGGTGTGGCCCTTCTGCTCGTCCGCGAAGCGGGCGCGGCCCTCGATGAAGCGCACGCCGCCCTGCTCCAGCTGCGCGCGAATGTCGTCCGACTGCTTGCCGGCAAGCGACTTCACGCGCTCATTGAGCGCCAGCAGCGACAGCTTCGAATCCCCGAGTGCGTGGCTCAGTCCCATGTCGTCCGCGCGGCGCAGGTCGTTCTTAATGTTCGCGCCCGCAATGAAGCTTTTCGACGGCACAACGTCCTTCCGGATCGCTGAGCCGCCCGCGCCGCTGTCCTCGACGATGGTGATGTCCGCACCGTACTTGGACGCCATCAGCGCAGCCTCGTAGCCGCCCGGGCCTCCACCGATGATGACGATCTTCTTGGACAAAACAGCACTCCTCATGGGTCGGGTGACAGGGAACCAAACTGGGAGACAGTCTACCCAGAGAACTTCTATTCTTCGCCCGGGCGGAAGTACTCCTCCACGATGGAGCCGAACAGGCGAACGCCGACGCCGAGCGCGCGCTCGTCCACGTTCAAGTTCCCCTGGTGCAGGTCCTGGTAATCGCCCTCCCCGCTCCAGGCGCCGAGGCGCATCATCGCGCCCGGCACGTGCTCGAGGTACCAGGAGAAATCCTCGCCGCCGCTGGACTGCGGGGCGGCCACCACCGACTGCGGGTCCACCGCGCGGGCGGCTTCGACGGCCAGCGCGGTCGCGGCGTCGTCGTTAAGCACAGGCGGCACCCCGCGTATGTAGTCCAGGTGGTAGGTGCAGCCCGTGGGCGCGACGATGAGGTCGATTAAGTCCGTGAGCAGGTCCTCGTTCTGGCGCCAGGTGGTGATGTCGGCGGTGCGCAGCGTGCCCTCGATAAGGCCCCGCTTCGGGATCGCGTTGGCGGCATCGCCCGCCTCCGCGTGACCGAACACGAGCACAGTGCCGGTGCGCGGGTCCACCCGGCGCGACAGCAGGCCTGGCAGCTGGGTGATCAGCGCGCCCATGGCGTAGACCACGTCCGCGGTCAGTTGCGGGCGCGAGGTGTGCCCGCCGGGGCCGTGGACCTCGATGCGGATTACGTCGGATGCTGAGGTGATCGCGCCAGTGCGCACGCCGATCTCGCCGACCTTGATGTGCGGCTCGGCGTGCACGGCGTAGATGGCCCCGACGCCCTCGAGCGCGCCCCACTTAATGACGTCCAGGGCGCCGCCGCCCATGACTTCCTCGGCGGGCTGGAAGATGATGCGCACCGGGTGCTCCAGCTCCACCGTGGACAGCGCGCAGGCGAGTGCCAGGGCGACGGAGGTGTGGATGTCGTGGCCGCAGGAGTGGGACACGCCCGGGTTTGAGGACGCGAAGCTCAACCCCGTCTGTTCAGGCACGCGAAGCGCGTCGATGTCCGCCCGAAACGCCAGGCGCTTGCCCTCCGCGGGGCCTAAGTCCACGTACAGGCCGGTGCCCGGGAAACGCACCGGGTGCAAGCCGTAGCTCTCCAGCGTCTCCGCCAGGAAGTCGGTGGTGGAGACCTCCTCGTTGGACAGCTCCGGGTGGGAGTGGATGTGGCGGCGCCAGCCGATCACGCGTTCCTGGTTTTCGCTGAACCAGCGATCCACCGCAGCGGCGATACCGGCGTTATCCACGTGCGCTCCCCTTTTTTGTCATCTTCGGTTATCGGGTTTTGCTGACAAGAGTGTACGCGCACCTGCCGCAAAGTAGACAAAGCGGTGCGGAAGATGTTGTTCCGGTGGCTCACATGAGACCGACTACACCCAAGAGGCCCGCACGGAGATGGCCGACGAAGGCGTAAACGAAGCGGACGTCGAAGCCGCCACAGGCCGCTAGAACGCCGGCGTGCCCTGCGGCGCGCCGCGGCGCAGGTACGTGTCGTGGAACCGGGCGGTGTCCTGCGCGCTGCGCGGCCACTGGAACCTGATCGGCGCCGGGGCATCCATCCCAGATGCCTCAGACATCAGGAAACAGCCCTCGACGTTTTCCGCCGCGCCGGGCAGCAGCGCCGCCGGCGGCACCTGCAGCGCGGAGGCGAGCCGGTAGCACGTGCTCAAGGTGGGGTCGGCCACCTTGGAGTTGTAGTCGTTGCGCTCCAGATTCGAGATCAGCGAGCGCGACACGCCCGCCAGCTCCGCCAGGCGTGTTTGGCTCAAGCCCCGCATGAGCCGGATGGCGCGCACGCGCTCCCCCAGCCCGAGTGCGTAGCTCGCCCAGTGCGATTGCGGCAGTACTTCCCCCATGGTCTTTCCCCCGTTTACGTCGGCGCTCCCCAAAGCGGTCAACCAGTTACGCCACGCAATGTAGCGCGGGATTGACGGCGGCGCTACCGGAGGAACGTCGACAAGCTTAAAGCTCGATGTTGCGCGGGCCGTAGAGACGATCGCCCGCGTCGCCCAGACCAGGGACGATGTAGGCGTCCTCGTTGAGCGACGGGTCGATGGTGGCGGTGACCAGGCGCACCGGTCCGCCGTGGGCCTCCAGCCTGTCTAGGCCCGGCTGCGCAGAAACCATGCAGATGCACGTGATGTCGTCCGCGCCGCGCTCAACCAGCAGGTCGATGGCGTGCAGCAACGAGCCGCCGGTGGCCAGCATCGGATCCACCAGGAACACGGGCTGGCCCGACAGGTCCTGCGGCAGGGCCTCCAGGTAGGGCACCGGCTCGTGGGTCTCCTCGTCGCGGGCCAGCCCGATGAAGCCCACCTGCGCGTCCGGGATCATCGACAGCGCTGGGTCGACCATGCCCAGGCCCGCGCGGATGATCGGCACGATGATCGGCGGGGTGGCAAGGCGCGCGCCGCGGGCGGTGGCGACGGGGGTTTCGGTGTCGAACTCCTCCACCTTGAGGCCGCGCGCCGCTTCGTAGATGAGCATCGCACCCAGGTCCGCCAGCGCCGCACGGAACGCCGCGTTGTTGGAGCGCTTGTCGCGCATGATGGTCAGGCGGGATGCGGCAAGGGGGTGGTTGACAACCGTGATATCCATGCGGCTCATGCTAGTTCACTCCGCGGGGCGCGGAAATTTTTTGCGCCCCGAGGGAACCGGGGCGGTGTTTTTCGCGTCCAATGGCCATGACTGTTTTCCACATTGATTCCGCTGCCGTATCCGCCATGACCGAGTCGCTGCGCGACGACGCAGCACGTTTGCAATTGCTTCACGACGTTTCTGTGCCCGCCACCTGGCCCCTCGGCGAATTCAGTGCCGCGGTGAGCGAGTCCATCGCCAAAGCCAACACTGATGCAGAGGCACTGCGCGCCGAGGCCCACCGCATCGCCGAGGCGATGGACCTGGCGGTCGACGCCGCCGCGGCCGTTGACGCCTGCACCTGCCAGAAGCTGGGGGCCACGCTATGAGCTCTCTGAAACTCGATTTCGCTGGCCCCTTAACCAGTGCTGGCCTGGATGTGCACGGCACAGCCAGCATGCTGGCGAAACTGCTGCCCTTCGACATGCCGACGCTGCCGGGGTTTCGTATGCCGGATTTCACGGACTTCGACCCGCTGGCTGCGGTGGCGAACGCCTCCGGCGCTTCCCGGACGGGTGCTGCGGCGGACCTGGCGGACTACCGCGCAACGATCAGCGACGGCGTCGTGCGCGGAGGCGTGCTGATCGGCACCGCGGCCTTTGAGTTAGCCACCATCGGCGCGGAGCTCATCCGCAAAGCCGCTGCGACGCCCGCCATTGCGATCTCACCGGCGAGCTTGCTCGGCGCCGCCGCGTACGTGGCCGGGCTCATCGCCGATGCCATCAGGGACGCACTGCGGGTGCTCAACGCATTGGAGAAGGACCTCCGGCAAGTTGCGGAAACGCTCTCCTCCGCGACCGCTGCGGCTCAAAACCGAATCATGCCCGGCCCCGGCCCTGTAACCGAGAAGGCGCGCGGGGAACTGCAGCGTCTGGCCTCCCTGGTTGCGCCTCCGGCCAAGGCGGCTGCACAGCCCGCGCCGCCGGAGGTGAAGCCAGCCTCCGCCGTCGCCCCACCACCTCCGCCGGAGCCTGCTGCAGCGGCTGCCCCGCCGCCGGAGCCTGATCCGGCGCAGCAACAGGGATCCGCTGTCGGCGCGGCCGCCGTCGAAGCCGCGAAAAGTCAGCTCGGTACACCGTACGTGTGGGGCGGGGCCGCACCCGGCGGGTTCGACTGCTCCGGCCTGACCTCCTGGGCGTACAAGCAGGCGGGGCTGGACATCCCGCGCGTCGCCGCGGACCAAACCGTGGGCCGGCAGGTCTCGTACGAGGAGCTGCAGCCGGGGGATCTGGTGCTGTGGTCCGGCCACGCCGCCATGTACGCGGGAGACGGGATGATGATCGAGGCGGGCAGCCCCGTGCAGATGAACCCGGTGCGCACAGAGAATCTGGGCATGACCTTCCGCGGATTCTGGAGGCCGACCGGCTAAAGTTTCCCGCATGACTACGCGCGCGATTCTCCCCGTCAAGATCTCCCTGACCGAGGGCGACTTCTACACCCTGTGGGCACCCACCTGGAAAGAAAAGGGCAGCGAGTGGCAGGCCTTCCTCGGCGACGACCAAGCCGTGCTGGCCTTCCACTCCCCCGAGGAGCTCCTGGCCTACCTGGAAACGACCAACGCCCACGACCTGGCGGACCACCCAAAGTGGCAGGAGTTCCAGGCCCAGGGCGACGACCGCGTGGTGCCCAACGACAAGCAGTACTTCGACATCATCGGCGCACCCGAGTTTTTGGCCGGCCGCCCGAGCCACGAAAACGTCTCGCGCCTGTCGCGCGTGTTCCAGATCTCCCGCTCCCTGGCGGACGTCGCCTCCGCGGAGCAGGCGCAGATTTTCTTCGCCTCCCACTCCATCCTGGGCAACGTCAGCCGCGGCTCTGACCACTACGCGGGCGAAAACGGCCTGTCCGAGTGGTCCGGCGTCGGCCGTGTTGTGCTGGCGAACTGGGAGAATGTGGTCAAGTCGTTGGATGAGTCTGTCCGTGTCGTCGATACGCAGGAGCTCGATGCCCAGCGCGTCGCAGCCGCCGGCACCGCTATTGCCGCCGCCACCGAAGCCCGCGCCGCTGCCGCCGAGCAGGCGCGCGCGGACGAGGAGGCCCGCGCTGCCGCGGAAGACCCGTACGACTCCTCCGCGTGGGGCCGCGCCGGCATCGACCCGGTGAAGATCTCCATCCAGGGCCAGAGCGTGTACACGCTGCGCACCTACCTGCGCGGCGCCCCGGTGTTCTTGGGCAAGTACGGCGAGATCATCACCTTCCCGTCCACCAAGCACCTGGGCCGCTGGATCCTGGAAAACGACGACCACGACCTGGCTGGCGTGTCCACCTGGCAGGACCTCATCGACACCGCCAACGCCGGCGAGCTGAAGGTGGAGGTCCACCCGGACAACTCCTACTCCTTCAACGGCATCGCAGCCGACATCAACAAGGGCACCGACGCGGTGGACACCGCACAGATGTCCAAGGCTTACGAGCTGCTCGCGGATGCCGCGGACTGGGCGCAGGACGACTCGCTGAACTCCCTGCTTTTGGCCAACCCGCGCATGCAGGACTACCTGGCGTACATGCTCGGCTCCACCCGCGCCGCGGGCTACGTGCCGTCCGCGCCGTTCACCGACAAGGCGGAGGCGTGGACCGAAATGGAAAACCAGCTGATCAAGCGTTTCTCCAAGTTCTAAACCGCTTCGCCGTTGCCCCTGGGCATCCCGACATGCCGGCGAAACGTGCCACCTTTACAATTTCCAGCTATGGCAGTGGACCAGGTCGACCCCCTCATCAGCTCCATCTATCACTGGATGGACGTCTCCGGCGTGCTACTGATGGGCATCATCGGCGGCACCCTGGCCCGCCAGCTCGGCTACGACATCGTGGGCTTCTTTTTCATCGCCATGCTCTCCGCCCTCGGCGGCGGCATGTTGCGCGACGTGCTGATCAACCAGGGCACCGTCGCTGCGATGAGCCAGCCGGAGTACCTCATCCTGGCGTTCACCGGCGCGCTGATCGCCCGGTTCACCTACTTCAAGGGCAAAGCGTGGGAGCTTTTGCAGTCCCACGGCGACGCGCTGGTGTCCTCCCTGTGGGCGGCCACCGGCGCCTCCAAGGCCATCCAGTACGGCCTGCCGGTTTTGCCCACGATCATGATGGGCGTGTTCACCGCCACCGGCGGCGGCATGATCCGCGACGTAGTCACGGGCCGCGAACCCAGCGTGTTCGGCGGCAACCAGCCCACCGTCATCCCCGCGGTGGCGTGCGCGGTGATCATGCTGGTGGGCAACGCCACCGGCTACCCAGCGCTCGGGATGGTCATCGGCCCCGTGGTCAGCTTCGCGTTGTTCCTCGCCGGCTACTGGGGCAACTGGCGCATCTCCACTGATTCCGATTTCGCACCGGTGAACACCACGGTCAACGCCACCGCAACCCAGGTGGCGCACCTGGCCAAGAAGGCGGAGCACAAGTCGCGCGCCGTGGCCCGCGAGTTGGAGCCGACGCGGGTGCGCTCGTGGCGCCACCGGCAGATGGAAAAGGCGCTGCAGCGCCGCATTGAGGCGGAGATCCGCAAGGGCAAGCGCCCGGCGGAGGCGGTCAGCGACGCGGATGATTTCCTCACCGAGTTCACCACCCAGTTCCCCGCCATCGACGCGGAAGTTCTGGCGGAGGCGGTCGGTGTCGCGCCGGAGCCGGAGGTTGCGGAAGACGAGGGCCTCTTCGACAGCATCGGCGTGGACCTGGCCGGCGATTCCTACGAGGAAGACGCCGAGGAGCCGGACCCGGCCGAGACGGAGGCGATGAACGCAGACATGCTGGATATTATTCTCTCCGACGAGGCTTTGACCGACGAGCTCATCGAGCGGCTCGCGGCCCGCTACGATCAAAAGGAGTCCTAGATGAAGCGTGCGCTCGCAGCGGCGACAGCATTGAGCTTTTGCTTGTCGACGACAGCTCACGCCCAAGACGCCGCAACCCCGACCGAGACCACCTCCCCGGCCGGCCCGACCGTCGGCTACTACGACGAGGGCGGCAACTGGATCCCGCCCAGCCGCGGCCGCGCGCCCGACACAGACAACTGCCCACAGGCCACCTGGCCGCCGGAGCCGGTGTCCACCTCCGAGCGCGCCGCGTCCTCCCCTTCCCCGCTGCCCGTGCTTTTCGACGGCCCCTGCGGCATAACCGCAGCCGACGGCTACCAGGTCCCCGACGGCGTGGTCGCCTCCTCCTGGCTGGTGGCCGACCTAGATTCCGGCGACGTGGTGGCGATGAAGGACCCGCACGGGCGCTACCGGCCCGCCTCCATCATCAAGGTGCTGCTCGCGCTGACCGTGATCGACGAGCTGCCGCTGGACCAGAAGGTCCCGGTCTCCGCGGAATCCGCCGGCCAGGAAGGCTCCGCCGCCGGCATCGGCGAGGGCGGCGACTACACCGTCGAAGACCTGCTCACCGGCCTGCTGCTGTCCTCGGGCAACGACTGCGCACACGCGCTCGCCCAGGCCCTCGGCGGCGACGAGCTGGCGCTGGGCAAGGTCAATGCGCTGGCCAAGAAGCTCGGCATGTCGGACACCCGCGCGACGTCGTATTCCGGCCTAGACGGCGCTGGCATGTCCACCTCCGCCTGGGACATGGGCCTGGCCTACACCGCGGCGTTCGCCGACCCCACCTTCACCCGCATCGTGGACACGGAGCACACCACCTTCCCCGGCTTCGACGACCTGCCGCCGTTCGAACTGTGGAACGACAACCAGCTCTACCTCAACGACCCCGACGGCATCGGCGGCAAGACCGGCTATACCGACGACGCGAACCACACGTTCGTCGGCGCCGTGAACCACGAGGGCCGCCGTCTCGTGGCGGTTGTGCTGGACACGTCGGCCTACGACCACCGCCCCTGGGAGCAGGCGCAGATGCTTCTGCACGAGGCGTATGGGGTGCGAAGCTCCGTCGCAAAGCTTGAGCCCCTGAGCGAGAAGTCCCCTGAAACGACAACGGCCGCCCCCACCCCCGCACCTGCGCCAGAGCAGGCTGGGGAGGAGACGACCTGGAACCGCTGGTGGTCCTACCTGATTGTGGCGGCCGTGCTCGCGCTTGCGGCGCTGGCCACCGCGTTTAGTCTCGGGACAGCAGAGAAACCACGCCGACGCCGATAGCGCCCAGCGCCGCGCCGACGCCCAGCGCCTTGCCCGACGGTTTGGACTCCTCCCTGCCGCGAACCGCGCCCGCGCGGACGTTGATCACGGCCGGCTCCGGCACCTCCGCCGGCGCCATCGCGAGCGACTCGTCGGTGGTGGCAGTCCACGCCGCGACGTAGAGCACCACGCGCCAGACCAAGTACAGCATGACCATCAGCGTGATGATCGGGCCGAAGATCGCACCCGCCGGGCTACCGGTGGCCGAAGAAATGACCAGGCCGGCGAACTGCTGCAGGATGGCGAAGATGACCGCGCCGAGCAGCGCGCCCTTCAAACCGGACTTCGCCGGCACCTTCGTGCGAGGCATGTACATGTTCACCCACAGCATGACCAGGAAGCTGGCCAGCACGCTGACCAGGAAGCCGACGAGCCACACCACCGCGCGGGAACCCGGGAAGTCGCCGATGCCCAGGCGGTCCATGGCGGTGCTGGTCCAGCTGGACAGGCCCACCGCGGTCACCGACGTGGCGACCAGGAACAGCACGATCAGCACGATCAAGCCGACCAGGTCCGCGAGCTTCTTGGTCACGAAGTTGCCGCCCTCATTCGCGTCCACCTTCCACATCGCGGACACGCCGACGCGCAGGTTGTTCATCCAGCCCAGGCCGGACCACAGGGTGGTGAGCAAACCGATGCCGGCCACGGCGCCGCGCTGGTCGATGGCGGTCTCGACCAGCTCGTTGACCATGTCGCCCAAGTCCCCGTCCAGGGAATTGGTGATTTGGTTTTGGATGTCGTCCATCAGATCCGGGCGGGCGTTGAGGAAGAAGCCGAGTCCTGCGAAGACCAGCATCAGCAGCGGGAACAGCGCCAGCACCGAGAAGTAGGTGATGCCGGCGGCCATCTGGTTTCCGCCTTGCGAGCCGAAACGCTCATTCATGCGCAGCACGTGGCCGGCGGCGGGAGACTTCTTCTCCACCTTCGCCTCAAAGCCGCCCTGCTGCTTCGAGGCGCGCTCAATGCCGTGTTCGTCGGTGTACGCCTTGCGCGGCGCGGTCGAGGTAGCCATCGACGTCCCTTCAACTATGTGTCATTTACCAAACACATCGTAGAGGAGGCTGTGCGACGGTGACGCGAGGTGCGGGCCTAGCGCTTCGGGGCGAGGAAGCCGACCTTGTCGTACACGTCCGCCAGCAGCGGGGCCGCGACCTCGCGGGCACGCTCGGCGCCGCGGGCCAAGATGGATTCGAGTTCTGCGCGGTCGGACATGAGTTCGTCGAAACGTGCGCGCAGTGGCGTCGTAAAGCTTTCGAGTGCTTCTGCGGTGTCGACCTTGAGCGCACCGTAGCCCTGACCCTCGTAGCCTGCGACGATGTCGTCGATCGGCTTGCCGGTCAGCGCGGACTGGATGACCAGCAGGTTGGACACGCCCGGCTTGTTTTCCTTATCAAACGCGATCACGCCGTCGTTGTCGGTGACGGCGGAGCGGATGCGCTTTGCGGACGTCTTCGGCGCGTCCAGCAGGTTCACAATGCCCTTCGGATTCGCGCCCGACTTGGACATCTTCGATGTCGGCTCCTGCAGGTCGTAAATCTTCGCCGCGCCTTCAACGATCATGCCCTCCGGCACGGTGAAGGTCTTGCCGTAGCGGGAGTTGAAGCGCTCCGCCAATGTGCGGGTCAGCTCCAGGTGCTGGCGTTGGTCCTCGCCCACCGGCACAAGCTGCGGGGAATACAGGAGGATATCCGCGGCCATGAGCACCGGGTAAGTGAACAGGCCCACGGAGGTGCGGTCCTGGCCCTGCTTGGCGGACTTGTCCTTGAACTGCGTCATGCGGCTGGCCTCGCCGAAGCCGGTCAGGCACTGCAGCACCCAGGTCAGCTCGGCGTGCTCGGGCACGTGCGACTGCACGAACAGGGTCGAGCGCTCCGGGTCGATGCCGAGTGCGATCAGCTGGGCGCAGCCGGCGAGGGTGCGGTGGCGCAGCTCCTCGGGGTCCTGGTCCACGGTGATGGCGTGCAGGTCCGGGATGAAGTAGAAGGCGTCGTAGCCGTCCTGCAGATCGATCCACTGCTTCAGCGCACCGAGGTAATTACCCAGGTGGTAGGAGTCGGCGGTGGGCTGGATTCCGGAAAGCACGCGTTGCATGGGGTTCATAGTAGTGGGCCGGTGCGGGGAGGGAACCGGGGGCGGTGCGGGCGCGTCTAGCTCTTTAGAGCCGTCCACAGAAGGAGTACACGTTGGCTCTTACAAAATCAGACAGACCTTGGTTGCTTACAGCGCTCGCAGTTGCTGTTTCTCTCGGATTTGCTGTCAGTAATGCAACACGTTCGGCCGAAGAAGCCTGGATGGTGCTCGACTTCGCGTCTCGCATCATCGGGCCTCTTGGAGCTGCTTGCATTGCTTGGCTCGGGGTTTCGCAAACACTCGATAACTCGCAAAAGCTGGACCGCGTTAAGGAGTGGCACACGATGCTTCGCTGGGCGACTGACATGTGCAACGCCTCGAGCGAGCGTGAAGTTGAGGCGGGGATTGCTATTCTCGATTCCATCGACAGGCAGTCGGAAATCCCTGCCGACCAGCACGAGGTAATCGACGCGATCTTGACCGCCGTGTTCCGAAATCCCAACACGCCTTTTGAGGAGCAGCGATGACAGCCCGATCCAAAGCTAGAGAAATTCAGTCTCCGAAGCCGGAGTTTTCCCGGAGCCAGATCGCCGCGGCCAAGCTCATCGTGAAGCGCGATAAGGAAGGAAAAGGCAAGGTTCCCATTACGCCGGACATTCTCCGCGCAGCATCCTTCGACCTCTAGCCATGCGCATCACCGTTCTGCAGCCCGATTCGTTCGCGCCACTGCAACGCCTCGGCCCGTGGCTCGAGCGCGCCGGCGCCACCCTGCGCACCGTCGATCTCGGGGAGCCATTGCCTATCGACGCCTCCGGCGACCCCCTCATCCTCCTCGGTGGACGCGCAGATGCGCTGGACACGCACGCCTCGCCGTGGCTACCGGCGGTGCACGAGCTGCTGCACAGCGCCTTTGAATCGGGCACGCCCGTCCTCGGCATCTGTTTGGGCCATCAGATCATCGCCGACTGTTTCGGCGGCGAAGTTTCCGTCGGCCTGGTGGCGCAGGACGAAGAAGGCGCTACGCAGGTGACGTTGACCGACGCCGGTGTGGACGATCCCCTGCTCGGCCCCCTCGGCGCAACCTTGATGGTCGAGCAATCCCACCACGACGCGGTAGTCACGCTCCCTCCCCGCGCGACGCTCCTGGCATCCAGCGAGCGCTGCCCGATCCAGGCCATGCGGCTGGGGTCGATCGTCTCGGTGCAGTTCCACCCGGAGTGCTCGCCGGAGGTTGCCGGCCAGTGGGCGGCGAACGGCGGCCACGACGGTGCCGCGGTCGAAGCAGAGCTGCTGCGCCACGACGACCATCTCACCCGCACCGGCAAAATACTCGCCGAGGGTTTCGTCGCCGCGGCCCGCGCTTAGCGCTGACGGCTCTGGTCGCCGCTGTGCCCCCGCTCTCCGTCCCCGCTCCGGCCCAAGTTCCGGCCCCCACTTCCGAGGATGCTTACTCAAGGACGCTTACTTCTCGAGTGGCGCGCTCCACAACCGCCGACCGCACTCGAGAAGTAAGCATCCTTGGGTAAGCATCTAGGCGGGGTAAGCATCCTGGGGTAAGCATCTGGGTCTGCCTGCCGGACCACGTCCCGCGTCGCAAGGAAGCCCTTCCTAATCAGCACCACGACAAGTACGATTCAGAGTATGAAAAATGGTACGAGAATCAGTGTGAGTTTGGGTCGGAACGAGCTCAAAACCCTGGATAACCTCGTTTCCGAGTTGGATTTGCGTTCTCGATCTGAGGGGATGCGCGAAGCGATCCTCGCCCTCCAGCGGGAATCACTCGCTAAAGCGTATGAAGAATGCTTCTCCGACCCGGAATGGAAAAAAGAAGCTGCCCTTTGGGATTCACTCGCTGATGAAGGGCTAGAGAATGCTTCGCGGTGAAATTCGCCTCGTCGATTTCGAACCGGCGGTCGGACAGGAAGCCAACAAGACACGGCCCGCCGTGATCGTCAGCAACGACACCGCGAATCAAGGCGCAGCGATACACGGCGGAATGATTACCGCCGTGCCGCTGACCTCAAACACTTCGAGAGTCTTCCCGTTTCAGACATACGTCGATGCCGAAGAGTCCGGCCTTCGAGTTGACTCAAAAACTCAGCCGGAACTCATGCGTTCAGTATCGGTCATGCGAGTCGGCAGACGAGTGGGACGGCTTTCTCCCCGCCAAATGATGGAACTCGACGAAGCTATCCGCATCCACCTCGACCTTTAACGCCCCTTACCGCTCCACCCACTCGGAGCGCAGCAGACCGTGGCGGGAGCAGGCCGCCTCCCACGCCATCGGCGAAATTTTCACCACCATGCGACGGCCGCACAGCGGGCAGATGCGCGGAGCATCGTAGGGGCGTGCTGGGTCGAGCGGCCAGGCGATCTCGCCGGACAAAACGGCGTCGGCGAGATCGGTGTTGTCGGGAATCTTCATGCGCGGAGAAAACCTACAGCGACTTAATGGTGTCGTAGAGCACGCCGTGGCCGGAGTTGGCCTTCTCGCCCACCGGGGTGATGCCCAGGTTCACGCCCGGCGTAGCACCCTCCATCACGCGGTCGACTGCGTCGCGGTCCTTCTCCATCGGGCGGCCGAAGGTGGTCAGGTAGTTGCCGCCGATGATGGCGTTGGCGCCGCCCATGAGGCCGGCTTCGGTGCCGTCGTCGCCAAGCGCGAGCTCCGTGCCACCCGCGAAGCGCAGCTGGGTGGACGGCATGGCCAGGCGGAATGCGGCGACGGCGCGCAGCGCCTCGCCCTGCGGGACCAGCGGGCGGTCCGCGAACGGGGTGCCCGGGCGCGGGTCGAGGAAGTTCATCGGCACCTCGTGCGGCTGGATCTCCGCGAGCTGTGTGGCAAACTCGGCGCGCTGTTCGATGGTCTCGCCCAGGCCGATGATGCCGCCGCAGCAGGTTTCCATGCCCTCTGCCAGCACGTTTTCCAGGGTGTCCTTGCGCTCCTGCCAGGTGTGGGTGGTGACCACGTTGGGGAAGAACGACTCTGCGGTTTCGAAGTTGTGGTTGTAGCGGGACACGCCCATCTTGGCCAGCTGACGGGCCTGGTCGCGGGTGAGGATGCCCAGGGAGGCGGAAATGGAAATGTCCACCTCGTCCTGGATGGCGGTGACGGCTTCGGCGACCTGGTCGAGCAGCTGCTGTGTCGGGCCCTTCACGGCGGCGACGATGCAGAACTCGCTCGCGCCCATCTTCTCGGACTGCTTGGCGGCCTCGACCAGCTCGTTGATGTCCAGGGTCACGGCGCGCACCGGGGATTCGAACAGGCCGGACTGTGAGCAGAAGTGGCAGTCCTCGGGGCAGCCGCCCGTCTTCAGGGAAATGATGCCCTCCAACGAGACGTCCACGCCGCAGTGCTTGATGCGCACCTGGTGCGCCAGGTCGAGCAGTTCCGGCAGGCGCTCGTCTTCGATGTTGAGGATCTGGACGAGCTCCTCCTGGTTCAGGCCCTCGCCGTTTTCCAGGGCCTTTTCGCGTGCGATGTCAAGGATGTCAGTCATTACTGGACTCCGTTCTTGGTGGTTCACGTCACAAGTAGGTGTCAGTGTAGCCCGTCCTTGAACGGTGTTCAGCATTTAGCGGTATTCAACCAAAAGTGGCGAGTGGTCGGACCACCGCTGCTCCACCGTCGGCGCCTTGTCCACCCAGGTCCGCTCGGCGCGCTCGAGCATGTTCGCCGTCGCGGCCTGCACGTCGATGCGCCACCCCGCGTCGTTGTTGAAGGCCTGCCCGCGGAACGTCCACCAGGTGTACGGCGCGTCGTCCGGGTGCAGCCTGCGCGCCACGTCGAACCACTTCGGGGAGCAATTTGCTTCTCGACGGCCCTCGGACACGTACTCCACAGCCCCCGCCCACACAGCATCGGCCTTGACGTCTAAGTCCTGGGCCTCCTCGTCTGGGAAGCAGCCGAACACCGAGTCCATGAACGCGCGCTCGTGCGGCAAAAAGCCCGACTTCTTCCGGTTGGTCTTCCAATTCTTCAGGTCCTCGCGGCGGTGGCAGATGTTCCAATCGCCGCCGATGACCATGTCCGGGTACTCGTCCGCCCACTGCTCAAGCAGCGGTTCGAACTCGTCGAGGAAGCGGTACTTCTCGTCCTGCTTCGGGGTGTCGGCGGAACCCGACGGCAGGTACAGCGAGCCGACGCGGGTGCCGTCGGAAAGTGTGGCCGCGATGAAACGTCCGGCGTCTTCAAAACTGGGGATGCCGAAGGTGACGTCGTTAAGCGGGGTGCGAGACAGGATGCCCACACCCGCGCGCCCCTTCGCACCGGGGGTCTCCGCGGGGGCGACGGCGAGGTGCCACCCCTTTTCCAGCGCGGGCGCCAACGCCGCGCGCGCCTGGTCGACGGTGGCGCGAACCTCCTGCATAAGCACCACATCCGCCGAGGTTTCGGTGAGCCAGGCAAGCATGCCCGGGTTGTTTTCGTTGCGGATTTTGGTGGCGGCACGGATGCCGTTGACGTTGACCGACGCAATTGTGAGACTCATGTGTGATGACCCTAGTAGTCTGGTTGGCTGAAGTCAGACACGTTAAAACAAAGGAGCATTATGGCGAAGATCATTTGGACCCGCACCGACGAAGCGCCGCTGCTGGCGACGTACTCCCTCAAGCCGATCGTGGAGGCATTCGCTTCCCGCGCCGGCATCGACGTGGACACCGCCGACATCTCGCTGGCCGGCCGCATCCTCGCGCAGTTCCCGGACCGCCTCGGCGACAAGAAGGTCGACGACGCGCTGGCGCAGCTCGGTGAGCTGGCCAAGACGCCGGAAGCCAACATCATCAAGCTGCCGAACATCTCCGCTTCCCTGGTGCAGCTGAAGAAGGCCATCGCCGAGCTGCAGGCCGCGGGCTTTGACATCCCGGATTACGAGGACGCGCAGGACAAGTACGACGCAGTCAAGGGCTCCGCTGTGAACCCTGTGCTGCGCGAGGGCAACTCCGACCGCCGCGCTCCGGAGGCCGTGAAGAACTTCACCAAGAAGCACCCGCACTCGATGGGCGAGTGGTCCTCCGACTCCAAGACCAACGTGGCCACGATGGACGCTGGCGACTTCCGCCACAACGAGAAGTCCGTGATCATGCCGTCCGAGGACACCCTGACCATCAAGCTGGTCAAGGCCGACGGCGGCGAGGAAGTGCTAAAGGACGGCCTCAAGGTTGAAAAAGGCGAGGTCATCGACGGCACCTACATGTCCGCTAAGGCTCTCGACGCCTTCCTGCTGGACGCCGTGAAGCGCGCCAAGGACGAGGGCGTGCTCTTCTCCGCACACCTGAAGGCCACCATGATGAAGGTCTCCGACCCGATCATCTTCGGCCACGTCGTGCGCGCCTTCTTCAAGGACGTCTACGACAAGTACGGCGAGCAGCTCCTCGCAGCAGGCCTGGACGGCGAGAACGGCCTTGGCGCAATCTACGAGGGCCTGTCCGAGCTGGAGAACGGCGAGGAGATCCGCGCCGCCTTCGACAAGGCCCTGCAGGACGGCCCGGCGCTGGCGCAGGTGAACTCCGCCAAGGGCATCACCAACCTGCACGTGCCGTCCGACGTGATCATCGACGCCTCCATGCCGGCGATGATCCGCACCTCCGGCCACATGTGGAACGCCGACGACCAGGAGCAGGACACCCTGGCCGTCATCCCGGACTCCTCCTACGCCGGTGTGTACCAGACGGTCATCGACGACTGCCGCGAAAACGGCGCCTACGACCCGACCACCATGGGTACCGTCCCGAACGTCGGCCTGATGGCGAAGAAGGCTGAGGAGTACGGCTCCCACGACAAGACCTTCAAGGTCCCGGCCGACGGCAAGGTCCAGGTTGTCAACGCTGCCGGCGACGTGCTGATCGAGCACGACGTCGAAGCCGGCGACATCTGGCGCGCATGCCAGACCAAGGACGCCCCGATCCAGGACTGGGTCAAGCTGGCCGTCAACCGCGCACGCCTGTCCGGCATGAAGACCATCTTCTGGCTGGATGAGGAGCGCGCCCACGACCGCAACCTCATCGAGCTGGTGAAGAAGTACCTGGCCGACCACGACACCGAGGGCCTGGACATCTCCATCGCTTCCCCGGTCGAGGCCACCAAGACCTCCGTGGAGCGCATCCGCCGCGGCGAGGACACCATCTCCGTGACCGGCAACGTGCTGCGCGACTACAACACCGACCTGTTCCCGATCCTGGAGCTGGGCACCTCCGCGAAGATGCTCTCCGTCGTCCCGCTGATGGCTGGCGGCGGCCTGTTCGAGACCGGTGCCGGCGGCTCCGCCCCGAAGCACGTCCAGCAGGT
>ERZ1031176.13-NODE-13-length-46752-cov-48.357582_pt1 | contig 46752 bp, 43 predicted proteins | sample MGYA00518586_ERZ1031176 | MGnify/ENA primary metagenome ERZ1031176 (study PRJEB33718, sample SAMN03159775) | human skin metagenome | collected 2014-05-20 | study: EMG produced TPA metagenomics assembly of the PRJNA266117 data set (Human skin bacterial metagenome... | reverse complement strand
TCTACACTAGATCGCTCGTCGGCAGCGTCAGATGTGTATAAGAGACAGCCCCCGACGCCCCGGATGCTCCCTCCACCCGCGAGCCCGCTTCCCAGCGTCCATCCGTTAAACCAGTGTCGAACCGTTCCCCGTTCGGCGTGGCCCTGTACACCGTCTTCGCCATCATCGCGATCGTCGCCGTGGCGCTGGGGGCTTGGTGGTTCGGCTCCGGCATGTACGGCGAAATCCCGGAGGTCATCGTTCCCCAGCCCTAGCCGGGCGACTTCCACTATGCAGCTGCATAGTCCGCCGTTTTGTAAAACCCGGCGCGCCACTCAACGCCACCAGGGGATTTCGCCACCTGCCCCCAAATCGCGGCCGAGTTTTACAAAAACTGGGCGCCGACCAACCATTGGTGGCGTCCGAGTTGTCCGCAATGCGGAGCCTGCAAGCTCCGGCCACCTTCCGGCTCTCGCAAGATCTGACGACAGCCCAACATTTCCGCAGGTCACCGAAGGCCGATTTCAGCAAAGTGTCAACTTTTACGAGGGACCACCACCCACCGCTATGCAGCTGCATAGTGGGCGCCGACCAACCATTGGTGCCGGCCGAGTTGTCCGCAATGCGGATCCCGCAACCGCCGGGCCGTCGCTATGCACCTGCATAGTGGGTGCCAACCAACCATTGGCGCCAGCCAAGTTGTCCGCAATGCGGATCCCGCAAGCGGTGCCCCGCCAATATGCAGCTGCATAGTCCGCCGTTTTGTAAAACCCGGCGCGCCACTCAACGCCACTAGGGGATTTCGGTCACTTCCCCCAAATCGCGGCCGAGTTTTACAAAAACTGGGCGTCGACCAACCGTTGGTGCTGGCTGAGTTGTCCGCAATGCGGAGTCCGCAAGCAGCGCAATTTTGTACGAATCGACAAAACGCCCCGGGTCTCCATTCCCCCACCTGGGGAAATGCCGGAGCGTTGTCGATTCGTACAAAACCCGCCGGCCCCGAAGGCCCTGGGAAGCCAGCAGAGCACACAAGCGGGCCGACTGAAGACTAGTAGCGCAGCATCTCGGCGACGAGGAAGGACAGCTCGAGGGCCTGCTCGGTGTTGAGGCGGGGGTCGCAGGCGGACTCGTAGCGGCCGGGCAGGTCGACGTCGGTGATGTCCTGGGCGCCGCCGAGGCACTCGGTGACGTTTTCGCCGGTGAGCTCGATGTGGATGCCGCCCGGGTGGGTGCCCAGCTCGCGGTGGACCTCGAAGAAGCCTTGGACCTCGTCGAGGATTTTGTCGAAGTGGCGGGTTTTGTATCCGTTTGAGGAAGTGAAGGTGTTGCCGTGCATCGGGTCGGACTGCCATACCACCTTGTGGCCGGACGCCTCGACGGCCTTCACGATGCCCGGCAGGACCTCGCGGACCTTGTCCTGGCCCATGCGGATGACCATGGTCAGGCGGCCAGGGATGCGGTCCGGATCCAGTTTGTCGGCGTAGGCGACGGCCTCCTCCGGAGTTGTGGTCGGGCCGAGTTTGATGCCGATCGGGTTGGAGATCAGGGCGGCGAAGTTGACATGGAAGTCGTCGATGCCGCGGGTACGCTCGCCGATCCAGAGTTGGTGGGCGGACAGGTCGTAAAGCCTGGTGTCGCCCTTGGAGTCGGTGGCCAGGCGCAGCATGGCGCGCTCGTAGTCCACAAGCAGCGCCTCGTGGGAGGCGTAGACGTTGGAGGTGCGCAGGTTGTCGTCGCGCACGCCGCAGGCGTCCATGAAGGCCAGGGAGCGGGAGATCTCACGTCCCAAAGCTTCGTAGCGCGCACCCGCCGGGGAGTTGGTCACGAACTCGCGGTTCCAGTCGTTGATGTTGTGCAGGTCGGCGGTGCCGGACGCGGTCAGGGCGCGGACCAGGTTCATCGCGGCGGACGAGTTTGCGTAGGCGCGGACCATGCGGGCCGGGTCGTGGCGGCGGGCTTCCTCGGTGGGCTCGACGCCGTTGACGATGTCGCCGCGGTAGTTAGGCAGGCCATTCGCGTCCAGGTCAGAGGAACGCGGCTTCGCGTACTGGCCGGCGATGCGCGCGAGCTTCACGACGGGCATGGACGCGCCGTAGGTCAGCACCGCGGCCATCTGCAGCAGGGTGCGGACGTTGGCGCGGATGTGGGGCTCGGTGTTGGACTCGAAGGTCTCGGCGCAGTCGCCGCCCTGCAGCATGAACGCCTTGCCGTTGGCGACGTCCGCCAGCTGGGCCTTCAGCTCCTCCACCTCGGGGGCGAGCACGACCGGCGGCACGGACTCGAGGATCTTGCGCACGTACTGCGCCTGGGTGGGGCCCCAGGAGGGTTGCTGCTTCGCGTCGCGGGAGATTGCGTCCTGGAACTGCTCGTTCAGGTCGCCCGGCAGCGGGGGCAGGTCCGGCAGTACGTCTTTGGGGATGTCGATTGTCCAACTCACCCAATCAGTAGTAGCACGAATCCCACCGCACTACAACCTATTTCACCTGCACTTTCCCAAACGGTGAAGAAACTGTCTCACTATTTGGACACTGCGCCGGAGGCGTCGATAGGCAATGCCTCCATGCACACGCGGAATTTGCGCAGGTTGTGGCGCGCGTCCACGAGCGCGTCGTGGTTGCCGTCCGGCACCTTGGGCAGACGCGGACGGCCCGCCATCTGCCAGTACTGCTTCAGCTCGCGCGTGTAGCGCGGCAGGTCCTTGGGCAGGCCCGCCATGTCGCCCCAGAGCTGGGCGAACACCACGTGGTCGTAGGCGCCGACCCACGCCCACAGCTCGGGCTTGCCGCGGCCGGCGGTGAGGAACGCGTGGGCCTCGTCGCGGATCTGCTGCAGCGGCTTCCACGCCGGGTGCGAGGCGCGCGGCAGCTTGCTCAGCACGTTTTCGCGCACCCATTCATTGGCGTTGGAGGCGTTGAACTCCGTGCTCACGGCGTAAAACTCGCGGCCATCCTCGGCGACAATGCCGATGGAGACGAGCTCGATGGTGGAGCCGTCTTCAATAAATTCAGTGTCGTAGAAATACCGCATTTATTTGCGCTGCTCCGACCGGATGTCGTCGAGAAGCTCGCGTCTCGACGGCCCCTTCGGACCGCCGCCGCGGCGGGGCCAGAACATCACCGCAGCCACCGCCAACACGGCGAGCGGCCCGGCCAGCTTGGGGTACCAGCCTGCCTCGGAGGCAACCAGGTAGATCGCCACCACAACGGCGACCAGCGCAAAACGGATAATCAGCGGTTTGTTCACGGGCGTGCCTCCTCCGGGTACTCCCCCGTCTCCGCCAGCGACTTCTTCACGTCCGAGGCGTAAACATCCACGTAGTCCTCCCCCACCATGTCCGCGAGGCGGTGCATGCAGTAGTCCGTGAACGGGCGCATGACCTCGCGAGATGCGGGGTCGAAGCCGTGCTCGGCCGCCCAGGCGTGCGGGTGGATCTGTTCGGATACCTTGATGCGCACCTTCACCGGCCGCGGGATCGTCGTGCCGATCGGGTTTGCCTTGCCGGAGCCGATCATGCCGATGAGCACGACGGGTGCGCCGGTGGCCATGGCCACGCGCGCCATGCCGGTGCGGCCCTTGTACACGCGCCCGTCCGGGGAGCGGGTGCCCTCCGGGTAGATGCCGAACAGGTCGCCTTTGTCCAGCACACTTTCCGCCGCGTTCTGCAGCGCGTCGCCGGCGTCCTTGGAAGCGCGGTCCACGGGGATTTGGCCCACCGAGGAGAAGAAGAACTTCTGGATGCGCCCGGACAGCCCCGGCGAGGTGAAGTACTCCTTTTTGGCGGGGAAAGTGATCTGCCGCCGGACCATCAGCGGCAGGTAGAAGGAATCCAGCACGGCCTGGTGGTTGGACACCAAAATCGCGGCGCCTTCGTCGGGAATGTTGTCCGCGCCTTCGATGGTGGGGCGGTTCCACACCAGCAGCGGCGGCCCGAGGATGACCTTGAACAGGGAATACCACTTGTTGTTCATCGTTTACTCGCCTTCTACAGCAGTTCACGGGCCAGATCAGCGACCCCGATCATACCCGCCCGGGATCCCAGCTCAGCGCACAGGATCTCCGGCTGCGGGCGGTATCCGGCGCCGACGATGTTGGCCGCCATGGACGCGCGGGCGTCGTCCAGGTACAGGTCGGCGTCCTCGCTCACGCCGCCGCCGAGGACGATGTGCGCGGGGTCCAGCACGTCGGCCACGATTGCCAGCCCGCGGCCGAGCCAGGTGGAGAAGCTGTCCAGCGCGGCTTGCCCCAGCGGGTCGCCGGCGCGTGCGGCGGCCATGACGTCGTGTCCGCTCGCCCGCTTCTCGACGACCGCCCGGTACACCGACGAATCGCGAAAGCTGCCCTTGGTGGCGATTTCAATGGCGCAGTCCACAAGCGACGTGCCGGAGGCGTAGCGCTCTAGGCACCCCTGTTTGCCGCAGGAGCACACGCGCCCGCCGGGGACCACGGTGATGTGGCCGAACTCGGGCGCGGTGCCGAACGCGCCGCGGTAGATCTCCCCGTGGTGCATCAACGTGGCGCCGATGCCGGTGCCGACGGCGAAGAACACCCAGGTGTCCAGGTCGCGGCCGGCGCCGTGGCGGTACTCGCCCCAGGCGGCGGAGTTCGCGTCGTGCTCCAGGCGCACCGGAAGGCCCAGCGCCTGCTCGAGGTCGCGGCGCACGGGCTGGTCGTCGCGCCAGGCCAGGTGCGGCGCGAAGCGCACGATCTCGCAGTCCGGGTCCAAAAACCCGGCCACAGCCACGCCCACCGCCCCGATGTCGTGGGATGCGCGCAGCTCGCCGACCATCTCCACGATCGTGCGGGTGAGCCCCTCCGCGTCGTGCGGCGTGTCGGTGCCGAGCGAATCGACGATCACCCCGTCAGCGTCCACCACTGCTGCGCGTGCGTTCGTGCCGCCGATGTCGAATCCGACGGTCATCGGTGAGTGAGCAACCATGGAATGGCAGTCTAGTCCCGCCGCCCGCGAGCGCTGCATAGCGCAGCCAACCGCGCCCCGAGCACGTCCCAGGAGAAGTGCTCGGTCACATGCGCGCGTCCGGCGCGACCCATGCGGGTGCGCCTTTGGTCGTCGAGAAGCAGCTGCGCAATCGCCTTGGCGACGGCATCCGTGTCCCGGCCGTCCACCACCACCCCAGTCTCCGCGGTGACCGTCTCGGGCGCGCCGCCGGAGTCGCCCGCGACGACGGGCACGCCGCACGCCTGCGCCTCCAGGTAGACGATGCCGAGGCCCTCGACGTCGAGCCCGCCGAGGCGGGTGCGTGCGGGCATGGCGAACACGTCCGCGGCCGCCACGATGTCGCGCAGCCGCTCCCCCGGCACCGCGCCCGTGAACACGACGCCCTCGCCCGCCATCGCCTTCAGCTTCCGCTCGTACGGCCCGGAGCCCACGATGACCAGCCGGGCGCCTTTTGCTTGTCGACGAACCTCCGGCCACCCCCGAATCAGCACATCTTGCCCCTTCCTGGCCACCAGCCGCGAGGAGCAGACCACCAGCGGCGCGTCGCCGACGCCGAGGAATTTGCGGGCGGCGGCCCGCTGGGAGGCGGTTGCGGGGCGGAAGAACTCGGTGTCCACGCCGGACGGCAGCGCCACGAACCGGGGGCGGGTGCCCAGCGCGGTCAGGCGCTGTCGCGTGTATTCCGAGATGTAGGTGACGGTGTCGGCGCTGCGGCCGATGGCGGTTAGGGCCTGGCGGGCGACGGGCAGCATGCCCCAGCCGACCTCGTGGCCGTGGGTGGTGGCGATGACGTTGGCGGCGCCGGCGCGCTTCGCGGCAGCGCCCATCAGCGCCAGCGGTGCGGCGGCGCCGAACCACACCGTGCCGATGCCGTGGTCGCGGATGAGACGCTGCATCTCGCGGCTTGTGGCCGGGGTGGGCAGCATGACGCGGCGCGGCCAGCGCACCACGGTGTACGGCGCGGACGCGTCCCACTCGCGGGCCGCGTCGGCGTCTTGGGTGGAGGCGAACACCACGAGGTTGTCGGGGCCGAGGCGGTTCGCGAGTTCGGCGGCGAAGTCCCGCAAATACGACTGAATCCCGCCCACTGTGGGCGGGAAGTCGTTGGTGACCAGCAGCGTCTTAATAGCGAACTGCACCCTGGACCGGCATGGAGTTCAGCGGCACCACCTGGATCGGGATGCCGTAGTCCGAGGAGTGGACTACCATGCCATCGCCGATGTACATGCCCACGTGGGTCACGCCCGGGTAGTAGCCGATGATGTCGCCCGGCTGCAGGGCGTCCATGGACACCGGAGTGCCGCCGGCGAGCTGCGCCTGCGAGGTGCGCGGGATGCCGATGCCGTTCTGGGCGTAGGCCCACACCATCAGGCCGGAGCAGTCGAACGCATCCGGGCCGGCAGCGCCCCAGCCGTACGGCTTGCCCAGCTGCGCCATGGCCGCGGCGACGATACCGGAGTCCACACCCGGCAGGGACGCGGAATCCACCGGGTTGTCCTTGTTCATCCACCGCTGGCGGTCCGCCTCGTTCAGGCTGTCCACGCGGCGCTCAATGTCGGCGACGCGCAGATCCAACTCCTCGCGCTCCTCTTCCAGCTTCTTGCGCTTGCCGTCCAGCTCGTTGCGGGCGTGCTGCGCTTCTGCCACCGCGATGCTGGCCACGCTCGCGCGCTCGCCGGCGGCGCGGTTGGCGTCCTCCAGCTCCGTCAGCGCGCGCTGCGAGTTCCGGCCCAATGCGGCCAGGTACGCGGACCGGTCGATCGCCTCCTGCGGGTTGCCGGAATCCAGGGTGGTCAAAATCGCGTCGGACTTGGGGATGCGGTAGCGCGAATGCGCGATGTCGCCGACGTTCTTGCGCTGCGCGTCCGACACTCCGCGCAAGGACTCGAGCTGGGACTTCGCCTCGGCGGCGCGGGCGTTCGCCGAACGCAGCTTCGCCTCGGACTCGGTGATCTCGTCCTCCAGCTCCTTGATCTCCTCCGCCTTCGCCGTGGCGTCGTGGGAGACGGACTCCATCTCCTCGATCAACGCGTCCACGTCGTCCGCGTGTGCGGGGGCCGCGGGAAACACCGTTGTGGCGATGACGCTGCCGGCGACAGTGGCCGCGACGGCGGCGCGGGAGCGGTTGGGGCGGAGGGAGTGCTTACCCACGGTGGACACCTCTTCAGATTTCTGCACGAACGAACAAACTATAGCTGCTCCCGTGGCCGTCGCCAAGCAAAATGCTCAACGTGTGACTTGAGTGAATACTGAGGTAAGAGAGAAAAAATGCCCCGCCCGCGCGATGCGGGACGGGGCACAGTTTCTACTCTTAGAAGCGGACCACGGAGTGGATCGGCATCATGTGCAGATCGCGGTAGCCGACCGGGATACCGGAGTTCAACGCGTCGATGATCTGGCCGTTGCCAGCGTAGATGGCAACGTGGGAAGCGCCGCCGTAGTAGGCGACGATGTCGCCCGGCTGGATGTCGCTCAGCGCGACCTGCTGGCCGGCAGACGCCTGTGCCTGGGAGGTGCGCGGAATGGACTTGCCAGCCTGCGCGTAAACCCAGGAGGTGAAGCCGGAGCAGTCGAAGGCGTTCGGGCCCGCAGCGCCGTAGACGTACGGGGAGCCGATCTTGGACTGCGCGATGGAAACGATGCGTTCGCCAATGGACGGCTCCGGAGCCGGAGCGGCAACCGGTGCGGAGTAGGTCTGCTGGACCGGTGCCTGAGCCGGAGCCGCCGGGCGGACCTGCTGCTCGACGTTAGCGAGGAACTGGGTGAAGCCCGGAACGTTGGCCACGCCCGGCATTGCCTTCACAGAGGCAATGGCGTTCTGGACGTTACCGCTGGCCGGTGCGCCTGCGAGCGACGGGATCCAAGCGTCGATGCCCGGGATGGATGCGATGCCCGGGACATTCTCGATGCCCGGAACCTGGACGGAAACCGGAGTGTTGGGAACACGGACCTCTGCTGCGGAGGCGGCGGCCGGCGCGACCAGAGCGGCGCCCGCTGCGACGGCTACGGTAGCCGCTGCTGCGCGTGCTGCGGTGTTGTCCTGGCGACGGTGCTTTGCCACGATAGTTTTCTCCATATCTTCTCTTCGCCAACCGAGTTAGCTGTCGGGCCGGGCGTTGAGAAAAGACCCTGCGCCCCACGGGAGCTTCTGGCTCCACTGCGGTTCCCCGGTCCCCATGGCGTACGGTCCGCGGATTCGGACCGCCGCTTCGGGTGTCGGCTCATATGTTGTTTTCGGTACATGCTGCCAACGGCTGTTGTCGCAATGTCTCGAACAGGTTACGAAACGGCAACAACGGTGTCCACCCGCCACGCCGTTACAGTTCCGTTATCAACAAAAATATTGTGTGACACGACCGCCTCTCAGCATGCTTTAACGTCCTCTCAGGGACGCAGAACAAGGCAGTTTTCCACGCGTACGCTGGCGTTTTTTGAGTGGCGCTCAGCCCGCGCGACTTCACTCAAGGTTTGCACGCAGACACAACCTTAAATCTCCTGTGGTCTTTGTCACATGGCCTTGTTTACGCGTTTGTAACAAAGCAAAACCCCCTCTCCCATAGCCGGGAAAGGGGGTCAGCTTGCGACCGCAAGAGCGTTATTTTTACTCTGCGCTCTCGTGAGTTGCGTCGCGGTCGGAGCGATCCTTCGTCGCCTCGAGCGCACGCATCGTCTCGACGGCCTCGTGGTGCTTCTGCTCCTCAGCGTCGCGCACACGCTCAGTGACGCCGAGCTCCGCCGGGGAGAACTTGCCGATGGTGTCGGAGTCCGCGAAACCGAGCTGGTTCATCTGCTTCGGCACGCGGGCACCTGCATACTCCAGCGGCACCGGGTGGCCGTGCTCGTCCACCGGGCCCAGCGGCTGGTGGATCTCCACGAACGCGCCGTTGGGCAGGCGCTTGATGACGCCGGTCTCGATACCGTGCTCGAGGACCTCGCGGTCAGAGCGCTGCAGGCCGATGCACAGGCGGTAGGTGATGAAGAAGGCCAGCGGCGGCAGCACGATCAAGCCGATACGGCCGACCCAGGTCATCGCATTGAGCGAGATCTGGAAGAAGTGCGCCACGTGGTCGTTACCACCGGAGAGGGTCAGCAACAGGAAGAAAGTCAGGCCCATCACGCCGACGCCGGTACGCACCGGAACATCGCGCGGACGCTGCAGCAGGTTGTGGTGGGCGGTGTCGCCGGTGACCTTCTGCTCGATGAACGGGTAGGTGATCAGCAGCACGACCATCAGGGCACACAACATAGCAACCCAGAATGCGCCCGGGATGGTGTAGTTGCCCAGGTAGAGCTCCCACGCCGGCATGACACGGGCGGCGCCGTCCGTCCACAGCATGTAGATATCCGGCTGGGAACCAGCGGACACCTGGGACGGGTTGTACGGGCCAAGGTTCCAGATCGCGTTGATGGAGGTGAGACCAGCCATGCCAGCCAGCACCGCGAAAACGACCATCATGTAGCCGATAGCTTCGGTTGCGAACACCGGCATGATGCGCACGCCGACGACGTTGTTCTCGGTGCGGCCCGGACCCGGGAACTGGGTGTGCTTCTGGAACCAAACCAGCGCGAGGTGAGCCGCAACCAGGGCGAGGATGATGCCCGGCAGGATCAGCACGTGGAGGATGTAGAAGCGGTCCAGCATCAGGTCGGACGGGAAGTCGCCGCCGAAGATTGCCCAGTGGATCCAGGTGCCGATGATCGGCAGGCCCAGGATGATCGCGGACATGATTCGCAGGCCGACGCCGGAGAGCAGGTCGTCCGGCAGGGAGTAGCCCATGAAGCCCTCGATCATGCCCAGCAGCACCAGAGTGACACCGATGAGCCAGTTGGCCTCACGCGGGCGACGGAACGCGCCGGTGAAGAACACGCGCATCATGTGGGCGAACATCGCCATCATGAACATCAGCGCGGCCCAGTGGTGCATCTGGCGGACAAACAGGCCGCCGCGGACGTCGAAGGAGATATCGAGCGCGGTTGCGTACGCGCGGGACATTTCGACGCCGTTGAGCGGCAGGTACGCACCGTCGTAGATGACCTTCGTGATGGACGGGTCAAAGAACAGTGCCAGGTAGATACCGGTCAGCAGCAGGATGATGAAGCTGTACAGCGCCATCTCACCGAGCATGAAGGACCAGTGGGTCGGGAAGACCTTGTTCAGCTGCGGGCGCAGCACGCCCGAGATTGTGTAGCGCGAATCAACGTTGTCCGCGACTTGCTCAAGTTTAGTGCTCATTAGGACTGACGCTCCCAGAATGCCGGGCCGACGGGCTCAATGAAGTTCCCGTTGGCGATGAGGTAACCGTCTTCGTCAACAGTCACAGGCAGCTGCGGCAGTGCGCGGGCGGCCGGGCCGAAGACCGGCTTGCCGTACTGCAGCGCGTCGAACTGCGACTGGTGGCACGGGCACAGGATGCGGTTGGTCTGAGCCTCGTACAGCGAGGTCGGGCAACCGATGTGCGTGCAGATCTTGGAGTAGGCGTAGTAATCGCCGTAGTGGAAGTCCTCCTGGCCTTCGCGCTCGACCGCCTTCTGCGCGTCCTTGGAACGCAGGCGGATGAGCATGACCGGGTTACGCGGACCGTGGATCGAGTGCATGTGGTGCTCGTAGACGTCGCGGGTCGGATCGTAATCGTCGCCGTCATTGACGTCCTCCGGGTAGAGCGGGAACACCGTTTCCATTGCTGCAGCCGCGAGGTCCTCCGGGCGCATGCGCACCAGGCGGGACACGCCCGCGGTGGTGTAGTGCGAACCGGTGTCGCCCTCCTGCAGCTCGGCGATGGCGCCGGTGTCGCGGCCGAGGTAGACCTTCACGCCTTGGTCCTGGATGGTCCAGCCGTGGGTCCACAGGGTGCCGTCGCCGTGGTAGTCCAGCTCGTGGCGGACCTTCCACGGGTTCTTGATTGCGCCGCCGAGCGGAGCGATGACCATCAGGCCAGCGAGAACGCCGGCAGTGCCCAGCAGGCCCTTCAGTGCCGAACGACGGCCGAGGGTCGACGTCTCCCATGCGTCGTTCAGCAGCGCGGTGGTGGTGCGGCGGTCCAGCTCGCTGGAGCGGCCGTCGTGGCGGCGCTGCACCGCAATCTCCTCCGGCACGAACTTCTTCACGTACTGGATGATTGCCACGCCGAGGCCGCAGAACGCGAGAGCCGCGGTCAGGCCGAGCAGCGGGGTGTAGAGGCTGTACGTGAACAGGCCCTCGTCGCCGTGGAACTTCGGGTGCCACGGCCAGAACAGGTAGACGCCGAGGAAGGCAAGCGCGGAGATGACCGAGATGGTCAGCCAGATGCCGATGCCGGCAGCAGCGGACTTCTCGCGCGGATCGCCCTCGACCGGGAAGCGCTCCTTGCGGTACGCCACCGTGACATCGTCGAGCTCGGTGCCCAGGGCAGCCAGCTCCGCATTGCTCATGCGGTCCAGCTCTTCCTTCGTGTAATTCTTCTTCACATCACTCATGAGCGAGATCCAATCCACATAGCAGCGGCAGCGACCAGGGTCACGCCGATGATCCACATCGCCATACCTTCAGAAACCGGGCCGAGGCCACCGAGGGCGTAGCCGCCCGGGGACGGGGTTTCCTTGGTGGACTTGATGAAGGCGATGATGTCCTTCTTCTCGTCAGCGGAGAGCTGACGGTCGGAGAACTTCGGCATGTTCTGCGGACCGGTGAGCATGGCCTGGTAGATCTCCTGCTCGTTGGCCGGATCCAGTGCGGGCGCGTACTTACCGGAGGACAGTGCGCCGCCGCGGCCGGTGAAGCTGTGGCAGGAAGCGCAGTTCAGGCGGAACAGCTCGCCGCCGCGGGCGACGTCGCCTTCCTGGATCTTGCCGTCGTAGTCCTTGCCGCGGAGCTCCTCCATGGCAAGCGAGCCGTCCTCGTTGTACACCAGCTCCGGGCCACCGCCGTTCGCTGCGACGTAGGCAGCGAGGGCGAGAGCCTGCTCCTCGGTGTAGCGCGGGCGCTTGCGTTCCGCCTGCGCGTCGTTGGACATCATCGGCATACGGCCGGAGTTGACCTGGAAGTACACGGCGCCTTCGCCGGTACCGATGAGCGACGGACCGCGGTCCTGAACGCCCTGCAGGTTTGCGCCGTGGCAGGTGATGCAGGCGATGTCGTAGAGGTCCTTGCCCTCCTGGATCATCGCTTGCTCATCACGGGCCGCCGTTGCCACCTGTGCGTTCGGGGTCAGTGCGGACGCGAGAAGCCCCGCGCCGGTCAACCCCAGCGTCAAGGCCGCAGCGCCAGCGAGCGTGCGCTGCGTCTTGCGTCCCTGGCGCTTCTTCTTGGGTGTGTTTTCCATTGTGTTCCCTTTATCGACTTTTCAGAACTTTTCCGCTCCCCCAGGCATTCACCTGGAAGAGGACTACTGAACGAGGTAGATGGTGATGAACACGCCGATCCAGATGGCATCGACGAAGTGCCAGTAGTAGGAAACTGCCATTGCGGCGGTTGCCTGAGCCGGGGTGAACTTCGACTTGGCCACGCGCAGCAGCACCACGATGAACGCGATGATGCCGGCGGTCACGTGCGCCATGTGGAAGCCGGTGATGATGTACACCACCGAACCGAAGACGGAAGACTGCGGCGTAACGCCGGCCGTGACCATCTCGGTCCACTCGAAGGCCACCAGGCCGAGGAAGATGACGCCCAGCACAATGGTCACGGTGAACCACTTGCGCAGGCCGAACACGTCACCCCTCTCGGCGGCGAACACACCGAACTGGGAGGTGAAGGAGGACGCGATCAGCACGGCGGTGATGATTCCGCCGAACACGATGTTGAGATGATCGGTCTGGGTGCTCCAGTCACCGTTAGCGAGGCCGTTTGCGCGCGACGTGAAGTACATCGCGAACAAACCGGCAAAGAACATGAGCTCTTGGGCGAGGAACGCAATCGTGCCCACGCTGACCATGTTCGGACGGTTCAGCGCTGGGACGCGATTCTGCGGCGTCGCCATATCTTGGTTTGTCATTGCGGTCGTCACGGATGAGATTATCCCCTATTTCGTCCTGATATTCATCTCACTCACCCCCGCAATTTTCCTGTGAACTCGCGCGCAACCAGCACCTTTTCGCACGGCCCGTATTGCGGAAAAACTTTTTTCAATTTCCCGGGAACTTTTCTGCCTCATATCCGACTAGAACGATGCTGGTCATCGCATCGGGTGCACGCCTACTGCCCTACCTCGCAGAATTGGCCGACAATTTTCTGGCCGGCTCTCCCGCCCTCAAAAAGTTCCCCGGTGTGCCTGATCTCACATCTCCCGCGGCTTGCCCGCCCGTGCAAAATGGGGGACAAACTTTCGGATGATCGGACCATTTTCGGCCGTCGAACGCGAAAATTCCCCCGCCGCGACCCATCGCGGCGGGGGAATTTTCGTTTCAGCGTTTAGTGCTTCTCGCGCGGAATACCGTACTGCAGGCTCAGCATGGTAGTGGCCCAGATCAGGAACACCGCACCAAGGGCGAGCAGCCACAGCTGCCAGAAGGCAATGCCCAAGCCGAGCACGCAGATCGCCATCGCCATCGTGAACGGCCAGATGGAGCTCGGAGAGAAGAAGCCGAGCACGCCGGCGCCGTCTTCGATCTCCGCCTCTTCCCAGTCCTCCGGGACGATGTCCATGCGGCGCTCAGTGATGCTGAGGTAGCCGCCCAGCATGAAGGAGAAGACGGTGGCAAGTACGAGGCCGACCGAGCCGATCCACTCGATACCGAACAGGTACGCGTCCTCGCCGATCCACGTCGTAGCGAGGATGTAGAACACGGCCATCAAAGCAAGGAAGGTGCCGATGGCGTAGAAAACCTTTGATCCAGTTCCCATGGCTTCGCTCTCTCTTTCTTAAACGTTCGCGTTCGGGTCGACAGTGTTGTTGCCGTCGCGGGTCGCATCGCGCTGGGTGACGAACGGACGGGTGGAGGTTGCGTACGGATCCTCGCCGATAGACTTCAGTGCCTCGGAGTTCGGTGCGTCCGGGTTGTCGCGGCGGAACTGGATGTACTGCTCGAACTTCTCCGGGCTCACGGCGCGGACCTCGAAGTTCATCATCGAGTGGTAGGTGCCGCACATCTCGGCGCAACGGCCGACGAATGCGCCTTCCTTCTCAATGCGCTCGATCTGGAACGCGCGCTGCTGCTGGTTGTTCTCCGGGTGCGCGTAGACGTCGCGCTTGAACAGGAACTCCGGAACCCAGAACGCGTGGTTCACGTCGCCGGAGGCGAGGCGGAACTCGATCGCGGTGTCGGTCGGCAGCACCAGCACCGGCACCTCTTCGGTGGAGCCGATGGTCTCAATCTCGTTGAAGTTGAGGTAGGACTGGTCGCCCATGGAGGTGCCGTGAATCGGGTTCGCGTTGTGCATGTCCTCCGGGTCGAACTTGGTCTCCTCGGCGAGCGCCTGACGCTCGGAGTCCAGACCGTCGTAGTCCTTGCCGTCCTCGGTCAGGTCGCCGGCAACGTTGGCGTAGCCGAACTTCCAGTTCCACTGGTAGCCGGTGACGTCCACGGTCACCTTCGGGTCCTTGTCCAGGGCGGTGGTCTTGGTCTGCGCCTGGACGGTGAAGAAGAACAGCACCATCACAATGATGACCGGCAGGATGGTCAGGCCCAGCTCGAGGCCGACGTTGTACTGCAGCTGGCGCGGGAACTCGCCGGCACCCTTCTTGGCGCGAGCCTTACCGTTCCAACGGACGATGGCCATGATGAACAGGCCCCACATGATGATGCCGATAATCCAGGCGGCAAGCCAGGTCCACACCCAGAAGTTGTACATCTGGGTGCCCTCCGGGGTGACCGGGTCTGGCCAGCCCATGTCGAGGATGTTTGCGAGCGCCTCCGGCGCAGCAACGTCACAGCCGGCAAGCCCGAAGCTGCCGAGCAGGAGCGCGCCCGCGACGCCGAGCTTCCTGGCGATACCGCGGTTTACTTCCTTATCCACGTGTGTCTGCCTTCCTGTCCACACTAAAAACACTGAATGCCCATGCTCATGACAGAACATTCTTACGTGGTCAGAATAGTTCATCTCGCCTACCCCGTCGGAATCTCGGAGGGAGGCGCAGCCGCGGGCACCGGTGGAACGTCGATAAGCAAGTGCTTAGCGACGATAACGCTCCGCCAAGCAAACGAACCCGTGAAAAAGTTCATCCATAAGTTGGCCCCCTTATGGGGCACGGCGAAAGTTGGGCGGTTCCGGTTCACGAAATCGTCCCCGAAAACCCTATTGTTGAGGGGACTCCCCGCCGCGTAACAACGGCGCAGCTTATATAAACGGAGAGGTTTGAGTATGTGTGGCCTTCTTGCCCTGCTTAGCGCGGACGCAAACGCAGCCAAGTTCGTTGATGCTGTCGAGCGCGCCCTACCGTGCATGTACCACCGCGGCCCGGACGCCGCCGGCACCTGGAACGACGACTCTGCGGTGTTCGGGTTTAATCGCCTGGCCATCATCGACATCGAGCACTCCCACCAGCCGCTGCGCTGGGGCCCGGCGGACAACCCGGAGCGCTACGCGCTGACGTTCAACGGCGAGATTTACAACTACATCGAGCTGCGCGAGGAGCTCCAGTCCGCCGGCTACACCTTCAACACCAGCGGCGACGGCGAGCCGATCGTGGTTGGGTACCACCACTGGGGCGCGAACGTGGTCGAGCACCTGCGCGGCATGTTCGCCTTCGTCATCTGGGACACCGAGACGCAGACGATGTTTGCGGCGCGCGACCAGTTCGGTATCAAGCCGCTGTTCTACGCCACCACGGACAAGGGCACGGTGTTCGCCTCCGAGAAGAAGTCCATCCTGGAGATGGCGCCGGAGCTCGGTCTAGGCCTGGACCTTGATCGCCGCGCGATCGAGCACTACGTGGACCTGCAGTACGTGCCCGAGCCGGAGAGCCTGCACAAGGAGATCCGCCGTGTCGAGTCCGGCTGCACCGTCACCTTAAAGCCGGGCGGCGAGGTGCACTCGGACCGCTACTTCAAGCCGCGCTTTCAGTCCCAGCCGGTGACGAAGGGCAAGGAGCAGGACCTCTACGACCGCATCGCGCGTGCGCTGGAGAACTCCGTGGAAAAGCACATGCGTGCCGACGTCACCGTGGGCTCGTTCCTCTCCGGCGGCATCGACTCCACCGCCATTGCCACGCTGGCCAAGCGCCACAACCCGGACCTGCTCACCTTCACCACCGGTTTCGAGCGCGAGGGCTACTCCGAGGTTGACGTGGCCGCCGAGTCCGCCGAGGCGATCGGTGTCGAGCACATCGTGAAGATTGTCTCCCCCGAGGAGTACGCGGACGCCATCCCGAAGATCATGTGGTACCTGGACGACCCGGTGGCGGACCCGTCGCTGGTGCCGCTGTTCTTCGTGGCGCAGGAGGCCCGCAAGCACGTCAAGGTGGTGCTCTCCGGCGAGGGCGCCGACGAGCTGTTCGGCGGCTACACCATCTACAAGGAGCCGCTGTCCCTCGCGCCGTTTGAGAAGCTGCCGGGCGCACTGAACAAGGGCCTGAACCGGCTCAGCCGCGTGCTGCCGGAAGGCATGAAGGGCAAGAGCTTGCTCGAGCGCGGCACCACCCCGATCGAGGACCGCTACTACGGCAACGCCCGCTCCTTCAACTTCGACCAGCTCAACCGCGTGCTGCCGTGGGCGAAGCGCGAGTGGGACCACCGCGAGGTCACCGCCCCGATCTACGCCGCCTCCACCGAGATGGACCCGGTGGCACGCATGCAGAACCTGGACCTGTTCACCTGGATGCGCGGCGACATCCTGGTCAAGGCCGACAAGATGAACATGGCCAACTCCCTCGAGCTGCGCGTTCCCTTCTTGGACAAAGAGGTCTTCGAGGTCGCCCAGACCATCCCGTTTGACCAAAAGATCGCCAACGGCACCACCAAGTACGCCCTGCGCAAGGCGATGGAGCAGATCGTGCCGCCGCACGTGCTGCACCGCAAGAAGCTGGGCTTCCCGGTGCCGATGCGCCACTGGCTGGCGGGCGACGAGCTCTACGGCTGGGCGCAGGACACCATCCGCGAGTCCCAGACCGACGACATCTTTGCCAAGGACCAAATCCTGGAGATGCTCAAGGAGCACCGCGACGGTGTTTCCGACCACTCCCGCCGCCTGTGGACGGTGCTGGCGTTCATGGTCTGGCACGGCATCTTTGTCGAGCACCGCATCGACCCGCAGATCGAGCACAAGGACTACCCGGTCCAGCTCTAACGCAGCCATTTTCCGACGAATCTGGCTGCCGGCATGACGGCTGCCTGGTTCAATGGACTGCATGTCAACTGCACGGAAAGTCCTCATCGCAGTAGCCGGCGTCCTCGGCGCGCTGATACTTGTCGCCGTCGCCGCCGCGTTCGTCTACGGCCCCACCATGACCGCGAAGTTTTCGGGAACCGCGCGATTCTGGGGCACGGACACACCACGCCGCTACGCAAAGACAGTGTTGGATCTGTCGGAGGAGGGCATCTACGGAGACTCCGAGGAGTTCCGGGCCGCGCGCGCCGCAGCAGAAGATGCAGTTCAGGGGGCATCTTCGCGTGATGACGTCCGCTCCGCCCTCAACGATGCCGTGAAGGCTGCCGGCGGCAAGCACTCCAAGCTCATCGAGCCTGGTGCCGAGCAGGACAACGCAAGTGAAGCGGACACCCGCTCCCCGTCTGTGAATGTCAAAGACGGCGTGGCCTGGGCGACGGTGCCCGGTGTGGGCCGCCACGACGACGGCCAGCATTACGCCGACACGCTTGCCAAGGGGCTGGCTGCCGCTCGCGACGGCGGTGCCTGCGGCGCGGTGGTGGACCTCCGCGGCAACGACGGAGGCGACATGGGGCCGATGCTCGCCGGGGTCTCTCCCCTACTGCCGGACGGCACAGCACTGGAGTTTGTCTCCAACGCGTACTCCAGCCCCGTAACGATCGAGGGCAACGGGGTGCGCGGCGGCGGTAGCCCGACGACTACCTCCGGCGGCAAGTGGGACGCGCCGGTCGCAGTGCTTGTCGACGGCGATACCGCTTCCTCCGCCGAGGCCACCATGCTGGCGTTCCGAGGCTTGGACCACGCCAAGAGTTTCGGGGCCCCGACAGCCGGCTACGCCTCAGCCAACATGGTCTACGACTTCCCCGATGGCAGCGCACTGATGCTGACCATTGCGAAAGATAAGGCACGCACCGGCGAAATTTTCTCCGAAGACCCGATCCAGCCCGATGAGCCCGGCGACGAAGACGCAGCCCTCGCGTGGCTCGCGGCCGAGCACAGCTGCGCATAAGACGCGAAAAAGCTCCGCACCGTCGGTGGTGCGGAGCTTTCGTCGATAAGCAGGGAGTGCTTAGTTGAAGCTGTCGCCGCAAGCGCAGGCGGAACCTGCGTTCGGGTTGTCGATGGTGAAGCCCTGCTGCTCGATGGTGTCCGCGAAGTCGATGGTCGCGCCCATGAGGTACGGCACGCTCATCTTGTCCACGACCAAGCGCACGCCGCCGACCTCGTCGGCCTTGTCGCCGTCCAGGTCACGGTCGTCGAAGTAGAGCTGGTAGCGCAGGCCGGCGCAGCCGCCCGGCTGGACAGCGATACGCAGGGACAGGTCGTTACGGCCCTCCTGATCAAGCAGGGCCTTCGCCTTCGCAGCGGCGGCCTCGGTGAGGTTCACGCCGGTGGTAGAGGTGGGGGCAGTCATTGCAGTCTCCTTCGTGCCTCGACTCAAGTCTTTCGATGTGGAGTGGCGCCCATGCTACGCGCCACTGGCCATGCACAGTGCAACCGGTAGGCGTGCCGGGTTATTCCACTCCCGCACGCGGGCCTTGTAGCCTAATGAGCGTGAAACTTCCCTGGCAGAAAACCGAGCAGAGCGCAGACGCGGCGCAGGGCTCGACGAAGGTCGAGCTGCCTGAGGCTGAGCAGGTCGAGCAGGCGGAAAAGAAGCTCCCCAAGGGCTACACCCCGCCGAAGGGCCGCCCGACGCCGAAGCGCATCGACCAAGAGATCAAGCGCGGCGTGGTGCGCGACCCCAACGCCGCCACCCCGGCGCAGATCCGTCAGCGCGAAAAAGAGCTGAAGAAGACCATGTCCAAGGAGGAGTGGAAGGCGCACAAGAAGAAGGTGCGGGAGGAAAACCGCGCCCGCAACCGCGAGATCCAGGCCCGCATGGACGCCGGCGACGAGCGCTACCTCACCGAGCGCGACCGCGGCGAGGTCCGCGGGTTCGTGCGCGACTGGGTGGACTCCAAGCGCTTCTTCAACAACTACGTCATGCCGGCCGCGCTGGTGCTTTTGCTGATCATGCTGATCGGCACCTGGCTGCCGCGCGTGTCCGCGGTGCTGTCGCTGTTGAGCCTGCTGTTCATGCTGACCATCTTCATCGAGGGCTTCATTATCGGTATCCGCGCCAACCGTGCGGTGCGCGAGAAGTTCCCGGAGGCCGACACCGGCTTCGGCCTGGGCATGTACGCCTTCTCCCGCGCCACCCAGCCGCGCAACTGGCGCACCCCGAAGCCGCGCGTGGCCGTGGGCGAGAAGGTTTAGGCCATGCAGTTTCCACCGGTTGACGCCCCGAAGCAGTCCCACGGCCACGCCGTCGCCGACGCCTTGGCTGGCTCTGCTGCGGGGCTGGCGCTGGGCAGGCTGGGTTCTCTGGCGTCCAGGATCGCCTCGGTGCAGGGCACGGATGTCCCCGCCCCGTTTGCCCGTCCGCGGGTTGTGATCGTGGCGGGCAAGCACGGCGTTGCCGCGCGCGGCGTGTCCGCGTGGACGGAAGACGCCGGCGACGTGCAGGCCGAGCAGCTGCGCGCCGGCGGCGGCCCGGCCCACGCCGCGGCGCGACTGGCAGGTGCGACGGTGCGCTTCATCGGCGACTACCTGGACACCCCCACCGGCGCCATCGACGTGGAGCCCGCCACCTCCCCCGAGGTGTTCGACGCCGCCCTCGCCGCCGGCGCCGAGGTGGCGGACAACGAGATCGATTCGGGCGCGGACCTGATCATCCCCGGCGACATCGGGGTGGGCAACACCACCGTCGCCGCGGCAGTCTACGGTGTGTTCACCCGCACCGAGCCCGTCAAGGCCATCGGCCGCGGCTCCGGCATCAACGACAAGGTGTGGAAGATCAAGGTCGCCGCGGTGCGCGACGCGATGTTCCGCGTGCGCGGCTTCCGCGAGGACACCGAGCGCGTCTGCGCCGAACTGACCGGCCCGGACTTCGCGTTCCTGGTCGGGCTGATCGCCCAGTCCGCCGCGCGCCGCACCCCGGTGCTCATCGGCGAGGCCTACCCCACCCTGGCCGCCTACGTTGCCGAGCGGCTCGCCCCCGGCACGAAGGACTGGCTCATCGCCGGCCAATCCACCACCGAACCGGCCCATGCCGGCTGCCTCGAGGCACTGGGCCTGACGCCGGTGCTGGCGCTGGAAATGAAAACGGGCCAGGGCGCAGGGGCCCTGGCCGCGCTCGGCCAGCTCAACCTCGCCGCAGAGTTGGCGGGTGAGGTGCTGGCCGAAGGTGCGTCGACAAGCAACTAGCTCTCAATGAGCACGGTGTTCCAGCCGTGGGTGTCCTCCGCGTCGCCGGTCTGGATGCCGCGCAGGCGCTCGCGCATGGCCATGGTGACCTCGCCGGCCTCGTTGTTGTTCACGGTGAACTCGCCCTCGTTGGACTTCACGGTGCCGACCGGGGTGATCACGGCCGCGGTGCCGCACGCCATGGTCTCGGTGATCGTGCCGTTTTCGACCCCGGAGCGCCACTCCTCCACCGTGATCTTGCGCTCCTCGGTGGAGTACCCCAGGTCCTCGGCCACCTGCAGCAGCGACTTGCGGGTGATGCCCGGCAGCAGCGAACCCGACAGCGCGGGGGTGATGATCTTCGCGTCCGCGCCCGAGCCCTCGACGAACATGAGGTTCATGCCGCCCATCTCCTCGATGTACTTGCGCTCGATCGCGTCGAGCCAGACCACCTGGTCGCAGCCCTTCTCCGCCGCCTGCTGCTGCGCGAGCAGGGACGCGGCGTAGTTGCCGGCGAACTTCGCGTCGCCCGTGCCGCCGGGGGCCGCGCGGACGTAATCCTCGGAGATCCAGACGCTCACCGGCTTCACGCCGCCGGAGAAGTACGCGCCGGCCGGGGAGGCGATGATGTAGAAGCTGTAGCTCGACGACGGCTTCACGCCCAGTGTCTTCTCCGTGCCGATCATGAACGGGCGCAGGTACAGCGACGCCTCGCCGCCGGCCTCCGGCACCCAGGCCTTGTCGATGTCCACGATCTGGCGCACCGCCTCCAGGAAGACCTCCTCCGGCAGCTCCGGCATGGCCATGCGATTGGCGGAGTTGTTCAGGCGCTTCGCGTTCTGCTCGGGGCGGAACGCGGTGATGCTGCCGTCCGCGTGGCGGTAGGCCTTCAGCCCCTCGAAGATGGCCTGGCCGTAGTGGAACACGTTGGACGCGGGGTCCAGCGAGATCGGTTCGTAGGCGCGGACCTGCGCGTTGTGCCAGCCTTCGTCCTCGGTCCAGTCGATGGAGACCATGTGGTCCGTGAACTGCTGGCCAAACGCCGGGTCTTCGAGGATCTTCGCGCGCTCCGCGTCGGGGGTGGGGTTTGCGGTGGGGGTGATTGTGAATTCGATCTCAGCCATACGGACCAGGGTACTCCCCTCATTCAGTACCCTCACAGGGTGTAATTGCCCGCACAACGAAAGGACATCCATGGCCTTCGACATCAGCCTCCCCGCCCGCGGCACCACGGTGCGCACAACGCTCGGCACCACCGCCCCTGAAGGTGCGGCGCTGCTCGTCCCCGTCGCGAACGGCGAGGACGGCATCGAGGTCCCCGTCACCGCGCTCGCCCCGAAGGGTCTGCTGGAGGCGCTGGTTGCGGTCGGCGCCAAGGGCACCGCGGGCGAGGTGACGCGTCTGCTTATCGACGGCTCCCTGGTCACCGCATTCGGCCTCGGCGACGCCTCCGAGATCGACGACGAAGCGGTCCGCCGCGGCGTCGGCGCGGCCGCGCGCGCGTTGAACGACGTGGAGCGCGCCGCCATCTCCGCCGAGTTCGGCGTCACCCCCGTGGTGGAGGGCCTGCTTTTGGGCGGCTACACCTACACCGGCCTGAAGTCCCAGGCAGAGGTGCTAGACGACGAAAACACCGACGCCGAGACGCCGCAGACCACCGAGGTCACCGTCGTCGGCGCCGACGAGGCCGAGTACAACGCCGCCGTGATTGTCGCCGAGTCCGTGAACCTGGCGCGCGACCTGGTCAACACCCCGGCGAACTACCTCTACCCCGAGTCCTACGCGTCCGTCATGGGCGAGGTCGCCCAGGCTGCCGGCCTGGACATCGAGGTGCTCGACGAGGCCGCGCTGGAGCAGCAGGGCTTCGGCGGCATCCTGTCCGTGGGCCGCGGCTCCTCGCGCCCGCCGCGCCTGGTGCACCTGACCTGGGCGCCGTCCGGGGCATCTCAGAAGGTCGCGCTGGTGGGCAAGGGCATCACCTTCGACACCGGCGGCATCTCGCTCAAGCCCGGCTCCGGCATGGAGGACATGATCTCGGACATGGGCGGCTCCGCAGCCCAGCTCGCCGTGATCGCCGCGGCCGCACGCCTTGAGCTGCCTGTGCGCGTCGATGCCTGGCTGCCCCTGGCGGAGAACATGCCGTCCGGCACCGCCACCCGCCCGGGCGACGTGATCACCCATTATGGCGGCATCACCAGCGAGGTCATCAACACCGACGCCGAGGGACGCCTCGTGCTTGCCGACGCCATCGCCCGCGCCTGCGACGACAACCCCGCCTACCTCATCGAAACGGCCACGCTCACGGGCGCGCAGCTGGTGGCGCTGGGCAACCGCACCGCCGGCGTGATGGGCTCCGACGAGCTGCGCGACCTCATCGCGGAGACCGGCCGCGGCGTCGGCGAGCAGGCCTGGGCCATGCCGCTGCTTGAGGAGCAGGAGGACGAGCTGAAGTCCCCCATCGCCGACATCCGCAACACCCACAACGCGCGTACCGGCGGCATGCTGTTCGCGGGCCTGTACCTGTCCCGCTTCGTGCCGGAGGACGTCGAGTGGGCGCACATCGACATCGCCGGCCCCGCCTGGAACGGCGGCGCCCCCTACGGATACACCCCGAAGCGTGCCACTGGCGCGACTGTGCGGACGATTGTGGAGACGTTGTCGCGCCTCGTCGATAAGCAATAGCATTTTGTACGGATCAACAACGCCCCCGGCGTTCGCAAGATCTGACAACCGCCCGACATTTCCGCAGGTCGCCACGGGCCGATTTCGGCAGAATGTCAACTTTTACGAGGTTGTCCGCAATGCGGAGCCCGCAAGCGGCGTCTTTTGTACGAATCGACAAAACGCCCCGGTTCCTCATCCCCCCACCTGGGGAAATGCCGGGGCGTTGTCGATTTATACAAACTAGCCGTAGGGGTTTTCGCCGCGTTCGAACCGGGCGCGGCGCTGCTTTTGTTCCTCGCGCTTGCGCAGGATGCGCTCCTGCTCGATTTTCCGGCGCATGCGGTCGGGGTAGCCGGTCTCCTCGACGTCGTAGAGCATGATGCCCAGCATGCCGGCCACCTGGTCGATACCTTTGGGCCCGCCGATGCGGCGGCGGGTGTAGTTGCCCTTCTCGTCGACGAGGACGACGGACATCTCGTTGACCATCGTTTCCGGCTCGACAAAGCCCTCGACATAGGACCTGCCGACGACCCAGTCGCGCAGGTACTGCGCATCGTCCGGACGAATCGTCTCCCCCGGCGCGCGGGGAGGTTTAAACGTCGTGGACTTCTTGCCTTTGCCGAACAGGTTGAACACGTCCCACATCATACGGTGCACCTCGGACAGGAAAGGTCACCCCTTGGGCAACGTGCGGGGCTTATTACAGGTACGCTTTGTGCCTGTATAGCTTCCAACGTTTCAATGAGGAGACTTAAGAAATGGCGCACTCAGTTGAGATGCCCGAGCTGGGCGAATCGGTCACCGAAGGCACGATCACCACGTGGCTGAAGGAAGTCGGCGACACGGTCGAGGTGGACGAGCCGCTGCTCGAGGTCTCCACCGACAAGGTCGACACCGAGATCCCGTCCCCGGTCGCAGGCGTGATCCTGGAGATCAAGGCCGACGAGGACGACACCGTTGAGATCGGCGACGTGATCGCCATCATCGGCGACGAGGGCGAGGAAGCAGACTCTTCCTCCGACGAGAAGGAAGAAAAGGCTGAGGCTGAGGAGCCGGCCGAAGAAAAGACCGAGGAGAAGGCTGAGGCGCCGAAGAAGGACGACAAGCCGGCCAAGAAGGCCTCCGGCGACGCCACCGACGTGGAGATGCCGGAGCTGGGCGAGTCCGTCACCGAGGGCACCATCACCACCTGGCTGAAGGAAGTCGGCGACGAGGTCGAGGTGGACGAGCCGCTGCTCGAGGTCTCCACCGACAAGGTCGACACCGAGATCCCGTCCCCGGTTGCCGGCACCCTGATCGAGATCCTGGCTGAAGAGGACGACACCGTCGAGGTCGGCGATGTCATCGCCCGCATCGGCGACGCTGATGCCGCAGCAGCTTCCGACGACGCCGACGATGCTGACGACGCCGACGAAGCTGAGGCAGAGGAGCCGGCCGAGGAGAAGGCTGAGCCGAAGGCAGAGTCCAAGGAAGAGAAGAAGGCCGAGCCGAAGAAGAAGAGCTCCGGCGCGGGCACCAAGGTTGAGATGCCGGAGCTCGGCGAGTCCGTCACCGAGGGCACCATCACCACTTGGCTGAAGTCCGTCGGCGACATGGTTGAGGTGGACGAGCCGCTGCTCGAGGTCTCCACCGACAAGGTCGACACCGAGATCCCGTCCCCGGTCGAGGGCACCATCCTGGAGATCCTGGCTGAGGAGGACGACACCGTCGAGGTCGGCGATGTCATCGTGATCATCGGCGACGCTGACGCCGCCGTCGAGGAAGACGTGGCCGACGAGGACGAGGCTGAAGAGGCTGAGGCACCGGCCGAGGAGAAGGCTGAAGAGAAGCCGGAGCCGAAGGAAGATAAGAAGCCGGAGCCGAAGAAGGAAGAGCCGAAGGCCGAGAAGACCGAGAAGGCTGCATCCACCGACTCCAAGAACGCGTCCGCCAAGGTCAACAACGGCGACAACGTCCCGTACGTCACCCCGCTGGTGCGCAAGCTCGCCGACAAGCACGGCGTGGACCTGAACACGGTTGAGGGCACCGGCGTCGGCGGCCGCATCCGCAAGCAGGACGTCCTGGCGGCAGCCGAGGGCGGCAAGGCAGAGGGTGCATCCGCTTCCGCGTCCGCGACGAAGGAGCAGACGAAGGACGCTCCGAAGGGCGAGCGCGCCAACTGGTCCACCAAGTCCGTGGACCCGGCGAAGGCGGAGCTCATCGGCACCACCCAGCGCGTGAACCGCATCCGCGAGATCACCGCCGCGAAGATGGTGGAGTCCCTGCAGACCACCGCGCAGCTGACCCACGTGCAGGAGGTCGACGTGACCCGCGTTGCGGAGCTGCGTAAGAAGGTCAAGCCGGCATTCGTCGAGAAGCATGGCGCAAACATCACCTACCTGGCCTTCTTCATCAAGGCCACGGCAGAGGCGCTGGTGTCCCACCCGAACGTCAACGCCTCCTACGACGCTGATGCGAAGGAGATCACCTACCACTCCGACGTCAACATCGGCATCGCTGTGGATACCCCGATGGGCCTGTTGGTCCCGGTGATCAAGCAGGTCCAGGACATGAACCTGGCCGACATTGCGAAGGCGATCACAGACCTGGCATCCCGCGCACGCGACAAGAAGCTGCGTCCGGACGATCTGTCCGGTGCGACCTTCACCGTGACCAACATCGGTTCCGAGGGCGCGCTGCTGGATACCCCGGTGCTGACCCCGCCGCAGGCCGGCATCCTGGGCACCGCCGCGATTGAGAAGCGCCCGGTCATCGTGACCGAGGACGGCATCGACTCCATCGCGATCCGCCAGATGTGCTACCTGCCGTTCACCTACGATCACCAGCTGATCGACGGTGCGGACGCGGGCCGTTTCGTAACCACGATCAAGGACCGCATCGAGCAGGGCGATTTCGAGGCTGATCTCGACATCTAGCCCCGGAATGCGCTGAACCCGGCACCGTCTTTCGGTGCCGGGTTTCGTCGTTTTTGGCATAAAGTGGCGGTATGGCTGACACGTTCAAATCATTTCGTAACTCCACCGACCACTTCATGCGCGAGGCCCTCGGCGGCCTCGTCGCCGCGCACCCATGCGCCGAGTGGCATGACGAGGGCTTCGTGGGGCTTTTACTTGACGACGCCACCAAAGGCGAACCCCGAGTAGCCGTCATCTCCGGCGGCGGGTCAGGCCACGAACCGATGCACGCCGGTTTCATCGGCGCCGGAATGTTGGACGCGGCCTGCCCGGGTCTGCTGTTCACCTCCCCCAACGCGGTGCAGATCGGCGCGGCGACGGAGTGGGCGGACCGCGGCGCGGGCGTGGTGCACGTGGTGAAGAACTACACCGGCGACGTGATGAACTTCACCGTGGCGGGAAACCACGCCGACGCTGAGGTGGCGCAGGTGCTGGTGGACGACGACGTGGCCACCGAGATCGACAACGACGACTCGCCGGGCCGCCGCGGCACGGGTGCCACGGTGATCGTGGAGAAGGTCGCCGGCGCTGCGGCTGCGCGCGGCGACGACCTGCAGGCGGTGGCTGAGGTTGCCCAGCGCGCGGCGGATCAGTCCCGCAGCATGGCGGTGGCGCTGCAGCCGGGCCACTCCCCGACCTCGGACCGCGCGACGTTCGACTTGGGCGAAGGCCAGATTGAGATCGGCGTGGGCATCCACGGCGAGCCGGGCGTGGAGCGCCGCGACATCGCCGGCGCGCAGCTCACCGCCGCAGCCCTGGTGGAAGAGCTCCTGGACGGCATCCTGTCCTCGCTGCGCGACGCCGGCGTTGAGGGAAACGACGTCATGCTGTTTGTCAACGGCCTGGGCGGTACGAGCCAGCTCGAGCAGGACCTGGTCTTCGGCGAAGCGCTCAAGCAGCTGACGGACCGCGGGCTGAAGGTGCGCCGCGGGATGCGCGGCACGCTGGTGACTTCGCTGAACATGGCGGGCATTTCGCTGACGCTCACCGTGGTCGACGACGAGCTGATCCAGCTCATCGACGCCGACACCGCCGCGCCCGCCTGGCCCGGCACCGTCGCAGATCCGGAGTACGCCGACGCGCGCATGGTCGACGACGAAACCCAGCCGGATTCCGGCGAGGAAAACGCGTGGCTGACCGGCTTTGTGGAGCGCCTCGCCGCCAGCTACGACGACCTGACTGCCCTGGACCGCGAGGCCGGCGACGGCGACTTCGGTCAGAATATGGAGGCAGCCTTTGGTGACGTCGTCAGGCCTGTGCGGGGTGCTGATGCAGAGGTGCTGAATTTCTTCGCCCACCGCATGCTGGTGCGCGCCGGCGGCACCTCCGGTGCGGTGCTGGGCACGCTCTTCCGCCAGATGGCGGACGCGTTCGAGGACGCCGGCGTGGATTCACGCGACGCGGACGGCGCCGCGTTTGCCGGGGCGCTCGCGGAGGGGCTGCAGCGCGGCGTCGATGCCATCACGGAGCTCGGCGGCGCGAAGGAGGGCGACAACACGCTCGTCGACGCCCTCGCACCGGCCGCCCGCGCCGCCAAAGACGCCACCGGCAGCGTCGACGAAGTGCTCGCGCACGTCTTCGCCCCGGCGGTCGAGGGCGCGAAGGCGACCCGCGGCATGCAGGCGAAAAAGGGCCGCGCGTCCTACCTCGGCGAGAGCGCGAAAGACGTGCCGGATCCGGGCGCGATCGCGGTGACGTGGCTGTTCGGAAACGCGGGTGTAGACGAGTTCTAAATCGGGCTAACTGGGGCTGAGAAACAGCTAAGCTGTCGCGTGGTTATCACGACCCGATTTTCAAGGAGCCCCAGTTGGATTACATCTCCCGCCATATCGGCCCAGACCAGGCAGAACAGCAGAAAATGCTGGATGCTCTGGGTTACGATTCTATCGATGCGCTGATCACCGCGGCGGTGCCCTCCGGCATCCTGGCGGACAAGCCGCTCGACCTGCCGGAGGCGTTGACGGAGTACGAAGCCCAGGCCCGCCTGCGCGAGCTCGCAGACAAGAACACCGTGCTGCGCGCGTTCTACGGCCAGGGCTTCTCCTCCACCCTGACCCCGCCCGTGATCCGCCGAGGTGTGGTGGAGGACGCCGGCTGGTACACGGCCTACACGCCGTACCAGGCCGAGATTTCGCAGGGCCGCCTTGAGGCGCTGCTGAACTTCCAGACCATGGTGCAAGATCTCACCGGCCTGGACATCGCGAACGCTTCGCTTCTCGACGAAGCATCCGCCGCCGCCGAAGCCGTCGGCCTGATGTCGCGTGTGGTGAAGAAGGGCCGCCGGGTGCTCCTGGATTCGCGCCTGCACCCGCAGGTGATCACAGTCGCCTCCGAGCGCGCCCGCGCGATCGACTTGGAGGTCGAGGTGGCCAACCTGGCTGAGGGCGTGGTCGGCGAGGACCTCGTCGGCGCCGTGTTCGCGTACCCGGGCACCGAGGGCGACATTGTGGACCCGCGCCCGGTGATCGAGGCGATCCACGAGCGCGGCGGCTTGGTCGCCGTCGACGCCGACATCCTGGCCCTGACGCTTTTGGAGTCCCCGGGCGAGTTCGGCGCGGACATCGCCATCGGCACCACCCAGCGCTTCGGCGTGCCGCTGTTCTACGGCGGCCCGCACGCGGCCTACATGGCGGTGCGCGAGAAGCTTCAGCGCCAGATGCCGGGCCGCCTGGTGGGCGTGTCCAAGGACGCCGAGGGCTACCCCGCCTACCGCCTGGCGCTGCAGACGCGCGAGCAGCACATCCGCCGCGAGCGCGCCACCTCCAACATCTGCACCGCGCAGGCGCTTCTGGCCGTCACGGCGTCGATGTACGCCGTCTACCACGGCCCTGAAGGCTTGAAGGACATCGCGCGTGCGGTGCATAAGCGCGCCACAGACTTCGCCGCGTCGCTCGAGGCTGCCGGCGTGAAAGTCAAGCACGCCGAATTCTTCGACACGGTGGCGGTTGAGGTTGCGGGGGCAGCGGAGGTCGTCGCAAAGCTGGCGGATGCTGGGTACCTGGTGCGCGCAATCGACGAGACCACCGTCGGTGTCTCCTTCGGCGAGGACACCACCGACGCCGACGTCGAGGCGTTGCTGGCTGGCTTCGGGGCGACGACCGCCGAGGGCACCGCTCGCATCCCGGCGGCGCTTTCACGCACCACCGAGTTCCTCACCCACGAGACGTTCAACCGCATCCACTCCGAGACGCAGATGATGCGCTACATCCGCACGCTCGGCGACAAGGACCTCGCGCTGGACCGCACGATGATCCCGCTGGGCTCGTGCACCATGAAGCTCAACCCCACCGCTGGCCTGGAGGCGATCACCTGGCCGGGCTTCGCCAACGTGCACCCCTACACCCCCGACGAGTACACCGCGGGGTGGCGCGAGCTTATCGACGAAATCCGCGCCTGGCTCGTGGCAATCACCGGTTACGCCGAGGTGTCCGTGCAGCCGAACTCCGGCGCGACCGGCGAGCTGGCCGGCTTGCTTGCCATCCGCGCGTACCACGTGGCCAACGGCGATACCGAGCGCGACATCTGCCTCATCCCGGCCTCGGCGCACGGCACGAACGCGGCGTCGGCGACGTTGGCGAACCTGCGCGTCGTGGTGGTGAAGACCGCCGACGACGGGTCGATCGACCTTGAGGATTTGGACGCGAAGCTGGACAAGCACGCCGACGCCGTGGCCGCGATCATGCTCACCTACCCCTCCACGCACGGCGTCTACGAGGAAGACGTGCGCGTGGTCTGCGACAAGGTGCACGCGGCCGGCGGGCAGGTCTACATCGACGGCGCGAACATGAACGCCCTGACCGGCATCGCGCGCCCGGGCGACTTCGGCGGCGACGTTTCGCACTTGAACCTGCACAAGACGTTCACCATCCCCCACGGCGGTGGCGGTCCGGGCGTGGGCCCGATCGGCGTGGGCGAGCACCTGATCCCGTTCCTGCCGGGCGACCCGACCGCCGCGGACGGCGAGGGCGGCGTGCCGGTGACCTCCACCCTGTACGGCTCGGCAGGCGTGCTGCCGATTTCCTGGTCGTACATCGCCATGTCCGGTGCCGCCGGCCTGCGCAGCGCCACCGAACACGCCGTGCTGGGCGCGAACTACATCGCACGCGCGCTGAACGACTCCTACCCGGTGCTCTACACCGGCAACGACGGCCTGGTCGGCCACGAGTGCATTCTGGACCTGCGCGAACTTACCGACGCCTCCGGTGTCACCGCGGCTGACGTAGCCAAGCGCCTGATCGACTACGGCTTCCACGCCCCCACCCTCGCCTTCCCGGTCGCCGGCACGCTGATGGTGGAGCCGACCGAGTCCGAGGACCTGGCCGAGCTGGACCGTTTCATCGAGGCGATGCGCTCCATCCGCGCCGAGATCCAGGAGATCATCGACGGCAACGTCGAGTACGAAAACTCCGTCGTGCACAACGCGCCGTTTACCGCCGCCAGCGTGATCCGCTCGGAATGGCCGTACGAGTTCACCCGCGAGAAGGCCGCCTACCCGGTTGCCTCGCTGGTGCACGCGAAGTACTTCCCGCCGGTGCGTCGCATCGACGAAGCCTTCGGCGACCGCAACCTCCAGTGCGCCTGCCCGCCGCCGGAAGCGTTTGACATCGAAACTGAGTCTTAAAGGAGAACCACCAATGCCACAGACCCCGCTGCATGCCACCCACGAGAAGCTCGGCGCCAGTTTCACCGACTTCGGCGGCTGGGAGATGCCGTTGAAGTACGGCTCGGAGCTGGAGGAGCACCGCGCCGTCCGCAACGACGTGGGCATCTTCGACCTGTCCCACATGGGCGAGATCACCGTCCAGGGCCCCGACGCCGCCGCGTTTTTGGACTACACCCTCATCTCCGACTTCTCCGCGCTGAAAGACGGCAAGGCGAAGTACTCCATGATCGTCGCCGAGGACGGCGGCATCCTGGACGACCTGATCACCTACCGCTTCAGCGAGAACCACTTCATGGTCGTGCCCAACGCCGCGAACACCGCCGCCGTGTGGGCCGCGTTTGAGGCCCGCAAGGGCGACTTCGACGTACAGCTGACCAACAATTCGGAATCGTTCGCGCTGGTTGCGGTCCAGGGCCCGCGTGCGCTCGAGGTGCTGGAGCCTTTGCTTAGCGACGACGCCTCCGCCCTGTCCTACTACTCCGGCGCGTGGATGACCCTCGACGGCGTGGAAACCTTCGTCGCCCGCACCGGCTACACCGGCGAGGACGGCTTCGAGCTGTTCTGCGCAAGCGATGACGCGCAGAAGGTGTGGGACGCCGTCATCGGCTCCGGCACCCCCTGCGGCCTGGCGGCGCGCGACTCGCTGCGCCTGGAGGCCTCGATGCCGCTGTACGGCCACGAGCTGACCGCCGAGATCACCCCGGTGGAGGCCGGCATGGGCCGCGCGTTCGCCAAGAAGGAGGCGGACTTCGTGGGCAAGGACGCGCTGACCGGCCGCGAGCCGAGCGTCGTCATCGCGGGCCTGACCTCCGAGCAGCGTCGCGCCGCGCGCGAGGGCGCCGAAGTGTTCCTGAAAGGCACCGACGACAAAATCGGCGTGGTCACCTCCGGCCAGCCGTCGCCGACGCTGGGCTACCCGGTCGCGCTCGCGCACCTGGACCCGCAGCACGCGGAAGAGGGCACGGAAGTGGAAATCGACATCCGCGGACGCCGTTACCCGTTTACTATTGCACCGACCCCGTTTTACTCCCGAAAGGACGCATAACCATGGAGCTGAAGCAGGACTTCTACTACTCCGAGGACCACGAGTGGATCAACTCCACCCCGGATGAGGCCGCCGGTAAGACTGTGCGCGTGGGCATCACCCACGTCGCGGCTGACCGCCTCGGCGAGGTTGTCTTCGCGGAGCTTCCGCAGGTTGGTGACACCGTGACCGCCGGCGAGACCTGCGGCGAGATCGAGTCCACCAAGTCCGTCTCCGACCTGTACTCCCCGGTCACCGGCACGGTCACCGCGGTCAACGAGGACATCGACGGCGCCTACGAGGCCATCAACAACGACCCGTACGGCGAGGGCTGGCTCTTCGAGGTGGAGGTCGAGGAGGTCGGCCCGCTGATGAACGCCGACGAGTACGCCTCCTCCAACGGCGTGTAATTCCCGCCGGGGACTAGGGTTGGAGGGCATGACTGCCCCGCGCGACCCGTTTTTCCCCGCCGACAAATCCATCCGAGCCTCAGCCGCGCCCATTGATGTGCGCGAGCTGGGGCTCGTGGACTACCAACAGGCCTGGGACCTTCAAGCAGACATTGCTTCTCGACGGGCCAAAGGCGAACTGCCCGACACCGTGCTGGTCCTTGAGCACCCCTCCACCTTCACCGCCGGCAAGCGCACGCAGCCGGAGGACATGCCCGACCCCGCCTACCCCGTGCCCGTGGTGCCGGTGGACCGCGGCGGGCGCATCACCTGGCACGGCGAGGGCCAGCTGGTGGTCTACCCGATTATCAAGCTCGCGGAGCCGGTGGACGTGGTCGACTACGTGCGCCGTCTCGAAGAAGCGCTCATCCAGGTCGTGCGAGACGCCGGGGTGACCACGGCGGGGCGTGTCGACGGTCGCTCTGGGGTCTGGGTGCCGGAGGAGACGAAGGCGGTGGACCCGGAGGCGTCGACACGCGAACGCAAAATTGCCGCCCTGGGCATCCGCATCACCCGCGGCGTGACCATGCACGGCCTCGCCCTAAACTGCAACAACACCCTCGAGCACTACGAGCACATCGTCGCCTGCGGCATCGACGACGCCGACGTGACCACCCTGTCACTTGAGCTCGGCCGCGACATCACCCCGGCGGATATGGCTGCGCCGATGGTGCGCGAACTCGAGCGCGCCCTGTCCGGCGAGCTGGTCGTGGCGGACCACACATTCGCCACCCGACCGGACCCCTCGAAGGGTTTGACACGGAAGGTACGGTGAGAAGCGTGACTGTAGCACCAGAAGGCCGCAAGCTTTTGCGCGTTGAGGCGCGCAACTCCGAAACACCGATTGAGAAGAAGCCGCGGTGGATCCGCAACTCCGTCAAGACCGGTCCCGAGTACGAGGACATGAAGCAAAAGGTCAAGGGCGCGGGTCTGCACACCGTGTGCCAAGAGGCGGGCTGCCCGAACATCCACGAGTGCTGGGAGTCGCGTGAGGCGACCTTCCTCATCGGCGGATCCCGCTGCTCCCGCCGCTGCGACTTCTGCGACATCGCCTCCGGCCGCCCGGATCCCCTGGACCGCGACGAGCCGCGCCGCGTGGCAGAAGAGGTCAAAAGCCTCAACCTGAACTACTCCACCATCACCGGTGTCACCCGCGACGACCTCGACGACGAGGGCGCCTGGCTCTACGCCGAGGTCGTGCGCAAGATCCACGAGCTCAACCCGCACACCGGCGTGGAGAACCTCACCCCGGACTTCTCCGGCAAGCCGGACCTGCTCCAGGAGGTCTTCGAGGCCCGCCCCGAGGTCTTCGCCCACAACGTGGAGACCGTCCCGCGCATCTTCCGCCGCATCCGCCCAGCGTTCCGCTACGAGCGCTCCCTCGACGTGATCCGCCAAGCCCGCGACTTCGGTCTGATCACCAAGTCCAACCTCATCCTCGGCATGGGCGAGACCCGCGAGGAAGTTCTCGAGGCCCTGCACGACCTGGTGGACGCAGGCTGCGACATCATCACGATCACCCAGTACCTGCGCCCCGGCCCGACCTACCACCCGATCGACCGCTGGGTGAAGCCGGAAGAGTTCATCGAGTACCGCGACGCCGCCTACGAGATGGGCTTCGGCGCCGTCATGTCCGGCCCGCTGGTGCGCTCCTCCTACCGCGCCGGCAAGCTCTACGTCGAGGCGATGGCCCACCGCGGCCTCGAGCTGCCGGAGAATCTCGTGCACTTGGCGGAGACGTCGCAAGGCGATACTGCCCAAGAAGCCTCCACCCTGCTGAAGAAGTACGGCGCCTCCGCAGACCACCCGGTGGAGACCCGCTAGGGTCTTTGGCCCGCGTCTTGGCTGTGGCATACAGTTATGGCCATGGCTAAGACGCAGGACAAGGAAGCGGCGAAAGCCGCCAAGAAAGAACAGCGCGCCGCGAAGCGCGCCAAGGGCAAAGCAACCCGCTCGCAGCTCAAGCAGGCGTTCGACATCCAGCGCAAACGCGACAAGGCGCTCATCCCGATCATGCTCGCCTGCGTACTCGGCGGCGGGCTGCTGTTCTTCCTTCTCGGCCTGTGGTGGGGCGCGAAGTGGTTCTGGCTGATCATGGGCCTGATCCTGGGCGCCGTGCTGGCGATGTTCATCTTCTCCCGCCGCCTGGAGAAGTCCATGTACGACGAGGTCGGCGACACCCCCGGCGCCGCCGGCTGGACGCTGGAGAACATGCGCAACACGATGGGCATCGTCTGGCAGACCAAAACCGGTGTGCAGGCCAACACCCACATGGACACCGTGCACCGCGTGGTGGGCAACCCGGGCGTCGTGCTCGTCGGCGAGGGCGACCCGAACCGCCTGAAGTCCCTGATGGGCAAGGAGCACAAGCGCGTGGAGCGCCTGCTGGCGGGCGTGCCCGTCTACGAAGTCTACGCCGGCGAGGGCGAAGGCCAGGTGCGCAACCGCGACCTGCAGAAGCACCTGCTCAAGCTGCCGAAGAACTACCAGAAGGACGAGGTGTACAACCTCGCCGCCAAGCTCGACGCGATGGATTCCCGCGGCCGCGGCGCCCAGGCGGCCGGCCTGCCGGGCGGCCCGCTGCCGAAGCAGGCGCAAAACATGGCGGGCATGAACCGCAAAATGCGCCGCATGCAGGAGCGCAAGGGCGGCAAGTGACCGCACACAACCCGCCCATGGACGCCGAGGCGAACACCTGTCTTCGCTTCGGCGTCTTGCTGTTAGCTGCCGGCGCGTCCGGCTACCGCGTGATTCGCGCGGTGAAGCGCTGCGCGCGCTCGGTGGGCTTCGACAACGCCGACGTCATTGTCGGCTTCAACACCATCAGCTGCACGTTCCACCGCGGCGAGCAGTTCCGCACCGCCGTGTCCGACGTGCCGTTGCCGGGTGTCAACGCCTCGCGCATCGAGGCGCTGGAGACCGCCGCGCACTCGCTGCTGCAGAGCTACCGCACCCCCGAGGTCATTAATGCGGTGCTGGATGAGATCGAACGCATCCCCTCCCCACGCTGGGGCTTTCGCCTATCGACGCTCGCCGCCGGGCTGGCCTGCGCCGGATTCGCAGTGCTGAACCAGTTCGGGCTCGCCACCGCCGCGCTGGTGTGCATGGCGGCGATGCTGGGCCAGCTCGTGCGCGCGTTTTTGCACAAGGCCCACTTCAACCTGATCGGCATCACGATGGCGGCGTCGTTCGTCGCCTCGTCGGCGTTCTTGCTGCTCGACCGGGTGCTGCCGCTTGCGAGCGTGGTCTCCCCCGGTTTCATCGCCGCGGTGCTGTTTTTGATCCCCGGCTTCCCGCTGTTCACCTCGTTTGTGGACCTCGCCCGCTTCGACTTCACCGCCGGGATCCCGAGGCTGTTTTTCGCCCTCGAGATCATCGTGGTGATCATGCTGACCGTCTCCGTGGTCGCGATGCTCTCCGGCACCCCGGACCTGCCGTCGGCGGCGGTGCCGAGGTCGGCGGAGTTTTTGGTTTCCGGCGCGCTGGCCAGCTTTGTCAGTGTGGGCTGCTTTGCGTTGCTGTTCAATTCGTCGAGACGCATGGCGCTCATCGCCGCCGCGCTCGGGATGGTGGCCAACGCCGCGCGCCTCGCATTGCTTGCGGACGGGGTGCGCTCCTACCTCGCCGCGTTCGTCGCCGCGCTGATCATCGGCATCGTCGGCGGGCTGCTGGGCCAGGTGGCGAAGGTGCCGCGCACCACCGTGACCATCCCGGCAGCCGTGGTGATGATCCCCGGCCCCGTCATCTACGCCGCGGTGCACAACTTCGCGGTCGGCGACATCATCAACGCGCTGTCGAAATTCACCGAAGTGTCCTTCGTGGTGCTGTTCATCGCCGGCGGGCTCTCCGTCGGACGCATGCTCACCGACCCGACCTGGGCGTTCTTCCGCTACATCGACTTCGACCACGAGCTCGTCGGCGAGGAACGCCCCATCAACAACTAGGTGCGGATGACCGTCGTGGTGGTCGCGCGGTCGTGCATGCCGCGCCCGTCGGCGTCCACAAGCGCCGCCGGCAGCACAAAGCCCGTCAGGATCGTGCGGACCGCCGCGCGCCACAGCCCCACCGGGGCTTCCTTGTCCACGCGGGCCACACCCATGCCCAGTACGGCCATGCCCGGGGTGCGGGCGAACAGCCAGCCGCACACGATGCCCAGGACGATCCACAGCAGGTACGTCGCGGTGTAGCGGTCCCCCAACGCGGAGGTGTTCGCCGTGATCAGCGACGCCGCCACCGCGCACAACGCCCAGTCGATGAGCACCCCGCCCATGCGGCGCAGCACCGACGCCTGGGATCCCGCCCCTTCCTTCGGCATGCCTAAAAACTGCCCCGGGTACTCCGGCAGGGCATCCTCGCCGGAGAATTGGTTGGGGATTTCGGGACCGTCGTGCCAGGTTTGTCGTCGAGAAGCAGCCATGCCTCCGAAGCGTAGCGGGAGGTCCGCGTAGACTTGAAACCGCTTATGTCCGACACACAACGAGGAGTACCACCCGTGTCCTTCGACAACATCGAAGACGTCAAGAAATTCATCGCCGACGAGGAGGTGGAATTCATCGACGTGCGCTTCACCGACGTGCCCGGCATCGAACACCACTTCTCCATCCCGGCATCGATGTTCGATGAAGACGTGATGGAAGAAGGCCTCGCCTTCGACGGCTCCTCCATCCGCGGCTTCACCACCATCGAAGAATCCGACATGACCCTCATGCCGGACCTCGCCACCGCAAAGCTGGACCAGTTCCGCGGGTCCAAGACCCTGAACGTGAAGTTCTTCGTCAACGACCCGTTCACCCACGAGCCGTTCTCCCGCGACCCGCGCAACGTGGCCAAGAAGGCGGAGGAATACCTGCGCTCCACCGGCATCGCCGACACCTGCTCCATCGGCGCCGAAGCGGAGTTCTACCTGTTCGACTCCATCCGCTACGAGGTGGAGGGCCACGCCGCGTTCTACGAGATCGACGCCGCGGAAGGCTGGTGGAACCGCGGCAACGAGGTCGAGGCCGACGGTTCGCCGAACCTGGGCTACAAGAACCGCTGGAAGGGCGGCTACTTCCCCGTCCCGCCGTACGACAAGACCGTCGAGGTGCGCGACGCCATGGTGCGCAACCTCGCCGCCGCCGGCTTTGAGATCGAGCGCTTCCACCGCGAGGTGGGCAACGGCGGCCAGCAGGAGATCAACTACCGCTTCAACACCCTGCTGCACGCGGCGGACGACCTGCAGGACTTCAAGTACATCGTGAAGAACACCGCGACGCTGTACGACAAGACCGCCACGTTCATGCCCAAGCCGCTCGCCGGCGACAACGGCTCCGGCATGCACGCCCACCAGTCGCTGTGGAAGGACGGCGAGCCGCTGTTCTACGACGAGTCCGGCTACGGCGGCCTGTCCGACATCGCACGCTGGTACATCGGCGGCCTGCTCGAGCACGCCGGTGCGGTGCTGGCGTTTACCAACCCGACGCTGAACTCCTACCACCGCCTCGTGCCGGGCTTCGAGGCGCCGATCAACTTGGTGTACTCGCAGCGCAACCGCTCCGCCGCGATCCGCATCCCGATCACCGGTGCGAACCCGAAGGCCAAGCGCATCGAGTTCCGTGCCCCGGACCCGTCGGGCAACCCGTACCTCGGTTTCGCGGCGATGCTCATGGCGGGCATCGACGGCATCAAGAACCGCATCGAGCCGCACGCCCCGGTGGACAAGGACCTCTACGAGCTGCCGCCGGAGGAAGCCAAGGACATCCCGCAGGCGCCGACCTCGCTCGAGGCCGCGCTCAATGCGCTGGAGGCGGACCACGACTTCCTCACCGAGGGCGACGTGTTCACCGAGGACCTCATCGAGACCTACGTCAAGCTCAAGTACGACAACGAGATCACCCCGGTGCGCCTGCGTCCCACCCCGCAGGAGTTCGAGATGTACTTCGACTGCTAGGTTTGCATAGCCTGACCTGCAGTAAGGCAGGGCGAACTTCCTTGCGGGGGTGATCGGGCCGGGCGATGATTGGGTCATGACTGATCTGATGGATTGTCCGGGCACGGCGGAAGGTGGCGTCGATAGGCATGAGCCCGGCACCGGCGAGCGGCTGAACCGCTTGCGCGCCGCGGTGCTCGGGGCGAACGACGGCATCGTCTCCACCGCCGCCGTGGTCGTCGGCGTGGCGGGCGCGACGTCCGATGCGACCACGATCGCCATGTCCGGCCTGGCCGCCGTGATCGGTGGCGCGGTGTCGATGGCGCTGGGCGAATACGTCTCAGTGTCCTCGCAGCGCGACTCCGAGCGCGCCATGGGCATGTCCGAGGAGATGCAGGTCAACCCGTGGTCCGCGGGTATCGCGTCGTTCCTGTCGTTCTTGCTCGGCGCCGCCCTGCCCTTTGCGACGGCGCTGCTCGCCCCCGCATCCTGGCGCATCGCCGTCATCTTCGCGCTCACCCTGGTGGCGCTCGCGCTGACGGGCGCGCTGTCCGCGAAGCTCGGCGAGGCCCCGGTCGCCCGCTCGGTGGCCCGCATCGTGGTCGGCGGCACCATCGCGCTGGCGGCGACGTTCGCCATCGGCTCGCTGTTCGGAGCGAACGTGGGCTAGAAACACACCGCGGTCCAACAGTGACCTGCCCAACCAGAACCCGACCGAATCGGCGCAAAACCGCAGGTCGGGTTTTGTGTTGCCGGAGCCGTTTTGGTGCAACGGGTCCCGCCCGGCGGGCCGCGCGAGCGCCTTTGCCAAAAAGGGATTACCATGCGCTGAGTGACTGACAAGTTCCGCCAACTGCCACCGCCCGGCCCCGCGTGGGGCGGCAGCCTCATGGGCACCTCAATCGTGTCGCGACTGCTCGTGGAGATGGACCACCAGTTCTTCGCCGCCGTGTTCGCCGCGATCGCGTGTTTCATCCTCGTCGTGCTCGTGTACGGGTTCGCGCGCTACCGCCACCCCAGCTTCGAGCGCACCACCATGGCCGAATGGTCGATGTTCTTCATCGGCATCCTCGCACTGGGTGCTGCGCTTTCCGGGCTTACCGACGAAGGCGTCTACCGCCTCATCGGCTTCTGGATCGGAGCCCCCATCACCGTCATCACCTGGGGCATCCAGCTCAGCCGCTTCGACGGCGCACCGAAATTCACCTGGGGCCTGCCGTTGGTCGGCCCGATGATTTCCGCGTCAGTGGCCGGCTGGCTCGCCCGCGACTACGGGCAGTTCTACCACGTGCTCGGCACCGTCTTTTTCCTAATGTCCCTGTTCACCGCGGTGCCGACGTTCGCCCGCGTGTACTGGGCGGCGTGGCACGGCAAGGTGGACCTTTCGGGACCGCTGTCGGCGACGGCGTGGGTGCCGCTGGGCGTGGTCGGCCAGTCCACCACGGCGATGCAGATCCTCTACCCGGGGAAGGTGTCGATCTACTACGGCTACGTCGCACTGGTGCTTGCCATCCCCCTGGCTATTTGGGCGATGTTCAACTTCTACCCCAACGTCGCGCGCTGGGTGGAGTACTCGCCTGCCTGGTGGTCGTGCACCTTCCCGCCGGGCACGGTGAGCATGGGCGGGCACCAGGTGGCGTTGGTCAATGGCTCGCACTGGCTCGACGTCGTTGCGTTGACCATTCCGCTGCTACTCATCGTGCACTGGTCGCTGTGCTCCGGCCGCTTCATCTCCTGGGTGCTTGAAGGGCGCAGGTAAAAACGGCATGCCGATGTGCCCGCCCGGTGGGGCGGGTTTTCGGTGTGTGGGGGTTAGTCGAAGAGCAGCTCCATCGCGCCCGGGGTGGTCATTGGGACCTTGACCCCGTTGGGTGCGGCCCAGTGGATGCGGGCGTTCGGGTTGTCGATGTAGCCGAACGGGCCGTTGCGGTTGTCGGCGTTGACCCCGTTGTGGAAGGGGCACAGTTCGGCGAGGTTGTCCATGTTGGTCATTCCCCCGTAGCGCCACGCGTTGATGTGGTGGGTTTGGGTGGTCTCTGCGGAGTGTTTGCAGTCGGGAAACGCACACGACGGGCAGAGCAGCTTCGACATGACCTTTTGCTTGGCGTTGGCGCAGCGCTGACCGTAGTACAGGTTGACTGGGCCTTCCTGGGGGTGGAACGCGGCGACTTCGAGTATGTCGCCGAATTCGTGCTCCATGTACTCGGCCCCGGTCATGGTGGTGCCGTCGGTGCAGATCAGCGTGACTTCGTCGGCGTGGCCGGATTGGATGCGGGCCCAGTCGGCGATCGGCACCAGGATGATCGGCCGGAAATTCGCCTTCGGCACGCCTTTGCCGTCGCGCAGGATCGCGATGAGGGCGTCGGCCATTTGGGTGGCGGCGGGGTCGTCTGCGTCGATGAGTTTGCGCAGCAGGTGCTCGAGGTCCGCCAGGTCGCGCTCGTTGTAGGTGAGGATCATGGTGCGCATGCCTGCCTTCGAGCGGGAAAACTTGCACGAGGGTGGGGCGGGTTTGACGGGTTGTTTGATCAGCCGTTTGATCCGTTTTGTCAGGGCCCGGTAGGAGCCGCGGTGGCGAACCAAATCCAACCTAATGCGCCAGCGTTCGGCGGCGCCTTCGACGGCGAGCAACTTTTTCTCGATGTGCACGAGTTGGTCCACAGGTAAGCCCTCGGCGGCGGCTAAAGCTTCGCGTTGTTTGCGGGTGAACTGGGTCGGCCCGAAGTAGGTGTGGTGCACCCGGGCCAGGTCGCGCACCCGCCCGGTGGATAGGCCGGCGGCCATGGCCACGTCGCGGTCGAAGTCGGCGAGCACGGCTACGCCTGCGGAAACAAAGTCAGTGAAGTTCATGGCCCAGAAGCTAAGACAGCGCAACCCCCAACACCAGACTCTGCCCGAAATGTGGATAACTTAACCTGAGAAATTCACAAAGCGCAGGTCAAAGCGCCAAATTTAAATCTAAGTCCATCCCGTCGACGCGGCCGCGCGAGGTGAACTGCCACACCTTGGGCGTCGGAAGGCCGACGGGGCGCGGCCACGCCCCCACGTCCAAAGGCAACGAAACGTCAACCACCGGGTTCGCACCCCACTGCGCCAACCACAACGCGCCGAACTCGGCCACGTCCGCGAACAGCATGTGCCGCCGCCAGTACCAGGCGTTCGTGTAGACCCCGGCTACTTCGACGCCCGCGGAGGAGAAGGAGTGGTGGGCGGAGCGGACGTCGAGAAGCGAAAGCCCCGCGGGGGACTCGACGTCGAGCCACATGGGCAAGCGGCGGCCCCCGAGAACCTCGAGCGCAGCCGACACCTGCTCCGCGATGGAGGTCCCTTCGGACGGGGCGCGCAGGAAGTGGTACGCGGCGGTCGCGTGTGGGGCGAACGACGAAAACGCGGCGTCCTGGTACGTGCCGTCGGTGGTGCGGGCGATGACGAAGTCGAAGCGGGAGACGTCGAGCCCGGCCTGGTGCTCCGAGACGTCGACGCCGAGCCTCACCGCTTGGTCAGCCCCATGCGCGGCGCGAAGCTGCCCGGGTGGCGGCGCTGCGAGGCTGCGTCGGCGATGGCCAGGCGCCACTTCGGGTCGCGCACCGGCATCTGGGAGATGGGGAACCAGCCGGCCTCGGTGTTTTCGTCGTCGCCGACCACGGGTTCGACGGTGGGGTCGAGTGGCTCGCAGCGCAACTGCACCGTCATGTAGCTGGCCTTATCCCCGTTCGCGTGGGTGACCGGGCCGTGCGCGCCGACACCCAAAATCGCCGCGGCGGTCACCCGCACCCCGGTCTCCTCCAGCACCTCGCGCACCGCGGCGACGTGCGGCTCCTCGCCCGGGTCCGCGATCCCGGTCACAGGCGTCCACTCGCCGTTGTCGGCGCGGCGCACCAGCAGCACCTCGGGGACGGCCCACGGCGACGCATCGGTGGCGTCGCGGAGCACGACGGCGCACACGGCAGGCACCCACATCAGGTCGGTGCCGATTTTCTTGCGGGTTTCGACGATGAACTCCGGGATAGGCATGGTGGCAAGTGTACAATCCCTGAAATTATGAGCACCGCCGTTTCCGACAAGCAGCCCTGGGTCAGACGCGTCCCCGCGCCCCTGTTCGTCGCGGTGTACGGCGCGCTGGTCATCCTGGTGATCTTCGGTGTAGCGATGGCGGCGAGCCGCACCACGGCGAGCACCCCGGAGGACGCGGAACTGCCGCAGCCGGAGCGCCCGTTCAACCCGGCGCCGGCGGATCCGGGCAACGTCGCGGCGAGCATCCGCCCCCACCTGATCGAGAACGTGCGCGTGGGCGAGACGAACACGGGCGCGATGATGCGCGGCGACGTCGTGGTTGGCGCCCTGGACGACTCCACCGAGATTGCGGGCCACCTGTCGCGTCTGCTGGAGCAGAATTGTTTGGATACGGTGACGTTGACGTCGCAAAGCGGGATGCGCTTTAACTTCTGGGGCTTTTGCTTCTCGACGCTCCCTCCGGAGACCCTCGCCCAGTACATCGATTTCGGCGTGGCTGAGGGCGCCGATTCGGTGTCGTTTGTGGACTACGCGTCGCACAACCACTTCCGCGTGATCACCCTGAACTGGATGGACGTGGACGACGCCGATGCGCTGTCGAAGCGGTGGCTCGACGTTGAGCGCCCCGACGAGATCGACCGCGTGACGTTCAACGGCTACACCGACGACGAGGTCGTGGTGGTGGACAACGACAGGGAAACCGGCGAGCACCTCAAGCGCTGGCCGCTGCTTGCCAACCCGGTTACCAACGCCGGGGAATAAACTCCGCGTCCGGCACGGCATGCCGGATCACGGCCATGACCTGCTTGACGTTGGAGTAGCTCATCAGGTGCGGGTCCTCCATGCCCTCGTAGCACTCCTCGCCCGCGCGGCCGGCTTCCGTGCCGGAGACGACGCCGATGACGGTGGCGCGGCCGCCCACGTCCGCGAACACCGGCCCGCCCGAGTCGCCGGAGGCGGCGCACACGGCGGCGATATCGCCGAAGGTCTCGTCCTCCACGCCGGGGTCGAGGTTGACTATCTGCACCCGCTCAGTGTCCTCGAAATCGCCGCACGTGTAGCCCGTGGTCGCGCCCGTTTTGCACACCCTATCGACGGGCCCAAGGCCCTCCCCGATCCCAGTCGGTATCGGCGCGCCGACCACGTCCATGAACCGCTCCGGGTCCGTGATCTCGATGATGCCGACGTCCGCGCCTTCCGTCTCCGGGGTGTTCTGCGAATACAGCCCGGAGAAAATGAAGTGGCCGACCTCGGAGGCGTAGTCGAAGGCGGTGGAGGCGTTGGTGGGCCACACCAGGTCGCCTTCGCGGCCGCAGTGGCCGGCGGTCACCGCATACGCCCGGCCGTCCTTGCCGGTAAACGAAAACGCCGCGGTGCACGACTGCGCCGTGAAATGCTCCCCGGGCGCCGGGCGGTGGTCCGTGGTCTGGATCTTCGTGCCCGGTGCCCACGGGGCGAACGCGGGCACGAGCACGTTGTTATCGTTGGCCGGCGCGGGAGCGTCGTCGTCAGGCGTTTGCACCTCGGACAGTGCCTCACGCTCCTCCACCGTGCCGGTGGGGACCTTCGACGCGTTTAAGCCCAGCCACACCACGATGCCCACGACCATCGCCGTTGCGACGATCACGGTGATCCACCCGCCCGTTTGCAGCCCGCTGCGGCGCGCGCGGGCCGGCTGCGGCGCGGGCATGTCCGGGAACTTCAGCGGGTGCTGCGGGTACTGCTGCTGGGGTTGCTGCGCTGGCTCTCCGGGCATGTCCGGGAAACGCCACTGCGGGCCCTGCTCGGGCTGGTAGCGCTTGGCTGAACCGCCCTGGCTACTCGGAGGCGTCAACCGCCGAGCCCTCGTCGCCGTCCTGCTCCTTCTCTTGGTCCTTTTCTTCGGCCATGATCTTCATGTCCCGGATGAACTTCTCCGGGTCGAAGTCGGTGTAGTGCTCCGGGCCTGCGAACTGCTCCTGTGCCATTGCGCGCACTCCTTCCTTGGTGTGCCCTAGACGTTAGTGCCCTCGATGGCTTCGGCGATAAACGCCTTGACGGCCTCGGCGTCGTTGGGCAGGTCGGTCACGTGGCGCTCCGCGTCCATGATGCCGGCGAAGCGCTCCGGCACCTCCGGCGCCTTGCCGATCGCCTCGGCGATCGTGTCGGCGAACTTCACCGGCAGCGCAGTTTCCAGCACCACGATCGGGGTGTCCACATCGCCGGAAAGCTGCTCGGCCACGTGGATCCCGTCGGCGGTGTGCGGGTCCACCAGCACGCCGAACTCGTCGTGCACGCGCTTGATGGTGGCCACCCGGTCGGCGTGGGTGGAGGTGCCGGAGGCGAAGCCGAACTCGCCGCGGATGCGCTCCATCACCTCTTCCCCGCCCAGGTCGGAGGCAGCGAAGCCGCCGTCTTTCACCCTGTTGGCGAACAGCTCGCGGGTGAGGTCGGAGTCGCGCAACGTGGCGTCGAAAAGCATCCGCTCAAAGTTGGACGCCTTCGAAATGTCCATCGACGGCGAGGACGTCGCGTAGGTCTCCGCGGCGGAGCGGGGGCGGTACTCGCCGCGCGCGAAGAAGTCGTGGAGCACGTCGTTTTCGTTGGTGGCCACGATGAGGCGGTCGATGGGCAGGCCCATCTGCTTCGCGATGTGGCCCGCGCACACGTTGCCGAAGTTGCCGGTGGGCACGCAGAACGAGACGCGCTCGTCGTTGGTCTCGGTGACCTTCAGGTAGATCGCGATGTAGTACACCACCTGCGCGAGCAGGCGCGCGAAGTTGATGGAGTTCACCGCGCCGATGGAGTACTTCGACTTGAACGCCGCGTCCGCGCTGACGGCCTTGACCACGTCTTGGCAGTCGTCGAACACGCCGTCCAGGGCGATGTTGAAGATGTTCGGGTCGTCCAGCCCAAACATCTGCGCCTGCTGGAACGGGGTCATGCGCCCGGCCGGGGTGAGCATGAACACGCGGATGTTGTCGCGCCCGCGCATCGCGTACTCGGCCGACGAGCCAGTGTCGCCCGAGGTCGCGCCCAAAATGTTTATCTCCTCGCCACGGCGCGCCAGCTCGTACTCGAACAGCTCGCCGAGCAGCTGCATCGCCATGTCCTTGAACGCGGCGGTCGGACCCTCGGACAGGTGGCCGATGTGCAGCGTGTCGTTCAGGCGGGTCACCGGCACGATCTCCTCGTCGGCGAACACGGGGGTGCGGTACGCCCGGCGCGCGATGGCCTCGAGGTCCGCCTCGGGGATGTCGTCGACGTAAAGCTTCAGCACTTCGGCGGCGAGAGCAGCGTAGCCGTCGTGAAGCAAAAGCTCGCGCCACTCGCTCAGAAGTTCCGGCGTGATGGCCGGGTACACCGCCGGCATGAACAGGCCGCCGTCGGGGCTTAGGCCTGTGAGCAGGATGTCTGTGAAGGAACGCGGCTGCGCCGATGCGTCGCGAGTTGAGATGTAGTCCACCCCGCGCAGTCTACGTCATGGGCGCCTACCTGCGCGGCGGTTCCTGTCGACCGGTCAAAATATCCACCACCGAACGAATCGCGGCGTCGCCAAGCGGCGGCACGGTGCGCTCCTTCTCCGGCGCATGCTCGCGCGCGGGCGTACGGGTGGCCGGCTCGACGGTGATGCTCAGCGACTCGCCGTCGAGCTCCAGCCCGGTCTTCGGATCAACGCCGGCCACGCGCGCGGCGTCCACCAGCGCAACCAGGTCTGCGAAGGTGGCGTTGTTCAGGTCGATGGTCATGTTCACTGCCATGGGCTCGAGCATATTGCCTATCGACGCCACTGCGCCTCCCCGCCCTAATCGAACTCGTGCGACGGCACCTCTCCCCAGAACACCTCCTCGACCACCTTGTGGGCGTGGCGGGTGATGCGCAGGTAGTCCTCTAAGAACTCCTGCTGGTCGTCGGGATCGTAGCCGGCAGAGCCCGCGACCTGCGCGAGCTGCGGGCCCGGCGCGGGCAACTGGTCGGTGCGCTTGCCGGTGACCAGCACGATGGCGTTGCGGGCGCGGGTGGCCGTGAGCCACGCGGTGCGCAGTATCTCGGCGTGCGAGCCGCGGATGACGGACGGGTCGTCGAGCTCGACGAGGAAATCCAGCGCGTCCAGGGTGGACGGGGTGCGCAGCTCCTCGTGAGTGTGGGCGTGCTGCATGGTCAACAGCTGCACGGTCCACTCCACGTCCGCGAGCGCGCCGCGGCCGAGCTTGGTGTGGGTGGCGCGGTCGGCGCCGCGGGGCAGGCGCTCGTTGTCGACGCGGGCTTTGATGCGGCGGATTTCGCGGATGTCGGCGGGCTTGGCGCCGCCGGCTGGGTAGCGGAAGGCGTCGATGGCCTCCAAAAACGCGTCGCCCACGCCGCGGTCCCCGGCGACGACGGCCGCGCGCAGCAGCGCCTGGCGCTCCCAGACCTCGCCCCACTCGCGGTAGTAGCGCTCGTAGCTGGCGATGGTGCGCACCACCGCGCCGGAGCGGCCCTCGGGGCGCAGGCCCAGATCCACCTCGAGGGGCGGGTCGCCGGAGGGCTTGGACAGGCGGGCGCGCATCTGGTCGACGATCTTCGCCACCCACGAAACAGCGGTGCTTTCGTCGGCTTCCTCGCTCGGCTCGGCGACGATCATCACGTCGGCGTCGGATCCGTAGCCGAGTTCGGCGCCGCCGAGGCGGCCCATGCCGATGACGGCGATGCGGG
>ERZ1031176.12-NODE-12-length-50285-cov-58.990583_pt1 | contig 50285 bp, 45 predicted proteins | sample MGYA00518586_ERZ1031176 | MGnify/ENA primary metagenome ERZ1031176 (study PRJEB33718, sample SAMN03159775) | human skin metagenome | collected 2014-05-20 | study: EMG produced TPA metagenomics assembly of the PRJNA266117 data set (Human skin bacterial metagenome... | reverse complement strand
CGTTGACCTTCCAGTTGCCGTCCTCGTCGGTGACAGTGCGGGTGACCTCGTTGCCGTCGGCGTCGCGGACGATCACGGTGACGTCAGGCACGCCCTCAGTCTCGTTCGGGTCCTGCTTCCCGTTGCCATTGAGGTCGATCCACACCCGGTTGCCGATCGTGCCCGGCTTGACCGGCTCACAATCGCAACCCGGATCAATCTTCTTCAGACCAAGATCATAGGTGTCGTTGTACTCGTTCGGCTTCACCGTCACCTTCGACACCAGACCAGACTCATCCGAACCCGGAACCTTACCGGTGACCTCCCAGCCCTCAGGCTTGATAAAGCGAACCTCGTACTCAGCGTCCGGGTTCAGACCCTCAATCTTCCAGTCGCCGTTCTCATCGGTCACTGCAGAACGCGTCGGCTCACCCTCACGGGACACCAGTACCACGACATTTTCAAGGCCCTTCTCGTTCTCGCCCTGCTTACCGTCGCCATCCTCGTCGTTCCAGACACGATCACCAACAGAACCAGACGGCAGAACACCGAGGTCAACGTCGTCACGCTTCTTGCCAGGCTTGATCGTCACCGTGGTCTCGACCTGATCCGGCTGCGACGGGGTGTGACCACCCGGAACGTACTCCACGACGTAGTCGCCCGGCTCAACGTCAACCTTCCAGTTGCCGTCCTCGTCGGTGACGGTACGAGTGACCTCGTTGCCATCCGGATCCTTCACAATCACGGTTACGCCCGGAACACCCGTCTTCTCATCCGGGTCTTCCTTGCCGTCACCGTTCTCGTCGACCCACACACGATCACCGATCTTGCCCGGCTTGATCGGCTCACAGTCGCACCCCGGATCAACCTTCTTCAGACCAAGATCATAGGTGTCGTTGTACTCGTTCGGCTTCACCGTCACCTTCGACACCAGACCAGACTCATCCGAACCCGGAACCTTACCGGTGACCTCCCAGCCCTCAGGCTTGATAAAGCGAACCTCGTACTCAGCGTCCGGGTTCAGACCCTCAATCTTCCAGTCGCCGTTCTCATCGGTCACTGCAGAACGCGTCGGCTCACCCTCACGGGACACCAGTACCACGACATTTTCAAGGCCCTTCTCGTTCTCGCCCTGCTTACCGTCGCCATCCTCGTCGTTCCAGACACGATCACCAACAGAACCAGACGGCAGAACACCGAGGTCAACGTCGTCACGCTTCTTGCCAGGCTTGATCGTCACCGTGGTCTCGACCTGATCCGGCTGCGACGGGGTGTGACCACCCGGAACGTACTCCACGACGTAGTCGCCCGGCTCAACGTCAACCTTCCAGTTGCCGTCCTCGTCGGTGACGGTACGAGTGACCTCGTTGCCATCCGGATCCTTCACAATCACGGTTACGCCCGGAACACCCGTCTTCTCATCCGGGTCTTCCTTGCCGTCACCGTTCTCGTCGACCCACACACGATCACCGATCTTGCCCGGCTTGATCGGCTCACAGTCGCACCCCGGATCAACCTTCTTCAGACCGAGATCGTAGGTGTCGTTGTACTCGTTCGGCTTCACCGTCACCTTAGAAACCAGACCAGACTCGTCCGAACCCGGAACCTTGCCGGTGACCTCCCAGCCCTCAGGCTTGATGAAGCGAACCTCATACTCAGCGTCCGGGTTCAGACCCTCAATCTTCCAATCACCGTTTTCATCGGTCACCGCAGAACGCGTCGGCTCACCCTCACGGGACACCAGGACCACGACGTTCTCGAGGCCCTTCTCGCCCTCACCCTGCTTACCGTCGCCGTCCTCGTCGTTCCAGACACGGTCGCCGACGGAACCAGACGGCAGGATGCCCAGGTCGATGTCATCGCGATTCTCGCCCGGCTCGATGATGACAGTGCGCTCGACCTGCTCCTTGTCGCTCGGAGTGCGATCGCCCGGCTCGTAGCGAACGGTGTACTCGCCCGGCTCGACGTCAACCTTCCAGTTGCCGTCCTCATCAGTCACCGTACGAGTGACCTCATTGCCCTCCGGATCCTTCACAATCACAGTCACGTTCGGAACACCCGTCTTCTCATCCGGGGCCTCCTTGCCGTCACCGTTGGTGTCTTCCCAGACCTTGTCCCCGATGGTGCCGCGCTTCGGAGCCTCGGCAGTGGTCGTGGCGTGAACGGTCGTCGGTACCGGCTCCGGGACTTTTTCAGTCTTGGTGGTGGTCGTGGGTTCGCAGTCACAATCTGCCGTAGCAGTCGGAATGACCGTTACCGTCGGTGCGGTCGAAGTAGGGGTGGTAGTGATGGTCGTCGGCGTCGTGGTTGCCGTCACGGTCTTGGTCCCGACTGTGGTGGTAACGGTGCCTGCCGTCGAGGTCGGCGTGGTCACCGTCGTCGGTGCCGTCGAGGTCGGTGTCGTCACCGTCGTCGGTGCCGTCGAGGTCGGCGTGGTCACCGTCGTCGGTGCCGTCGAGGTCGGCGTGGTCACCGTCGTCGGTGCCGTCGAGGTCGGCGTGGTCACCGTCGTCGGCGCCGTCGAGGTCGGCGTGGTCACCGTCGTCGGCGCCGTCGAGGTCGGCGTGGTCACCGTCGTCGGTGCCGTCGACGTCGGCGTCGTGGTCACCGTCGTCGGAGTTACCGTAGCCGTCACTGATTCAGTGGTGACAGTCGTGGTCGCAGTCACGGATTCGGTTACCGTCGCAGGTGGTTCTGCAGGCGGATCCTCAGGTGTCTCCGGCTCCTCCGCTACGGTCGCGTTCAGCGTGTCTACCGCATTTGTGAAAAGCGGAGCGTTGCGACTCTCAATCTTCACTCCGAACTTCTCGGCGTCGGAAAACGCACACCTCGAGGATTGAATGTGTTGTTCGACATGCACCGTGGACCCTTCAGGTATCCAGATGTCTCCCGAAAAGAGGTTCTCATTAAGACGCCACTCGTAACGACGAAGCCAACGGAAGTTCTCGTAGTTAGTTCCATCCGCACCAGTAAAAGTTTCTGGAGAATCGGACGGATCAAGGGTCGACTGAGGATAGTTCGTTGAAGGGAATACCGATTGCGTCAGGTCCTCACCCTCAGGCCCCGTCACCTTGAATACAGGATCACCCACGAGGGAGTAATAGGGCGAGTTAGAACCTAACCACAGGTCAGCGAGCCAAGTGCCGTATTGGCCCGGATTGTTAAAGTGAAGATCCCCTACAACCTTTTTAACGCATTGGTTGTTTGTCGGTTCTGAACGAAATGCCCCGTAGGTCCAATCCAGCGTTGGGCGGATAATAACTTGAGATGCCACAGTGACATCTATCTCGTCTCCCTGTTCGGCAGTTTCCGAGACGGTTACTGGCAGAGTTAGTGTGAAGCTAGGATTCGCTCCTAGGGACGCTTTTTGGCTGAACTCGAACAAAAACGATTGAGTTGTCGCCGAGTCTTCTTTACTCAAATCTGCCAACTCACGGCTTTGTCCATCGTCCCACTCGAAGACCGCTTCGGAAGGGTCCACCGTGAACCTTTTATCTAGTTGCAGTTCTACGATCAACCCAGTCGCATCCGATTTACCATATACCCCGGCAGAATTCTCTGGATGGGGCACCTCAGAGTCGACACGCACTTCCATATCGAAGGTGTCGCCTGGCTGAACATTCACCTTCTCAGGGCTAACTGAGATCGAAGTAGCCGGCTTCGCACCAAGGTCGTCGCCGTGCGGTTGCGAAAGCGAGTCGTCATGAATGTGCGCCCCCGCCACCTGCGGCACCGCCACCCCGCCGATGCCCAGCGCCACCGCACTGACCACCGCGGCGACGCTGCGCCACCATCGTTTCTTCCTTTGCTTCTCGCTCATCCAAAGCCTCCACATCAGTGAGCGTTCCAATTGTGTCCGTCTCCCGCTCTGGTCACACCAATTGGCGAACAACTCAGATACGGGGATGTGGGGCAGAATACACCTGTATCCGACACAACTCCTAGGCAGCTCCAAGAAGTTCACTTGGATTTAAGGTGCCCAACAAACCCCCCGAAAAAGAATTTGGCGGAGACGAGGGGATTTGAACCCCTGGAGGGATAAACCTCGCCGGTTTTCAAGACCGGTGCATTCGGCCGCTCTGCCACGTCTCCAACTCGAAGCAGTCTAACGTAGCCTGGCCGCATGAAAGCAATTAGTGAAGAGCTCATGCCTTACGACGCCCAAAGGCCCACCCCGCAAGACGGCGAAGTCCTAGTCAAGGTCGTGGCCGCCGGCGTGAACCGCGGCGACCTGATGCAGGCCGCCGGGAAGTACCCACCACCAAAGGGCGAGTCCGAGATTATGGGGCTGGAGTGCGCGGGGGTGATTGTGGATCCGGGCACGACTGGCCGCAGGGAGGGCGAGGAGGTCGGCTGCCTGCTCGCCGGCGGCGGCTACGCGGAGTACGTCGCCGTGCCGGAAGGCCAGCTCACACCCATTCCTGCAGGCCTGACCGTGGAGGAGACCGCGGGCGTGGTCGAGGTGGCGTGCACGGTGTGGTCGAACCTGGGCATGATCGCCGGGATCTCAGAAGGTGACCGCGTGCTCATCCACGGCGGCGCGGGCGGCATCGGCTCCTTCGCCATCCAGATGTGCAAAGCGCTCGGCTGCGAGGTGGCGGTGACCGCGGGAAGCCAAGAGAAGCTCGAGTACTGCCGCGAGCTCGGCGCGGACATCCTGATCAACTACAAGGAGCAGGACTTCGCCGAGGAGCTGCCCGGGTGGGCCGACGCGATTCTGGACGTGGTTGGCGGGCCGTACCTGGAGCAGAACATCAAGGCGCTGAACACGGACGGGCACCTCATCGTCATCGCGGTGCAGGGCGGGCCGAAGGGCACCCTGTCGCTGGGTCGGATGATGCCGCGGCGCCTGTCTGTCACCGCGACGACCCTGCGCGCACGCCCCCGGCCGATGAAGGCGGCGATTGTCGCCTCCACGGTGGAAAAAGTGTGGCCGCTGATCGAGTCGGGCAAGATCACCCCGAACATCTCCGCGCGCTTCCCGCTTGAAGACGCCAAGCTGGCCCACGAGCACCTGGATTCCGGCGACAACACCGGGAAAATCATCCTGACGGTTTAGGCCAAAGACGCCACAGTCCGCACCAGCTGCTCGATGTCGTTCTGGGTGTTGAACGGGGACATGGCGATGGTCACGGCGCCGCCCATGTCGGCGACGCCCATGTCGTCGAGAAGCGGGGTGGCGCACGTCTTTGTGGCCACGATGCCGTTGGCAAGCAGCCGCTGCAGCACAGTTTCGCTGGGCACGCCGGTCACGCCGAAAGCCAGGCGCGGGATGCGCTCCACGCGCGCGTCCTCGGCCGCCTCGCCGCTCACACCAACGATGTGCACGGCGGGCAGGGTACCCAAGAACGTGTGCAGGTCGTCCCGCAGGCCATTGAGGTAGGCGGTGGTCGCGTCCAGGGAGTGCTTCAGGCGGTTGCGGCGGGTCGCACGGCCAGAGAAACCCTCCACCAGGGAGGCGTAATGGTCCACCACCGCCGGCACCGCGCCCGCCAAGCCCTGGGAAACCTCCAGGTCCAGCGCGTCCATGTCCAGGCGCTTGAACATGGCGGTGTCGCGGAAGATCAGCGCGGCGACATCCGGCCCACCCAGCTGGGCAATGTCCACCGCGGCCACGTCCGCGCCCCAAGCCTCGAGGTCAACGGGCCGGTAAGGGGCGTACGCAGTGGCGTCGACAAGCACCCACGCCCTCGACTTCGCCCGCACCGCCTCCACAATGTCGGCGACGCGCACCACGTTGCCCAGCTCCGCGTGCGCCGCCGGCACGGACACCAGGCGGGTGGAGCCGTCCGCGATCTCGCTGTACTGCCACGCCGGCAGATCACCGGTGGCCAGGTCCGCCTGCGCCCAGACCTCGTCCAGCCCGGCGCGCTGCAGGCGCTTGGTCAGGTGCGGGCGGTCCAGCGGGTTCAGCACCACAGAGGAGTTGCGGCGCAGCATCGGCTTCATCGCGTTGACCAGCGCCGAGTACAGCGCAGACACGCTCGGGCCCAGCACCACCTGGTCCGCCGCCACCCCGGTCAGGTCCGCGATGGCCACCCGCGCCGCCTCCGGGTACTGCACGCCCTCCGGCTGGCCCAGCGCCTCCTTGGAGTGCGAGCCCAGCACCGGCTCCGGCGGCGGCACCAGCGCCGCACTGCGGAAGCTCCGCGAGACCGCCGTCGCCACCTTCTCCGGCACCTGCGGCTGCGTGTGGGCGTTCAGGTACGTCCAGCCGCTACCGAGCGATGTGTAGAGTCCACGCACTCCCCACACGTCATACGCCACGGCCGACCTCCCTTCAGGCAAGAATGCCCCAATTATGCACGCCCGTCCGACACGGCGCACACCGCCAGCTCGGGTGCGCAAATACAGTGCACTAGGGTGATCTGCGTGCACAACGAAGATCAGCTGCGCCAAGACGTCGCCCGCATGACCAGCCCTCCGGGCGAAGACACGCCGCCGTCGAAGTCCAAGACCTTCCGGCGCGCGTTCGACGACCTCATCCGCGGCTGGGGCCAGCACGAACTCTGGCTGCAACTGGGATGGCAAGACATCAAGCAGCGGTACAAGAGGTCCACCCTCGGCCCGCTCTGGATCACCATCGCCACCGGCGTGATGTCGCTGGCACTGGGCCTTCTGTACTCCATGCTGTTCCAGATCGACGTCGCAGAGTTCCTCCCCCACGTCACCGTCGGCTTCATCGTCTGGGGCTTCATCTCCGGCTGCATCAAGGACGGCGCGAACGTCTTCATCGAAAACGAGGGCCTGATCAAACAGCTCCCATCTGCCCTGTCGGTGCACGTGTACCGCCTGGTGTGGCGCCAGCTGCTGTTTTTGGCGCACAACATGGTGATTTGGCTGCTTTTGGTGCTGATTTTCCGCATCCCGCTGACCCTGCACACCCTGCTGTTCATCCCCGGCCTGGCGCTGCTCGTGGTCAACGGCGTGTGGGTGGCCATGTTCTTCGGCATGGTTGCCACCCGCTTCCGCGACGTCGCCCCGCTGCTGGAAGCGCTGGTGCAGCTACTCTTCTACGTCACCCCGATCGTCTGGACCACCCGCACCCTCAAGGACCAGGGCGGCGAGATCGCGCAGCGCGCCATGCTCGCCGAGGTCAACCCCCTCTACCACTACCTCGAGATCGTGCGCGCCCCGCTTATCGACGAACCGTTGGCCGCCTACCACTGGGGCATCGTCCTCGCCTGCACCGTTGCCGGCGTCCTGATCACCCTGCTCGCCATGAAGCGCTGGCGCTTCCGCGTGCCGTACTGGGTTTAGGAGGTTAGGAGTTTCACATGGTTTCCATCGACACCTACAACGCCTGCGTCGACTTCCCCATTTTCGACGCCAAATCCCGCTCCCTGAAGAAGGCCATGATGTCGTCCGCCGGCGGCAAGATCGGCCAGAACGCTTCCAACACCGTGGTCGTCGAGGCGCTGCGCGACATCAACCTGCACTTGCGGGAGGGTGACCGCGTGGGTCTGGTCGGCCACAACGGCGCCGGCAAGTCCACCCTGCTGCGCCTGCTCTCGGGCATCTACGAGCCGACCCGCGGTGTCGCGGACGTGCGCGGCCGCGTCGCCCCCGTCTTCGACCTGGGTGTGGGGATGGACCCGGAGATCTCCGGCTACGAAAACATCATCATCCGCGGCCTGTTCCTGGGCCAGACCCGCAAGCAGATGAAGGCGAAGATGGACGAGATCGCCGAGTTTTCCGAGCTCGGCGACTACCTCAACATGCCCCTTCGCACTTACTCCACCGGCATGCGCGTCCGCCTGGCGCTGGGCGTGGTCACCTCCATCGAGCCGGAGATCCTGCTGCTCGACGAGGGCATCGGCGCCGTCGACGCCGCCTTCATGGCCAAAGCCCGCGTGAGGCTCGCCGAGATGGTGGAGCGTTCCGGCATCCTGGTCTTCGCCTCCCACTCCAACGACTTCTTGGCCCAGCTCTGCAACACCGCCCTGTGGGTGGACAAGGGCGAAATCCGCGAGGCCGGCCTGGTCGCCGACGTCGTGGGCGCCTACGAGGGCCCCGAGACCGGCGAGTACGTCGCGGAGCTGGTGGAGCGCTTCAACGGGGACGCCGACGTCGAAAAGCCCTAGCCCCTCCCCTCCCCTCCCGACACATCGCGGCCGAATCTGTCAGGCCGGACCTAAACCCCCAGTTCGTCCCAAACACCCGCCGTAATCTGTCAGGACTGGAGCTTGTGGATCAGCGCCACGAGTTTCTCCACAAACTTGTGCAACGACGCCGAGGTGAAGCGCAGCACCCGCCACCCACAAATGGTGAGGTCGGTGTTGATCTCGGCGTCTTTGTGCCACTGCTTCACCTCGCCGTGGTGGGCGCCGTCGTACATTATTCCGATCCCGAGCTCCGGAATGGCCAGGTCAAACGTGGTCACGATCTTGCCGCCGTCCCGGACAACGACCTGCTCCTCCAGCCGCAACCCAAACTTGTCGCACACCATCTGGGCGAGCAGGCGCATTTCGGTCTCTTTCGGCGAGTCCGCCAGCTTGCTCGACTTCGCAAGCGCGCGGGTGAGCCACCGCTGGCACACCGTCCCTGAGCTCGCTTGCAGGATGTCCACCGGGTCAATGCCCAGGTGGCGCCGCACGCAGTCGATGAGCGTGACCGCTTCCACAAGGTCCATGCTGTGGCCGGCGAAGGTGGCGCCATTGCTTTGCGACGTCCTCCGGATCTCCCTCAACACCTGCGCCGTCGCCGCCGCCGGGCTAGCAACCTGAAACGCATGCCCGTAGTGCCGGACCTGCCAAACGTGCTCAGGTTTGCACCCCCGGCGCACGATCGACGGCTTGTAGATGTTGCCGTGTGAGTTGCGTTCCGCCGATGGGTCCATGAGCACGGTGTCTTTGCCCTCGACTCGGTACTTGAGCCCGTACAGCGCAAGCGCGCCATGGGCGAGGACCACGTTGGAGGGGTTCTCTATTCCGAAAGCGGCGGCACGGTACGCGGCGGGGACTTGGTAGATCACTCCCCGCGGGTGGCTTCGCGAGTCCGCCCGGGCTAGCTCGTAGGATCTCTGTTCCCGCGCGAGCATGTGGAATCGCACGCTCACCTGCACCGTTTGCATCCCCTGGGGCAGGTTCCCGGCGGGGAGCAGGCTGTTCTCTGGACCGACATTCATCCCGTCATACAAATTCGCCATGCCTACTTAGACGTGAAGAATGCGCGTTTGGATCCCTCGGGCACAATAAAAGGCATGACTGCGTTGAATCCGAACGGCACGACCGCCGCCGTGATTGTCACCCACCGCCGCGTTGACCTGCTGAAACATTCGCTGGAGCAGGTTGTCAACCAGACGCATCCGGTGGATTGGGTGATTGTGGTGGACAACGGGGCGCAACAAGAGGTGCAGGAGCTTCTCGACGACCTCGCGGCCGACCGCGCCGTCTACCTCCCATCCAAAACCAACCTGGGCGGAGCGGGCGGGTTCGCCTACGGATTCCTGCACGCGCTTGCCCTGGGCGCGGACGCGATCTGGTGCGCGGACGACGACGGCCGCCCCAAGGATGAGCACGTGCTCAAAGAGCTGTATCGGGTCGCAGAAAAGCACCAGTTGGCGGAGGTCTCCCCGGTGGTGGCGAACATCGACGACCCTGAGAAGCTGGCGTTCCCGCTACGCCAGGGAACGACCTGGCACCGCCGCGTCGATGAGCTCGAAGGCGACTTCCTGCCCCAGTACGCCAGCCTGTTCAACGGCGCGCTGATCTCGGCAAAGGCGATGGAGCGCATCGGCGTGCCGGATTACCGTCTGTTTATCCGGGGCGACGAGGTGGAGTACCACCGTCGTCTGGCACAATCCGGACTTCCCTACGGCACGGCGCTGACCACGTTCTACCTGCACCCGGACGGCTCGGGCGAGTTCCACCCGATCATGGGCGGCCGCGCCCACGCCCAGTTCCCGGACAACCCCACCAAGCGGTATTTCACGTACCGGAACCGCGGCTACATCATTAACCAGCGCGGCATGAAGAAGATGCAGCTGCAGGAGGTGGTGCGCTTCGGCTGGTTCTTCCTGCTGGAGAAGAAGGACCCGAAGGCGTTCATCGAGTGGCTGAAGCTACTTCGGCGGGGAGCCAAAGAGGACTTTAGGCGGCCATAGTTTTCTTGGCTTCGCGGAAGATCAGGTGCCGCTGCAGCTCGAAGTTGGTCACGGTGGCCACGCCCTGGGCAATCACGAACGAGACCAGGTTCTTCCACGGGTTGACCAGCCCCAGGTTGGTCAGCGGCGAGTCCGTGATGCGCCACAGCACCATCTGCACCGCAAACGTCACGGCGTAAAGAACGAACACGGCGCTGGCCTTCTTCGCGTTGATCTTGGCGTCGAAGGAGAACTTGGAGTTGAGCACGTACGCGGCGAGCGTGCCGAAGACCCAGCCCACCGCCTTGGCAAGGTCGCGCTGCACGCCCATGAATTCGATGAGGCTGTGGGTGATGCCGAAGTCGATGACTGCGCAGCCCACGCCGATAACAAGGAACGGGATGAGCTGCTGTTTCAGGGTAGAACTTGAGGCCACGGGCGAATACCCTACCCGCGGATGAGCTGGCGGTAGATATCCAACATCTCCGCCGCGCTCCGTTCGCCGCCGATCTCATCCAGCTCAGCGAGCGACTTGGCGCACAGCTCCCGGATCTCCCCGATCGGCAACTCGCCGTGCCCCAGGGAGGCGAAGATGCTCTCCGCGATGTGCGCGGTCTCCGCGCCCGCGCAGCAGGTCAGCGCGAACACCAGGGACCAAAAGGCGTCCCTCTCCACGCGCCCGGTCTCCACCGGCAGCGCCTCGATCCGCTCCCCCGCACCCACATCCAGGGCCTGCAGCAGCGGGGCGAAGTCGTGGCCGCGCGCCCGCGCCATGAATTCGCGCACCTCGGCGCGCAGCCCCGGCACCTCGACCTCCCCCATCAGCCGGGCGTTGACCTTCCCAATATCGAACCCGTGGGGCCCGAACGCTCCCGAACCCGCCACGCACACGGACGGCGGCGTGGACTCGTCGCGCGGATACACGTTGGCCAACTGCATCTCGAAGGACCACAGGCCGTGGGAAAAGTGGGTGGAATCGCCGGGGGACTTTAGGACGTCGCAAAGCAAACGCTCCTGGGGCGCATCCGCACCCACCTCCTCGACGCCGAACACCTCCCCCACGATCTCGCAGCAGTCCGCGATGGTCGCGTCCTCGTCGATGCCCACCCACCGGTACACAACCTCATCCGACACCAGGCCGACGCGCACAAGCAGCGTCGCACCAGCCCGGCGCTCGGTGAGGCGGATCACCGGCGCGAGGTGGTCTGAGCGGTAGAGGGTGCTGGACATGGCGCCCAATATAGGCTTTCTTTCCATGAGGAAGCATTACAAAGGCAACGACCCCCACGCGATCCACGAGGCAGCACAGCGTATCGACGCCCCGTTGTCCGACTTCATGGTCCGCCTCATGGCAGAAGAACTGCCCTTCGTGGACTCCAAAGGCCGCACCCGGATCTACGAGATCCTGCGCGAGCACAAGGCAGCCGGCAAACCTGTGATTTCCAGTCAGGAGGAGCTGCCCGCGGAGATTCGCGCGATTATGGACCTTTAGTATGACTATGGTTGAGGGCATGGAACTGACAACCCAATCCCTTTACGGATGGGGCCGCACCGCCCCCTCAACCGCGCAGGTCCTCTCCACCGCCGACGTTGACACCATCGCTCAGGCAGTCAAGCAGGTGGCAGACGAAAACTCCGAGCTTCCAGAACACAAGCGCCGCGGCATCATCGCCCGCGGCATGGGCCGCTCCTACGGCGACCCGGCCCAAAACGGCGGCGGCCTCGTCGTCGACATGACCCCGCTGAACCGCATCCACTCCATCGACCCTGACACCGGCATCGTCGACGTGGACGCCGGCGTCACCCTCGACCAGCTGATGAAGGCCGCGCTGCCCTACGGCCTGTGGGTCCCGGTGCTGCCCGGCACCCGCCAGGTGACCATCGGCGGCGCCATCGGCCCGGACATCCACGGCAAAAACCACCACTCCGCAGGCTCCTTCGGCAACCACGTGCTCTCTATGGAGCTTTTGGTCGCGGACGGCCGCGTGCTGCACCTGGAGCCGACCGGCAAAAACTCTGAGCTGTTCTGGGCCACCGTCGGCGGCATGGGCCTGACCGGCATCATCCTGCGCGCCCGCATCCAGATGACGTTCACGGAGACCGCCTACTTCATCGCGGACACCGACCGCACCGACACCCTCGACGAGACGATCGCGGCCCACTCCGACGGCTCCGAGGTGAATTACACCTACTCCTCGGCCTGGTTCGACGCGATCTCCGCCCCGCCGAAGACCGGCCGCTCCACCATCTCCCGCGGCTCTTTGGCCACCCTGGACCAGCTCAAGGAGTTCGCGCCGAAGCTGGCCAAGGACCCGCTGAAGTTCAACGCCCCGCAGCTGATGACGGTGCCGGACATCTTCCCGTCCTGGACCATGAACAAGCTGTCGCTGATGGCCATCGGCGAGGCGTACTACCTGATGGGTTCGCCTTCCCGCAACGACGTGAAAAACCTCACGCAGTTCTACCAGCCGCTGGATCTGATCGGCGAGTGGAACCGCGGCTACGGCAAGGCGGGCTTCCTGCAGTACCAGTTCGTCGTGCCCACCGACGCCGTGGAGCCGTTCAAGGACATCATCTACGACATCCAGGCTTCCGGCCACTACACGGCCCTGAACGTGTTCAAGCTGTTCGGCGAGGGCAACCAGGCGCCGCTGTCCTACCCGATGAAGGGCTGGAACGTGTGCGTGGACTTCCCCATCCGCCCGGGTTTGAACGAGTTCCTGGACCGCCTGGACGACCAGGTCATGCAGTTCGGCGGCCGCCTCTACCTGGCTAAGGAGTCCCGCACCTCCGCGGAGAAGTTCCACGCCATGTACCCGGGGATGGCCGGCTGGCTGAAGACCCGCCGCGAGATCGACCCGACCGGCGTGTTCGCGTCCGACATGTCCCGCCGACTTGAGCTGAATTAAGGAGAACCGATCATGTTGAATGCAGTAGGCCAAGCCCAGCACATCCTGCTCCTCGGCGGCACCAGCGAGATCGGCCTCGCCATCGTCGCCGAGCTCGCCTCCCGCGGCGGCAACCCCACCGTCACCCTGTGTGCGCGCAAGGACTCCCCGCGTATTGACGGCGCGATCTCGGCCGTCCAACAAGCCGGCGCAGGCCACGTGCGCCTGATCGACTTCGACGCGCTCGATTTCGCCGCCCACCCGGCCGTCATCGACGCCGCCTTCGAGGACGGCGACGTCGATGTTGCCGTCGTGGCCTTTGGCACCCTCGGCGACCAGGAGCAGCTCTGGCAGGACCAGGCGGCGGCAGTGGAATCCGCGCAGACCAACTTCACCGCCCCGATGTCCGTCGGCGTGCTGCTGGGCCAGCACATGAAGCGCCAGGGCAACGGCAAGATCATCGCCCTGTCGTCTGTTGCGGGCCAGCGCGTGCGCCGCTCCAACTTTGTCTACGGCGCCTCCAAGGCGGGCATCGACGGGTTCTACCTGCAGCTCGGCGAGGCCCTGAAGGACGACGGCGTCACCGTCACCGTCGTGCGCCCGGGCCAGGTGCGCACCAAGATGACCGACGGCTTGGATGAAGCCCCGCTCACCGTGAACAAGGAAGATGTCGCCGAGGCCGCCGTCGAGGCCGCCCTGGCCGGCAAGTCCTCCGTGTTCGTGCACAAGCTCTTCGGCCCCATCTCTCTGGTGCTGAAGGCCATCCCGGCGCCGATCATGAGCAAGCTGAACTTCTAGTACTGCGCGCATAATTCAGCCGCGACCCGTCCCCGCTGACGGATCGCGGCTGAATTTGTCAGACGGGCCCTATTTCCCCAGGACCCTGACTTTTTCTGCCTGAAAGTGTCAGAACCACCTAGTCGTTCGCCCGGCCCATCCCGAGCAGCACCTGCTCGCGAAGCCGACCGGTCCCCACCACCGCCAGGACACAGCCAACCAGCGCGACCGCAACAAGCCCGCCGAACAGCACCAACTTGTCCATCACATTGACGTGGACCACGACCATGGCGGTGCCCATCAGGCTGCCCATGCCGAATCCCAGCAGGGCCACCACCAGCATTGGAACCCCAACCTCGCGCACGGCCACCTTGGTGTGGAACGCGGCCGGCGCGCCAATGAAGTAGAGCGATTTGGTCAGTTGCTTCTGCTCCACCACGGCCAGTGCCTGAGTGAGCAGGGTGGATGACACCAGCAAGACCGCCGCGAAGACGGCGGTGATAGCCACACCGGGGGGAGTATCACCCGTGATCATCTTCAGGACGGGCTCTTCCTCGACTTCCGGTACTGCGGAGATCCAGGCGCCAATACCGCCAATGAACGCCACGAAGTACAGGGCGGTCACTCGCTTCCAGGTGGTTTTCGCGCCTCGGCCGACCCGACGCGTGGCAACGTAGTTTGCGGCCCCGGGGACCCGGTAGCTCAGGCGTGCGAGGAGTTGGATCACGCCGACGGCGATCAGTGCGTTGACGTTGAGAATGCCGCCGGCTACGACCAGCACCACCACGAACTCCAACGCGTCTGCCTGCGGAGCGATGCTCAGCGAGCTTAGGTAGCGGTACAGCACCACCGCACCAACCAGTGAGAGCACCAGCGTGATCATGTTCTGTCCCTTTGGTGGGATTTTCTTGGTGACGCCGAGTGGGGTGACGGAGACTCGTCGCAAAGCAAGCCACACTGAGCACGCAGCCAACACCAGCACGACGATCCAGGCGATGGGGATGACCCACCAGGTGAGCATTTCCCAGGTGTCGACGCGCTTTTCCTGGAACGTCAGCAAACTCCACGCCGGGCACGTAACTATGTACAGCACCGAGCCCAGCACCAACCCGACAAGCGCCTGGCGCAGCGATTCCAGGATCATCATCCCGCGTACCTCGCCGGCGGTCGCGCCGATGAGGCGAAGCACCGCCAGGTGCTCCTCGCGCCCGCCCAGGTTCGCGCGCGCGGCCTGGGTGAGCAGACCCAACAGGCTCGGCACGAGCAGCACGCACGCGAATAGCGCGAGGAAGATATACGTGATGGAGATCGGCCCGCCCAGGTCTTTCGAGACTTCCACGAGCGCCTCGTGCGGGTGTCTGTCGCGCGCCACGAACATCCAGGTGCCGCCCATAAGGGTGCACATCATCCAGCTCGCCACCGTCACCGCAACCAGCGACAGCGCACGAACCCAGCGCTCGCCGATCTGCCGCTGCGAGCGCCCTTCGCTTGTCTGCGACACCGCCGACCGCATCAACGTCACCGAACTCATAGCGCCACCTCCGAGTGGATCAGGCCGTCGCGGATCTCAACGCGGCGGCTACACCAATCGGCGATCTTCGGGTCGTGCGTGACCACCACGAGTGCTACACCGAACTTCTGGCACACGGCCACGATTTGCTGCATAACTTCGTGGCCGGTGGCCTGGTCCAACGCCGCCGTCGGCTCGTCAGCGAATACCACAGACGGCGGCCCGGCCAAAGCACGCGCGATGGCTACGCGCTGCCCCTGCCCGCCGGAGAGCTGCCCCGGGTACCGGTCCACATAGGCACCCAAGCCCAGGCGTGTGAGCATGTCAATGGCTTCGTCGTGTGCTTGCGACCGCGGCACCCCGCGCATGATCTGCGGCAGGGCGACGTTTTCGGTGGCGGTCAGCTCCGGCAGCAACTGGCCGTCTTGGAAGATGAAGCCGAAGTGCTCCAGGCGCAGCCGCGAGCGTTCGGCGTCGCCCATTGCGGCCACATCGTGGCCGTCGAAAAGCACCTCGCCCTGGTCGGGTACGAGCACGCCGGACATGCAGTGCAGCAACGTCGATTTGCCGGAGCCCGAGGGTCCCATGATGGCCACGGATTCGCCGTTGCTCACCGTCAGGCTGATGCCTTCGAGGACCCGCTGCTGGGGGAATGACTTTGTGATGTCTCTGAGTTCAAGCATGGTTTCTATTTCACAGGTGGTCGTGGCTAAGCACTATGGCCCTGACTCCCGAATATGGGTAGTGCTAGCTCTACCCCGCTACGCTTTCGGACATGCGGCGAAGAATAAACCACGAGCAGCGGGCAGCGGCAAAAATTCACCAGCTCACCGCGTCGCGACGCAAGATTGCGGAGGCGTACGAGGTGGAGCGCCTGCGCATCGAGCGCGACCTGCACGACGGCGCGCAGCAGCACTTCGTGGCCGCGGCGATGAAGCTGGGCGAGGCCAGGCTCGACGTCGATTCGCCGCTTCTCGACGACGCCGCGCGCGACCTTCACAACGGCCTCGACGCACTCAGGAGAACCGTGCGCGGCATCCACCCTCGCGAGCTATCGGACCACGGGCTCATCGCCGCCATCGAGACGGCTGCCGCGCAGTACGGTCCACACGTCACGGTCCGCGCGCCACACGCGCTGCCGCGTATCGACGACTCCGTCACCGCCGCCGCCTACTTTTTCACCGCCGAAGCACTCACCAACGCCGCGAAGCATGCACCGCAGGCACCGGTCAGCGTGCTGGTGACCTGCGACCACACCTTGAACATCTCGGTCACCGACCAGGGCGGCGGCAACGCCCGCATCACCCCCGGCGGTGGGCTCGACGGGATGCAGGAACGAGTCGCGGCGTTCGGCGGCGAGCTGGAACTCCACTCGCCCGACGGCGGGCCAACCACCGTCACCGCCCGTATTCCGTTGCTGTTGTTCCGGGGAGAAAGTGGGATTGCGCCATGAGAATTGTTATCGCGGACGACTCCGCACTGCTGCGGGAAGGCGTCGCCGGCCTACTCACCCGGCGCGGCCACGAGGTTGTGGCGCAGGTGGATAGTGCGGATCGGGTGCAGGGGGTCGTCGATACGCATGCGCCCGACCTGGTGATCACGGACGTGCGCATGCCGCCGAACATGCGCGACGACGGCCTGCAAGCAGCACTGGAGCTGCGCCACCGGGGCCCGGTCAACGTGCTGGTGTTGTCGCAGTACGTCGCGCCCGCCTACGCGCGGGAACTGTTCTCCGGCGGCGACGGCGGCACCGGCTACCTGCTGAAAGACCGCGTCGCCGAGGTGAAAGACTTCATCCAGGCGTGCGAAACCGTGGCGTCCGGCGGGGTGGTCATCGACCCGGACGTGGCCAGCGCGCTCATGGCCGCGAGCTCGCGCTGGCTAACCACGCTCACGCCGCGCGAGATGGAAGTACTCGAACACATGGCGGAGGGCCTGTCCAACGCGCAGATCTCCGAGCAGCTCTACCTCTCCGGCGCTGCGGTGGCGAAGCACGTCTCCAGCATCTTCTCCAAACTGGGGCTCACCCCCGACGAGGACAACCGTCGAGTACGCGCGATCCTGATGTACCTGGCAGAACGTGGAGTTGGGTAGCGTATGCGAAACTGTTACGTATGACTACCGCTTACCACCCCGACGAGCAGTCGGTTGGGCAAACCGCTGCCCGGACTGTCGCGGCCGGGCTCGCCGGCGGCGTGATCGCCCTAGCCGCCTGGTTCGTGCTGCACAAGATCTCGCTGCCGGCGTTCAACACGTCGATGGTGACCAGGTCTTTGGCCACCGCCGCCTCCTTCGTCTGCATCGGCGTCGGCGTCGTTTTGGCCGTGCTGTGGACCAAGGGCAAGAAGCCCTGGATTTCCGCGGCCGCGATGACGTTGGTGCCGGCGGGGCTGGTGGTGTCGTCTATCGGCATCCCGCTCGGCGCGACCCGGCTGTACCTGGACGGCATCCAGGTGGACCAGGGCTTCCGCACCCAGTTCCTGTCGCGCATGACGGAGAACCTCGGCCACGCCGACATGGCCTACAAGGACCTGCCCACCTTCTACCCCATGGGCTGGTTCTGGCTGGGAGGGCGCACCGCCAACGTGCTGGGCATGGAGGGCTGGGAGGTGTACCAGCCGTTCGCGATCGCGACGCTGGCGGCGGCCGCGGCGATGCTCACGCCGGTGTGGCGCCGGCTCACCGGCTCACTGCCCACCGCCCTCGCCATCGCCACGGTGACCACGGCGGTTGTGCTCACCGAGGTGCCGGAGGAGCCCTACGCGGCGGTGGTGGCCATGTTCGTGCCGGCCGCGGCCGTGTTGTCGTACCGGGCGGTAAACGGCTCGTGGGCGTCCACCATCGCGCTGGCCGTCTACCTGGGCATTTCCGCCAGCTTCTACACCCTGTTCACCGCGATTGCGGCGCTGACCATAGTTGTCCTAGCGGTCGTCTACACCTTCACCAAGCGCTCGGTCCAACCGCTGGTGCACCTGCTGGTCACCGGCCTGGGGTCAATGGCCATCGCCGCGGTTTCCTGGGGCCCGTACGTCTGGCGGGTCATCACCGGCGACGAGCCGCTGGAGTCCACCGCGAACCACTTCCTGCCCATCGAGGGCACGTACTTCCCGCTGCCGTTCCTGTCGTTCTCGCTGATCGGGCTGCTTTCCATGATCGGGTTGATCTACCTGATTTACAGGATCAAGGAGCCGGAGTTGGCGGCCCTTGGGGCGTCGATAGGCGTGTGCTACCTGTGGGCGCTCGCGTCGATGGCGGTCACCCTGCTGGGCACCTCCCTTTTGGGCTTCCGCCTCGAGGTGCTGATTGTGGCGCTGTTTGCCACCCTCGGCGTGATTGCGATCTCCGAGTTCGGGCTGAACAAGTACACCACCGCCGTCGCCGCGGTCCTCGCGGTGGGCGCGCTGCAGATGGTGCAGAACATCCCGGTGGAAAACGAGGACTACATCGACCAGGCCTACGCCGACACTGACGGCAACGGCGAGCGCGCGGACCGCTTCCCGCCGGACGCGGGCCGCTACTACCAGGAGATGGCCGACTTCATCGAGGAGCACGGCCACATGAAGAACGACGCGGTGATCTACACCGACGAGATCAACTTCATGGCCTTCCAGCCCTTCTACGCGTTTAACGCTTACACCAGCCACTACGCTAACCCGCTGGGCGAGTTCGAGCACCGCAACGACGAGCTGAAGCAGTGGGCGGAGCTCTCCTACGAGGATCCGGAGAAGTTCACCGAGGCGGTGGACAATTCGCAGTGGGAGCCGCCGGTCGCGTTCGTGTTCCGTGACAACGGCAAGGACGGGCTGAAGACCCACATCGCGCACGACATTTACCCGAGCCAGCCGAACGTGCGCTACGAGGGCTTGTTCTTCAACCCGGAGGCCTTCGAGCAGGACTGGGACCTCGAGCAGTTCGGCCCGTTCGCTGTGGCGGTGAGGAAGTAAGGTGTCCGCTGTGAAAAGAGTCCAGACCACCGCGACTGTCGCGGGTTTGATCGCGTTTGTCCTGCTGTTGCTCGTGCCGTTCCTGCCGGTCAAGCAGACGGAATCGTCCGTGGCGTGGCCGCAGAACGGCTCGGTGGCGTCCGTGAACGCGCCGCTGATTTCGCTCGCGCCGCAGCAGCTCGATGTCACCGTGCCGCTTTCGGCTATCGACGAGCTCCGCGAGGGCCAGTCGCTGCTCCTTGGCACGCTGCCTGAGGGCTCCCCGAAGGCCAGCGACCGCGGTTTCTTCGTCACCTCGCCCGACGGTGGCCTGGTGGTCAGCTCCCTGAACGAGGTGCTGCTGCAGCTCACCCCGGCGCAGGTGGCCAAGCTGCCCGACGATGCGAAGCTCGAGGCCCACCTCGCGCACGACTTAACCACCGTGGAGATCCCGGGCACTGACTACGCCGAGGAGGACGACGAGGAGGATTACCGCCCGCAGCTCACCGGCATCTACACCGAGCTCAAGGATGAGCAGCAGCTTATCGACGCAGGCCTGTCCGCCCACGTCGACATCAACTCCCGCTTCACTTCCCAGCCGACACTGATCAAGACGCTGGCGATGGTGCTCGGCCTGATCAGCGCCCTGATCTCCCTGGCCGCGCTGCGGAAGCTAGATAGACCAGCCCCGCGTCTGCGCCGCCAGGGGCTGAAGCCTCTCGACGGCCTGGTGGCCGCCGTCCTCGGCTTCTGGCACGTCTTCGGCGCCAACACGTCCGACGACGGCTACCTGCTCACCATGGCCCGCGTGGCAGCCAACACGGACTACATGGCCAACTACTACCGCTGGTACGGCGTGCCGGAGGCCCCGTTCGGCTCCCCGTTCTACGACCTGCTGGCGTTGATGTCGCAGGTGACCACGGCGTCGACGTGGATGCGCCTGCCGGCGCTGTTTGCGGGGCTGGGCACGTGGTGGCTGCTCTCGCGCGAGATCCTGCCGAAGCTCGGCCCCGAGATTGCAAACAGGCGCGTCGCCCACTGGACCGCGGCGCTGGTGTTTTTGGCGTTCTGGCTGCCGTACAACAACGGCACCCGCCCGGAGCCGATCATCGCGTTCGGCCTGATGGCCACGTGGGCGCTGTTCGAGCGCGCCATGGAAACCGACCGCCTGGTCCCCGCCGCGTGGGGCACCGTCGTGGCGGCGCTGACCCTGGCGTGCGGCCCGACCGGTCTCGCCGCGGTGGGCGTGTTCCTGATTTCTTTGCCCTGGGTGTTGGGGACCATTGGGCGTCGAGAGGCAAAGCTCGCTTCTATCGCGCCGTTTATGGGCGCGGGCATGGCTGTGATGGCGCCGGTGTTCAAGGACCAGACGCTGGCGAGCGTGCTGGAGGCGACCGCGGTGCGCTCCGAGGTGGGCCCGGCGATGCACTGGTTCGAGGAGTGGAGCCGCTACTCCGTGCTGTTCGAGCAGACCGTGGACGGCTCGCTGGCGCGCCGCTTCCCCATGTTCGTGCTCTTGCTATGCATCGGCCTGACCCTGTGGTGGTTCGCCCGCGGCGGCGAAAAAACTCGAACCGCGCAGCGCATGATGCTGATCATCGGCCTGTCCACCTTCTTCCTCATGTTCACGCCGACGAAGTGGACGCACCACTTCGGCATCTACGCGGGCCTCGGCGCGGCGATCGCGGCCTACGGCTCGGTGGTGCTCTCGCGGATCGCGCTGCAGTCCAAGCGCAACCGCTCCTTTGCCACGGCCGCGGTGCTGTTCCTGCTGGCCCTGACGCTGGCGGGCTGGAACGGCTGGTGGTACGTGTCCTCCTACGCGGTGCCGTGGTGGGACCGCACCCCGCAGCTGAAGGCCGTGGAGTTCAACACCATCGTCCTGGCCATCGCGCTCGTGGTGTTCGTGGTGGGCGTGGTGCAGTCCATGCGCCCGCCGAAGCCTGTGGACGCCTCACGCTGGGCCGGCGTCATGTCCGCCCCCATCGCCGTGGCGGCGGCGCTGATAGTGGCGCTGTCCTGCCTGACGTTTGTGAAATCTTTCGTCTCCCAGGCGCCGGACTACTCCGTGGGCATGGGCAACGTGCGCACCTTCGCGGGCGAGCGTTGCGCCCAGGGCGCGGACGTGCTGCTGGAGGAGGACACCAACGACGCATTCCTTTCGCCTATCGACGGCGTCCCGCTCGGCCGCTCCCTAGATTCCGGCGACAACTACGGGTTCCACCCGGACGGCGTGCCGGCCTTCATCGCGTCTGAAAACGCAGACACGTCTGATTCGAGCAACCAGCAGGTGCAGGACGACGACACCGCCGACGTGGACCCGGGCTCCGACGAGGCGCAGTCCACCTCCCGCGTGAACACGCAGGGCAACCGACCGCGCTCCATGCGCGGCGTGAACGGCTCGACGGTGCGCCTGCCGTTTGGCCTGGACTACACCCGTGTGCCGGTGCTGGGCACTTTCGAGGACGAGCCGACGCAATCCGCCGAGCTGGAGACCTCCTGGTTCGACCTGCCTGAGGTTTCCGAGGAGCGCCCGCTGCTGGTGGCGTCCGTGGCCGGCCGCATCAAGCACCACGACATCAACGGCATCGAGCAGGAAGGCAACGAGCTGGAGCTGCAGTACGGCCGCAAGACTTCCGGCGGCGTGCAGAAGCTCGGCGCGGTGGAGATGCTGGACCAGGGCCCGACCCCGCAGTGGCGCAACCTGCGCTACCCCATCGCTGACCTGCCCGAGGACGCCGACGTCGTGCGCCTGGTGGCCAAGGACACCTCCCTTGCGGAGAAGGACTGGGTGGCGGTGACTCCGCTGCGCAACCCGAAGCTGGTGGAGCTGAACACCATGTTCGACTCCGAAACCCCGGGGTTGTTGGACTGGACCGTGGCGTTCCAGTACCCCTGCCAGCGCCCCTTCTACCACCACGCTGGCGTGGACGAGATCCCGGAGTACCGCATCATGCCGGACGCCCCGGGCAAGGCGAAGCTGTCCGGCTTCATGGACTTCCTCGGCGGCGGCTCGCTCGCCCCGGTGGAGGCCGTGAACACCTCCTACGAGGTGCCGGGCTACCTCAAGGGCGACTGGCAGCGCGACTGGGGCTCTGTAGCCAAGTACGAGCGCCGCACCAACTCCGCCGGCGAGGCGCCGGCGCTGGCGCAGGTGGACCTGGCCGAAACCACCAGGTGGGGCCTGTACACCCCCGGCCCGATGAAGGTGCGCGACCCGGAGGAATAGAAGGTACAATCCCCTCGCTATGAAACTGCCGAAAATCGCCGCCGCCGCTGCCCTGCTGTTGTCCCTGGTAGCCACCCCCGCCCAGGCCCAGGCTCAGCAGAGCTGCGCCGCGCATTACCTGGTCGCGGTGCCGGGCGGCGCCAACACGGCAGAGGGCATCCCGGACTATGTGCCGCACGGCGGCAACGTGTTCATGACCGGCGTGCTCACCCGCCTGGGCACCGGCGGGGAGATCCACCCGCTGTGGGTGTCCTACCGGTCCACCCCGTTTGCCACCACGGAGTACGAGAAGTCCAAGGCGGGCGGGCTCAAGCGCGCACGCGCCGCCGTGAAAAGGCTGGCCAACGCCTGCCCGGACGCGAAGTTCAGCTTTACCGGCTACTCGCTCGGCGCGGACATCGCCGCAACCATCACCAGCGACATCGCGAACGGCCGCGGCCCGATCACCCCGGAGCGCGTCTCCGGCGTGGCGCTGTTTGCCAACCCGCACCAGGGTGGCAACGGCGCGGTGCTCTCCGCCGGTACGTCCCCGAACTCGCGCGGCTCGCTGGGCTCGCTGCCGGGCGGCTACGGCGTGCTCGGCCCGCGCGTGCTGGAGATCTGCCGCGTCGACGACCTGGTGTGCTCCATGCAGGAATCCCACCGCGGCCTGGTCGCCCCCGCCATGCGCACCAACCTGGCGGCCGGCCGCGTGCCGCTCGCCGAGTTCAACGTGCTGTTCCGCGCGATGGGTTTGAAGTCGCTGGGCATTTTCTCCGACATCGGCTCCCACGGCGGCTACACCTTGGCGCAGCAGCGCGAGGCCTCCAACTGGATCATCGAGCAGTCCCAAGCCCCCATCCAAATTCCCGTTCCGGCGGTAGAGTTGGGGCATGAATGACCTCTTTGAGCTTGTAAACGGCACGTGGGCGAAGACCCACGAAATCCCCGCTGACCGCGGTATCGACGGCGCGTTCTACATGTTGCGCGACAAATCCGAAGAAGATGTCCGGGCGATCTTGGAAGACGGCGCCGGTTTGGGCGGCGCCCTGTTTAGGTCCTTCATGGACAACCCCGGCGACATCAGCTCCCTCGACCCGGACCTGGCCAAGATCGAGGTCGCGGACGTCGACGAGTTCGTGCGCGGCCTGGGCGAGCTGGAACGCGTCGGCGTCGGCGGGCCGGTGAGCTACTGGGTGGAGAAGGACTCGCAGGGCGAGAACTCCGTCGCCTACATCTTCCAGTCCGGCCTGGGGCTGCCGGACGAGGCCTACTACCGCGACGAGGACCACGCGGAAACCCTCGCCGCCTACAAGGCGCACGTGGCGAAGATGCTCGGCTTCCTCGAGCCGAAATACCTGCAGGGACTAACCCCCGCGATCGCCGCCGAGCGCATCGTCAACCTGGAGACCCACCTGGCGGCCAGCCACTGGGACGTGGTCAAGGCGCGCGACGCGGTGGCCACGTACAACCCCACCGACCTTGCAGAGATGCCGCCTTTGGTGCGCGCGCTTCTCGACGCCTCCGGTCTTACCGGCAAAGTCGTCAACATGATGCCGTCGTTCACTGAAGACCTGGACGGCATGCTGCGCCGAGAAACACTCGCGGACTGGCAGCTGTGGGCCGCGTGGAACATCCTGCGCTCCCGCGCCGGCGTGCTCTCCGAGGAGATCGGCAAAGCCAACTTCGAGTTTTATGGAAAGCATCTCTCCGGCGCCACCGAGCAGCGCGACCGCTGGAAGCGTGGGGTGGGGCTCGCGGAGAGCCTGGTTGGCGAGGATATTGGGCGGAGCTACGTCGAGAAGCATTTCCCGCCCTCATCCAAGGAGAAGATGCTGGAGCTGGTGGAGTACCTGATTGCCGCTTACCGCTCCCGCATCCAGCAGCTGGAGTGGATGAGCGAGCCGACGAAGGAGCGCGCGCTGGAGAAGCTCGCGCAGTTCAACGCCAAGATCGGCTACCCGGAGAAGTGGCGCAGCTACGACGGCCTAGAGTTCGGCGAGGACCTGGTGGAGAATGTCCGCCGCGGCGCCGCGTTCGAGCACGACTACCAGCTGTCCAAGATTGGCAAGGCCTCCGACCGGCAGGAATGGGTGTCTTCCCCGCAGACGGTCAACGCGTTTTACAACCCGGTGGTCAACGACATCACCTTCCCCGCCGCGATCCTGCAGCCGCCGTTCTTCGATCCGGACGCTGACGCCGCCGAGAACTTCGGCGCGATCGGCGCGGTGATCGGGCACGAGATCGGCCACGGCTTTGACGACCAGGGCTCGCGTTACGACGGGCTGGGCAACCTGAACTCCTGGTGGACCGACGAGGACCGCGCCAACTTTGAGGCCCTGACCGCCAAGCTGGTCGGCCAGTTCAACGGCCTGGTGCCGTCGGTGCTGGAGGGCACGAAGACGAAGGGCGTCAACGGCGAGTTCACCCTGGGCGAGAGCATCGGCGACCTCGGCGGCCTGGGCATCGCCGTGGTGGCGTACAAGAAGTACCTGGATGACCACGGCATCGACGACCAAGAACCCCAGAAGTTCGGCGACCTTGAGGGCGAGTACACCGGCTTCCAACGCCTGTTTCTGGCGTGGGCGCGGGTGTGGCGTTCCAAGGCGCGCCCGGAGATGGCGGCACAGCTTTTGGCCATCGACCCGCACGCGCCGAACGAGTTCCGCTGCAACGTGATCGCCGCGAACATCGCCGAGTTTTACGAGGCGTTCGAGGTGGAAAAGGGCTCCAAGATGTGGATCGACCCCGAGGACAGGGTGACGATTTGGTAGAGCACATCAACGAGCAGGGCGACCCGAACTTCAACGTCGGCGGCGTCAAACGCGACATGCCGCCGAAGCTGCAGCTGGAGCAGCTGGCGTCCTACATGCACGCCACCTACGAGGACGGGCCGAACTACCTGGCGCTGCTTCCGGACCGCATCACCCACGCCGCGATGCTCATGCTCGGCACCGCCGTCGACCACGCCCTGCCTGCCACAAAGTGGGCTGAAGGTGTGCAGGTAGAGCCTCACGCCCTCGGTGTGGTGTTCCGCCCGTCGGAGCCGAACGGCAGGTGGGCAGTCTCGCTTTGGGACGGCCCCGCCAACGCCAAAGACATGCTCTGGCGCCCGGACGTCGCCGCCGCCGCGGAGCTGTCCGGCACCACGATCTTGGACGTGGACTCAGTGGCAGATGCTGCTCAGGCAGTGAAAGAAACCGGCGCCGAGGTGGTGTGGGCGCTTGGGGACGTAGCGTTGCCGCAGGCAGACCGCTACATCGTCACCTTCCCAAACCACCAGCCCCCAGTGGACGGGTTGATCCAGGTCAGGGCCAGCTCAAACCTCGAGGGCACCGAGTACCACGCCGACGGGTTCATCTCCACGCCGGCGGAGATCCGCCGCCGGGTCAAAGACGCCGCCGACGCCCTCTAGCCCAGCACAGACTCGGCTTCGTCGACCTCGTCGAAGGTGGGGTCGTCAACCTCGGAGAGGAAGAACTGGGCGCCGTTGGCGTCATGCACGCCGGCAGTGCCATTTTCCGGCCCGAACTCGACCCCGCCGCCGAGGTTTTCCACCTGTGTGCAGGCCGCGTCGATGTCGCGCACGCCGAAGTAGCTGAACCACTGGGCGTGCTCGCCGACGTACATGCCCAAAAACGGCGCGCCGTCCTCCACCGCGATGAAGTAGCCGTCTTCCTCCCGGATCTCCCAGTCGAAGAGTTCGCCGTAAAAGTCGATGGCGTCCATGCTCGGGGCGGAGTACTCGTACCACACCGGCACACCCGGCTCACCTGCGGCGAGGAAGCGCTCCTCCGGATCTTTCAGCCCGAACAGGCCGCCGGCGGGGTCCTGGCACAGGGTCACGGTCTCGTCCGAGCTGAGCACCTTGCCGCCCAGCTTCTCCACGTTCTCCGGGCTGCCGATGAACGACGTCACCCACATGTCCATCTGCGCCGGCACGATGCCGGCCACCGGCAGGCCCTCCTTGCGGGCGGTGCCGTCCACGATCTCCCACCCCAGCAGCTGGGAGTAGAAGTGGGTGGACTTGAGCTGGTTCTGGGTGACCAGGTCCTGCCAGAACGGCATGCCTTCCCTGCCTTCGAATGCGGGCATTACAGGTTCCTCCACTTCTCGGGGTCGAAGTCGTCGTTGGCGGTGCGTTCGTCGAAGTAGTCGCCGTCGTCGCCGTCGACTACTACCGTGGCTGAATCTGCGCCAAGGCCGACGGTATCGCCGTCGATAAGCGAGTGCCCCCGCGAGGTGACCACCGCGTTGTTGACGGTGACCTCGCCGGAGCTGATGGCCTCCTTGGCGTGGCCGCCGGATTCGGCGAGGTTGGCCAGTTTGAGAAATTGTCCGAGTTTGATCGTGTCGCCGGAAATGGGCACGTCGATATGCATAGCGGTTAGTCTAAGGCATGCGAAGAATCTGGGTGTTCACCGTGACCCTCCTGCTTGCTGGCTGTGCGCAGGAAGTCGAGGTCGTTGAAGAAGAGTCCACCGTGACCATCCGCTCCATCGGCGACATCCTGGTCCACTCCGACGTGTACACCACCGCGCGCACGGACACCGGCTTCGACTTCTCGCGCATGTTCGAGCCGGTCAGCGAATACATGCAGGACGCGGACATCACCACCGCCAACATGGAGGTCCCGGTCGCCGGCGAGGAGTTCGGGCTGTCCGGGTATCCCCAATTCAACGCCCCGCCTGAGATCATCGATGCACTCGCCGGAGCAGGCGTGGACATCGTCAACAACGCCACGAACCACTCGATGGACAGGGGGTGGCGGGGGCGTGGTGGCGTCGACAGGCAACATGCGCGAGCGCGGCATGCTCTACACCGGCAGTTACGCCTCTGATCAGGACAAATCCGTCCCCCGCATCATCGAGGCCAACGGCATCACCGTCGGCTTCCTCGGCTTCACCTACGGCACCAACGGCCTGCCAGTTGAGCAGGAGCATTTTGCATCGCTTATCGACGACACCCTGGCCGCCCAAGTCGCCGCCCTCGATTCACAGGTCGACGTCGCGGTGGTGATGCTGCACATGGGCGACGAGTATGCACCCCTGCCCAATGAGTTCCAGGAGGAGACTGCCGCGACTGCTTTGGACGCCGGCGCTGACCTGGTGCTCGGCGGTCACCCGCACGTGGTGGAGCCGTTTGCCGGGCCCGTCTGGTACTCCCACGGCAACTTCCTGCACGGCCAGTGGGATGAGCCGACCAAGGTCGGCGGGATTGGCGAGTTCACGTTTAGCGGCGCCCGGTTCATGCCCACCTACACCGTCGGCCCGCCGATCAGGTACGAACACCACGTCATCCCGCTCGTGGAGGCCGCCGACTACCTGGATGTTCATAAATGGATGGCGGACCTGCGCGAACGCCTCAACGTCGAGGTCGTGGACTACCTCTAGCGTTCCGCCTGGTCCACCGGCATGATGCTCATCGTGTCGATGTTCACGTGCGCCGGCAGGCTTGCCACCCACCGCACCGCTTCGGCGATGTCGTCCGCGGTGAGGTTCTGTTTGCCCTCGTAGACCTTGCTCGCGCGCTCCTCGTCGCCTTTGAATCTGTTCAGTGAGAAGTCCGTCTTCACCCGGCCGGGGTCGATCTCGCACACGCGGATGTCGTTCTCCGCCTCCTCGCGCCGAAAAGCCCTGGTCACACCACGGAGTCCGTGCTTGGCCGCGTTGTAGCCGGAGCCGCCCTTGTACGCGTCCGTGCCAGCCACCGAACCGATGTTGACCACCAGGCCTTTCGACGCTTTGAGCTGCGGGTACAGCGCGCGGGTGACGCGCATCGTGCCCATCACGTTGGTCTGGAACATCCACTCCCAGTCCGCGTCGTCCGCGTCGCGCAGAAAGTCCAGCTCCTTCGCGCCGCCGGCGTTGTTGACCAGCAGGTCCACGCGTTCAAGAGCTGCAAGCTTCTCGACGCTCTCCCGGTCGACCACGTCCAACTCCATCGCCACCCCACCGATTTCGTCCGCGATTTGCTGGCACTTCTCCAGGCGCCGCGCCGCCACCACGACCTTCCAGCCGTCCTTGGCCAGCGCCCTGCAGGTCGCTTCCCCGATGCCTGCCGATCCGCCAGTGACTACTGCTACCTTCTGCTCGCTCATGAGCCGAAGTGTAGGCCCTCCCACAGCATCCAGATGGCTAATGCGATGAAGATGCTGCCCGTGATGACGTCGATAAGCTTGCTGTACTTGGTGATCAGCTGCGACATTGCTTGGACTGCCAGCGCAAAGCCCACGAACCAGATGGTGCCGGTGACGACCATGACCGGTGCTGCGACCCACCCGAGGTGCGCGAACTGGGCGAAGATGGCGCCGAAGAAGAGGATCGCCTTCGGGTTGGACAGGTTGGTGAGCAGGCCCGTGAGCAGCGGCCTTGGCACCTGTTGCGTGGCGGGGATTTCCGGGTCGGAGGCGCGGATGGCGCCGATGCCCATCCACAGCAGGTAGGCGCCGCCCACGATCTGCAGCACTGACAGGACCTGCGGAAACGCCTGGATCAGCGCGCTTAACCCCGCCAGGGACGCCACAATCCAGATGGTGTTGCCGAGCATGATGCCTAGCGCGCACATCACGCCGGCTCTACGGTCCTTTGACCCCACGCGGATGATCTGCACGAGGTCCGGGCCGGGGCTCGCGATCGCCGCCAGCCACACGCCGAGTAGCGCAATCATGTCGCCTCCATTTGCCGCATGGTGATGTTCAGCCGGCCTTCGAGCAGGTCGGACGTGCCTCTTCTTGCGTCGAGCACGCCGTGTTTCGCCCTCCTGGCTGGACCGCCAAAGACTACCACGTCGCCGGACAGCAGCAGCGTATCGCGCCCTGCAATGCGGAAGATCGTGTCCTGGCCGAATGACAGGCTGACCACCGCGTTTTCGGAATCTTCCTCCGCGTCCACGTGCTGCCCCATGCCCTTACCCGGCGGGTAGAAGTTCACCAGCGCCGTCTCGATCCTCGGGGTCGGACCGACAAGCGGGTCTATTTCCCGCGCCTTCGCCATGACGTTATCCGCGATGACCTGGAAGTTCTCCGGGATCTGCGGCACCGGGTGGCCGTCGACCTCCCTGACCATGCGGTATGGGTTCGTTGCCCAGAACCAGCCCAGCGAGAGCAGCCAGGCATCCATTTGGCCGTGGCCGACCTTTGGTCGTCGCATAGCAACAGGCGTCCCTGCCGCCTTCCTGACCAGCTCGCGCGCTTGGTTGACCAGTTCCTCCTGCTCGGCCGGCGTGAAAAAGGCAGGCAAATGGACCGCACCAGGGATGATGCGGGCGGGCGGCCGCGGAATGACGAGCACGGGAATAATGTAGCGCATCCGGGCGACGCGGTCGAATGGGTGAGTGTTTTTTGTTTTCTTTTTCCTGGCACACCCCTTGACAGTCGTTCGTGTGTTCTATATTGTGGAGCGTACCACGACGAGAGGGGCGACAGTGAGAACCGCCACCACAGCACCGAAAAAATTCCGTAACCAGCGAGAACACGACCCGGATAGCGAATGCGCCCAGGCCATCCGGGACACGTATTGGACCATGTTTGGGCACTACTCGTACCCCGGTTTCGACGTCGATGATTTCGACGCCACGGTGACCCAACTGCAGCTCGCCACCGGCTGGAACAAGGGGTTTGTCAAGAACGCGATCCTCGGGCACGCCGCGCTGCAGGACCTCCCGCGCCTGCGCGAGCTACAGCAGGAAACGCGCGTGATGGACGTGGGGCACCTGACCGCGGTCTACACCGCGATCGAGGAGCTCGGGGAGGATGTGGACGAGGAAGCACTCATGCTTATCGACGGCATCTTGGTGAACACGTTCACCCCCACCCGCCACGACCAGGCTGTTCCCCAGCGCAAAACCGTCACAGACCGCATTCGTGCCGCGATCAAGCGCACGGACAAAAGCCGCGCCTACGACAAGCGCAAGCGAGAAAAGCGCGAGCAGGACAACTCAGAAAAGTTCGGCATCTTCGAGTACCGCGACCGGTCGATCGTGCAGCTGGACACTAATTCTCTGGACGGCCGGAGGATCCAGGCCAACGTCGCCGAGGTTGCGCGCAAACTGGGCATCAGCACCTCCGATGCGGCCATCAAGCTGCTCTCCGGAGAAACCATCGGCATCCAGATCGCTCCGGTGCTGAACGTGTACAGCCCGAAGAACCGCGGAAACGGCGACCCGGTGTTCGTCCCCGGCTGCGGCTGGACCGACCCCGAGGCCGCGACCGCTTTCGAGCGCTGGATCGCCGACACATTCATCGACGAGCGCGACCTCGACGCCGAACTGCAAAAGAGTCTGCGGGGCTACGTCCCCAGCGAGGGAATGCGTCACGCCGTGTACGCCCGCAACCGCACCTGCATCTACCCGGAGTGCAACCGCCCCGCCGAGCAGTGCCAGCTGGACCACCGCATCCCGTACGACGAGGGCGGGCCAACAGAGGCGGACAACCTGTTCCCCCTGTGCCAGCACCACCACAACATGAAGACCGACCGGACGGCGTTCTACATCCCGGACCCGTACACCGGGGACATCATCTGGCTGTTCGCCGACGGTTCCTACGTGGTCACCGTGGAAGATGGCCTGCTCCGCGACCAGATCACGCCTCACGGCCCCAGGTGGCAGTCCAGCATGTCCGCGGTGCGCAAAAACCGGGCGCGCGCAGCGGAGTTTTTCGCCAAAGGCCACAAAATCCTGGACACTTTCGACCAGGACTTGGACCTCGAACAGGCCACCGCCGCGATCGAGGACCTGGAGCAGGAATATGGCATGAAGCTCGGGTTCACCCCAGAGATGCCGTACGTGGAACCCTTGCCCGAAGAACCGGTTGACGCCCCGTTCCCCGACCCGGAGGAGGACCACTAACGCAGGTAGAACTTGTCCACCACCTCGTACTTCGGGCCACCACTTCGGCCCTTGCCCAGGTGCGACTCCAGCAGCAACACTTCATCGGCCGCGAATTCGGGGCCGGTGTAGATGGCGAGGGCGTGGGCGTGATCGTCGAGAAGCCATGGGTCCCTTGTGCGAGTGCCGGTCCGCGCGACGGTGAGGTGCGCGCGCTGGCGGCGACGCATGTCCGGGTCGAGCTGGCAATCCGCCATCAGGTCCTTCAGCGGTGCTTTGTCGCCGCCGACCCCGATCCACATGGTGCGCCGATCAAAACACCCGGCTCCTCGGAGGTGCAACCTCAAGGGCCGGGTGAAGGCGGTGGCTTGGGCCAGGTGGTCGGTGACCGCGGCGGCGTCGTTGGGCTGTGACCCGTAGAAGGCGACCGTGATGTGCCAGTTGTCGGGGTCGGCCCAGCGCACTTCTGTGCCCGAGAAGTCGCGGATGGGCCGCAGGGCGGTGATGAGGTGTTCGCGAACATCGGCCGGAGGGACGATCGCTGCGAAGAGGCGTCTCATGGCCCACACGCTACCCTTAATTGCCATGTTTGACCTCGCGAAAATCGGACGGGATTTGCCCGTGTCGCGCGTCATCGACCAGTTGCCGGACAAAGGCCCGCTGGTGGTGGAGGCGCCGCCCGGCACGGGCAAGACCACGCTGGTGCCGCCGGCGATCGCGAACAAGGTGGGAAAAACGCTGGTCACAGCCCCCAGGAGGGTGGCGGTGCGGTCCGCGGCACACAGGCTCGCGCAGCTTAGCGACAGCACCAAGGTCGGCTACAGCATCCGCGGCGAGCACAAGGACGGCGAGCTGGTCGAATTTGTCACGCCGGGCGTGCTGCTCAACCGCCTGCTCAAGGACCCCGGCCTCGAGGGCGTCAACGCGGTGGTCATCGACGAGGTGCATGAGCGCCAGCTGGACACGGACCTGGTGCTGGCGATGTGCATGGAGGTCGCCCTGTTGCGCGATGACCTGTACCTCGCCGCCATGTCTGCCACCCTCGACGCCAAAAAGTTCGCCGACCACATGGGCGCGCAGATCCTCTCCACGGAGGCGGTGACGCACCCGCTGGACATCCAGTACGCCCCGCACGCGGAAAGAATCCGGGGCACGAGGGAGTTTTATCGTCACGTCGCGGCGCAGACCGCAAGCGAGCACCGGACGCTCGTGTTCGTGCCCGGGGTGCGCGAGGTGGACCTGGTGTGCGGGTTCCTGGATGACGCGAAGCCGCTCCACGGCCGCCAGACCAGCAAGGAGCAGGACGAAGCCTTGAGGGGCACAAACAGGGTGGTGGTGGCGACGTCGGTGGCGGAGTCGTCGATAACTGTGCCGGGTGTGCGCAAGGTAGTGGACGCCGGGCTGTCCAGGGTGCCCAAGCGCGACAACAGGGGCATGACGGGCCTGGTCATGGTCTCGGAGGCGAAGACCAGCGCCGACCAGCGGGCGGGCCGCGCGGGCCGCGAGGGCCCCGGCGAGGTGGTGCGCGTCTTCTCCCGCGACGAATACGCGAAAATGCAGCCGGACATCACCCCGGAAATCCTCACCGCGGACCTCACCAGCGCGCTGCTGACCATGAAGGCGTGGGGGTCGCCGGACTTACCGCTTATCGACGAACCAAAGGACCTCACCGAAGCCGAAACCAACCTCGAGCAGCTCGGGGCGACACGAAACGGCACAATCACGGACTTCGGCAAGAAACTGGCGAGCCTGCCCCTGGACCCAAGACTCGGCGCGGCGCTTTTGGAGTGGGGAGCCCAAGCGGCGCCGACCGTGGCACGACTTGCGGGAGAGACGCACGCAAAAAGGCTGCGCAGACTGGTGCCGGACAAGGGACCGGTGGACCCGGGCGAGGTGATCGCGAGTGCTTTCCCGCAGTGGATAGCCAAGAAAGTGGGCGAGGAATACCAGCTGGCGTCCGGCACAAGGGCGAAGTTCAACTCGAACGCCGAGTGGATCGCCGCCGCGGAGGTGCAAAGGACGAACAGTGGCGCGATTATTCGGGAGGCGGAGCCGATCGCGTTCCCGGAGCACCGCGTGGTGGAGGAAACAAGAGCCTATTTGGAGGACGGCAAGGTCAGGGGCCGGAAGGTGGCCAGGATCGGCGCGATCGAGCTGAGCTCCACGCCGGTGAAGCTCACGCCGGACGAGGCGGCGGAGGCGCTGACGGACGTGGATTTCGCCAGCTTCCCGCTGACCAAGGAGGAGCAGCATCTCAAGGAGCGGCTGGACTTCCTGCACGAGACTCTGGGTTGGCCGGATGTCAGCCAGGGCGATTATTCGCCGGAGGTGCGTGGGGTGGCCGAAGGTGCGTCGATAGGCAGTTGCGACATGAGGCAGGCGATGCTGCGCCAACTGGATTGGCAGCAGGTGGCGGAGCTGGATGCGGCGGCGCCGAAGGAGTACCAGTACGACAGTGGCAGGCCGGTGAAGCGCGTGAAGCTGCAGCACATGTTCGGCCAAAGGGGGCAGACGGTCTCGGGCGTGAAGGTGTTGTACCACCTGCTCTCCCCCGCCGGGAGGCCGCTGGCGGTGACGGACGACCTGGATAGCTTCTGGGAGGGGCCGTACCAGCAGGTGCGCAAAGAGATGCGGGGGCGCTACCCCAAGCACGCGTGGCCCGAGGACCCTACTGGCACTGGGAAATGATAGCGCCGGCGCCGGCGAGGCCCGCGGCGGCGAGAATGGCGGCGATGCCCATGTCCACGTCCCTGGAGTTGAGGTCGCGGAGCTTCACGTCTAACTGGAACGGAATGCCGTCCACCTGCAGCTGCAGGTGGTTCTGGCGCGCCACGAACGGGATGCTCATCTGGGACGCGAACCCGAGCGGCAGCAGCACCAGCAGCGGCAGGCCGACGCCGAGGGCGGTGGCGGAGCAGCGGTGGGAGACCTCCGGGGCGTACTGGACAAACGCGTCGATGACGGCGCCTTCCTGGGACGCCTCATCCTCGGTCTCAGTTCCCACGGTGACGTGGACGGGGAAGACCTGGGTGGTCTCGTCCGAAAACGTCGCGGTCACCGGCCACTCGTACACACCGGGGGTAATGTCCTCCCCCGGTTCGAGGCGGATGGTGCCGTCTGGTGTGATCATCGCCCAGCTAGGCATGGAGTCCGCCTCGTACCACGCCGCGCCGCGCGGCAGCGGGGGTTCGACGGTGGCGGTCAGCCCCGGAACCACGGTGGTGGGCTCGTACCCATCCTCGGCCTGAGCTGGGGAAACGGACGCGCAGGCGAGCGCGATGGCGCTCGTGAGTGCAATAAGTTTGGTGCGCATTTCTACGGTTCCCTCAGTTGTAGATGTTTATATGGCTTTGAATAATGGATGATTGTAGTAGACAACTCCTGATGTAGTGTTACTCGCCATGTCAAAGCGCACTGTCTCCGTGTGGACCTTGGTCTCACTCATTATCGGATCCACCATCGGGTCCGGCATTTTCGCGCTGCCCCAAAACATCGGATCTGTGGCCAGCCCGGGCGCCATGCTCACCGGCTGGGCCATCGCGGGCGTGGGAATGCTCTCCGTCGCCTTCGTCTTCCAAATCCTGGCGGTGAGGAAACCGCATCTTGATTCCGGCGTCTACTCCTACGTCCGGGCGGGGCTGGGCGACTTCATCGGGTTTACCTCCGGCATGGGCTACTGGCTCGGCTCGGTGATGGCCCAGGTGGGGTACGCCACACTGTTCTTCAACACCCTCGGCTACTACTTCCCGGCCTTTTCCAACCGCTGGGTGCTAGCCATTGCTGTGTCCGCGATGAGCTGGCTGATCTTCTTCGGCCTGACGCGGGGCCTGAGGCAGGCGGCGGTGATGAACGCGGTCACGACCGTGGCAAAACTGCTGCCCATCCTGGCGTTCATTGTGCTGGTGGCGTTCCTCGGCTTCTCCTGGGACCGCTTCACCATGGACTTCTGGGGTTCGCACATCCCCTTCACGGACCAGCTCAAAGGCATCATGCTCTACACCGTCTGGGTGTTCATCGGCATCGAGGGTGCCTCGGTGTACTCGAAGCAGGCGCGCGTGCGTAGCGACGTGGGCAAGGCCACGATCATCGGCTTCCTTTCTGTTTTGGGCCTGCTGGTGGCGGTGTCCACCCTGTCCTACGGCGTGCTCAGTCAGGAGGAGCTGGCGGCGCTGCCGGACAACTCCATGGGCGCGGTGCTGGAGCAGGTTGTGGGTCCGTGGGGCGGCGTGCTGATCTCCGTCGGCCTGTGCCTGTCGGTGCTTGGCGCATATGTTTCGTGGCAGATGCTGTGCGCCGAGCCGATCGTGCTGATGGCGCAGGACGGGCTGCTGCCGCACTCCATGGGCAGCCACAACGAAAACGGTTCCCCAGTGCGCGCGCAGCTTCTATCGACGCTGGCGATCCAGTTCTTCGTGGTGGTGTTCTTCCTCTCCTCCGCGTCCTACAACGCCATGGTGCAGCTGGCCACCATCATGTACCTGCTGCCCTACATCTTCTCCTCCATCTACCTGGTGCTGCTGGCGATCCGGGGCAAGGGCCTGACCCACCCGCACGCCGGCACGCGTTTCGATGACTCCGGGCCCGAAGTTTCCCGCCGCGACAACCGCAAGCACCTCTTCGTGGGCCTGATCGGCTCCGTGTACTCGCTGTGGCTGATCTACGCCGCGGACCCGGTGTACGTGCTGCTCGGCGCGCTCGCCGTGGTGCCGGGCCTGGTGCCCTACATCTGGACGCGCCGCAAGCACGGCGACAAGCTCTTCAACGCCTTCGAGTGGGTCGTGGTGACGGTGGTGCTGGTCGCGGCGGTGATTGCCATCTTTGGGTTGCTCAACGGGTCTCTAACTTTGGAGTAACTCCCAGCCCAACTTCGCACATAGCGTGACGACGAGCCCAAGGAGCGCCACGCGCACCAGCGTCGACCCGCCCTTGAGCACCTTCCGCGCACCCAACTGCGCGCCCACGACGTTGGCGACTGCGAGCGCGAGCGCGAGCTTCCAGTTGATGAAGCCACCGAGCCCGAACACGAACAGCGCGCCTAAGTTCGTGGCGGTGTTGACCACCTTCGCCATCGCCGCCGAACGCACGAACCCCTGGGTGAACACTGCGGTGAACGCCATGATGAGGAACATGCCGGTGCCGGGGCCGAACACGCCGTCGTAGCCGCCGATCAGGGCAACAACAAGCGCGGCGAGCGCGAGGCGATTGCCGGAAAACACCCCGGCGCCTTCCTGCCCAAACTTCGGGTTCAGCGCCACGAAGATGCCAACTCCGACGAGCAGGATGAGGATGATGGGGGTGGCCACGGAGTCGTCGATAAGCGAGACCGCCCTGGCGCCGAGCGCTGCCGCGACCCCCGCGATGAACGCGTAGACCCACGTGATGCGCGGCACCCCGACCCGGCGCACGAGGGTAGCGGCGGCGGACGCGGTGCCCGAGATCGCCGCGACCTTGTTCGTGGCCAGCACGGACGCAGCCGGCATCGATGTGGCCGACATCAGCACCGGGATGAGCACGAGCCCGCCGCCGCCAATCACGGCGTCGATCCAACCGGCGAACGCGGACGCGGCGAGGAGGAAAACGATCACGGGACTACTATGCCCCACATGAACCGTTGGCTTGTGGCTGCTCCGTTGTCGGTGGCGCTCGGGCTGCTGTTTTCTTTTCTGGGGGTTCCGGCGGCGTGGATCCTGGCCGGGATTCTGGGGGCCGGGTCGGTAGCGCTGGTGACGGAGGAAGACCTGCCCGTCAACGAGCACCTGTTCACCTTCGCCCGCGGCACCGTCGGCGTGTTTGCGGCGTTACCGCTGGTGGGGATGAACCCACTGCCCTACCTGCTGCCGGGTGTGGTGGCGGGCGCGGTGGTGATCGGCATGGGGTTTGTTGGTGGCTTGGTTTTGGCCAACCACGGCGTTTCACGGGAAACAGGCGTGCTGTCGCTGTTGCCCGGCGGGGCGTCGCTGATGCCGGCGATCGCGCGCGACGTGGGCGCGGACATCCGCTACGTCAGCCTCAGCCAGTACCTGCGGCTGCTCATCGTGTCGTTGACGTTGCCGCTGGTGGCGTCGCAGTTTACTTCAGTGACCCGCACTGAGTTGGAGCCCTACTGGTGGATGTGGCTGCTGGTCCCGGCGCTGATCGTCGCCGGAGTGTGCGCGGGCAAGCTGTTGAAGTTCCCCAACCCGTCGGTCTTTGGCCCGATGGCGCTGACGGTGCTGGTGGGCGCGCTGGTGGACGTGACCATCGTGCCGCCGCCGCTGCTGTCCATCGTGGGCTTTTTGGCTATCGGGTGGATGTGCGGCGGCGGGCTGAATGTGCCCGCGCTGCGACGGTTCTCCCGCCTGCTGCCCGCCACGCTGGCCTACATCGCCGGGCTGATGCTCGCGTGCGCCGGCATGGGGTGGCTCATGGCCAAATGGCTGGGCTTGAGCTTCTACGAGGGCTACCTGGCCACCAGCCCCGGCGCGCTGGAGACCGTGCTGGTGCTGGCGACCAGCCCGGCTGTGGTGGCGCTGCAGGTGATCCGGCTGATCATGGTGGTCCTGTTCGCCGGGTGGCTGCCCAAAATTCTTAGTGGTGCAGCACCTCGTTGGTGAGCATGTCCATCGGCATGGAGCCGAGCTTGAGCGCCTTGACGTGGAACTCGTGCTCGCTCATTCCCTGGGCGAGCGCCTGGCGGCGCAGGTCCACCCAGTCCTTGTAGCCCAGGGCGTACGACGGCGCCTGGCCCGGCCAGCCCATGTAGCGGTCCAGCTCGAAGGCGAGGTTCGCCTCCGGCATGGCGGTGTTGTCGCGCAGGAAGGCCTTTGCGTACTGGGCGTCCCAGGTGCCGGTGCCCTCCGGGGTGGTCTTGCCTAGGTGGACGCCGATGTCCACCATCACGCGGGCGAGGCGGAGACGCCTGGAGTCGAGCAGGCCCATGCGGTAGCCGGGGTCCTCGAAGAAGCCGTGGTCCTCCATGAGGTGCTCGGCGTAGAGCGCCCAGCCCTCGCCGTGGGCGGAGTTCCAGCACACTGAGCGGCGCCACAGGTTCAGCTCGCTGCGGTTGAGCAGGGCGTAGCCGTGCTGCAGGTGGTGGCCGGGGATGCCCTCGTGGAAGACGGTGGACAGCTCCTGCCAGGTGTGGAACGTCTCTTGGCCCTCCGGCACGGACCACCACATGGTGCCGGGGCGGATCATGTCGTCGCTGGGCGGGGTGTAGAAGATGCCGCCGGAGCCGGCGCGGTCGATGTCGCACTCCACTTTGTGCAGGCCGTCCGGCACGTGGAAGGCGTTGGCGGCCTTGTCGTTGATGCCGGACATCCACTCGATCAGCGCGTCGGTGCCGTGGAGGATGTAGCGCTCGTCCTGGTTCAGGTTGCGGTAGGCGCCTGCCACGGAGACGTCGCCGTAGAGCTCGTGCGCGATGGCGCGCTGCTCCTCAACGGTCGTGGCCAGTTCCTCCTGCGCCCACTCGTAGCTGGCGTCCAAGTCCACCTCGCGGCCGTGGAAGAACTCCGCGAACAGCTGGTAGCGCTCGCGGCCCACGCCGTCGTTGTGAGAGGCCTGCGGCGACAGCTCGGTGGACAGCCAGTCCGCCATCTGCAAAAACGCCTCCTTGGCGTGCCCCACCACGTGCGAATCGGGCGACAGCCCCAGGTGGTCCAGCTGGGATTCGGTGTCGCCCAACAGTTCGCACTGGTTGATCACCGCGTCGATCTGGCGGTGGGAGGCAACATCGCCTGTCGACGCCGCCTCGCTCAGCGACTCCCGGTAGCCCGCCAACGCACTCGGGATGCGGGACATGCGCGAGGCGATGTTGTCGAAGTCCTCTTCGGTCACCTTCGGCATCAGGGCGAAGGAATCGCGGATGGTCTGCACCGGCGAATCGATGTTGTTCAGCCGGCACAACAGCTCGCCGCGGTGGTGGAACTCCAACTCCGCGCTCATGCGGTCGCGCAGGATGGCGGCGGTGAGGTTGTCCACGTCGTCGAAGTCGTCCTCGTCGTCGGAGGCGTCGGTGGAGTCGTTGAGCGCGTCCACGTCAGCGACCAGGTCGCGCATCCTGTCCGCCAGGCGCCCCCAGTAGTCCGGGGAGAAATCCTGCAGCTCCCCGTCGTGGCCGTCAATGCCGATTTGGGTGGCCAGAGTGGGGCTGATCTCCGCGAGGTCGTAGACGAAATCCTCACAGGTGGCGTCCAGCAGGGACGGCTCGCGCCAGCGTTCGATGGTCATGCCGAGCGATTGTATCCGACCTGGCCAAATGGACAATTCTATCAAGGGCCAGGTAAATATATTCATATGATCTTCTCGCGTCCACGCACACCGGCAGCCAAGTGTCTGCACCTGATACGGCTGCAAGAAATGACGTCGAGAAGCGATCTTGTGAAGGCAACCGGGCTGTCCCAACCCACCGTCACCCGCGCCATTTCCGCGCTGGTGGACGCCGGCTACGTCACAGAGCGCAACGACCTGACGCAGTCCAAGGGGCGCGGGCGGCCCACCATCCCGCTGGAGCTGGCGGACATGCCCGGCGTGCACGCGGGCGTGGCGGTGGGCACCGAATCCACCTACGTGGCCCTGTTCGACCTGAAGGGCCGCACGCTACTGTGCCGCGACATGGACATCACCGTGAAAGAGGTCAGCGAGGACGACTTCATTCAGTCCATGATGGCGGAGCTGAACCAGATGACCACCAAGCTGGAGCGCCCCATCCGCACCGTGGGTGTGACCACCTCCGGCACGGTGCGCGACCGCGGCAAAGTCTTCGCGCCGAACCTGGGCTGGGACGGCGTGGACATCGGCGACCAGCTGCGCGAGCAGTTCTCGGTACCGGTGGAGGTCTCCTCCATCTCCAGCGCGATCGTGGGCTCGGAGATGCAGTCCACCGCCTCGCTGAACAACCCGTCGGTGATGGCGCTGTTTGCCGACGACTCCATCGCCTGCGCCATCTCCCACCCGGACGGGGTGGAGCCGATCGAGGTGGAGCAGGGCGAGCTGACCACCCAGGGCCTGATCAACGCCATCGGCGTGGAGAATATCCGCACGCTCAAGGACGCGGTGACCGATTCGCGTGAGGACACCCGCTACGCGCTGGACCGCCGCGCCCGCGGCTTGGGTGCGTTGGTGGCGGGGCTGTGCAGTAACTACTCCCCAGCCACGGTGGTGGTGGCGGGCAGCGCGTTCATCGACGATCCGCTGGCCTCCGCCCCGTTCGCCCGCACCGTGCGCTCGGAGGCGAACTGCAGCCCGGAGCTGCGCCTGATTCCCACCCACCGCGAGGTGGTGCGCGACATCGCCCGCGCCGTGGCCCTGGACCACGTGCTGCGCGAGCCTCTCCAGGTGGCGGGGTCGTAGATGAAGCGCGCCGCTTGGGCTTGTGTACTGCTCCTGGCCGGTTGCGCCGCCCAGGAGGAGGCCGAGCCGTTGCACACCGAGGTGACCACCCAGCCCGCGCCCGACCCCTTCGAGGGTCTGGACGAGGCGGTGGCCGCGATTGAGAAGGAAACAGGCACTGAGGTGGGCGTCGCGCTTTTCGACGGCTCCGAGATGACGCAATCCGGCTCCCTCTACGCGCTGCCGGCCTGGTCCACCATCAAGATCCCCATCGCCCGCGCGGCGGTGGAGCACTGCGACTACGGCGCGGACTACGTCGAGGAGCTGACGCAGGCCTCCATCGAGTGGTCCGACAACGACTCCGCCCGCGCCCTGTGGGACTGCATGGGCAGCGACGAACAGGCCGGCGAAATGGTCCGCGAGGAGATTGCCAAGTCCGGCTCCCAGGTGAAGGTGGAAGGAGCCTTCGGCACCACGAGCTGGTCCTTCCCCGGGCAGGCGCGCTACGCCTACTACTTAAGCCAGCAGGACGAGGACGACCCGGTGATCATGGAGATGCACCACATCGCCGAAGACCAGTCCTACGGGCTGGGCACGCTGGAAACCGTGCCGTTCAAGGGCGGCTGGTCCGACGACGAGACCGACGGCTCCTGGCACACCCGCCAGTTCGGCTGGTTCGACGGCTACGGGGTGGCCATCGGCGCTCGCAGCGAGGACGGCAGCTACGACGACACCATGGACGCCTTAGACAAGGTCGCGGAGCTGCTGAAGCTGCGGCTCGACGAACTTGTACAGGGTCTGCAGCACTGACAGCACCGTCAGCACGGTGGCGATGATGCCGAGGATCTCCTTGGGCGAGGAGGACGAGCCTGCGCCGCCGAAGATGAGCTTCTTCGGGGTGGTGCTGGGCTTTTCCCTGCCGTTGGCCGGGCGGTGCAGGACGGTGTTCTGCGCGCCCTCGATGCCCTCGTTGCCGGCGCCGACGCCGCAGGTGGAGGTCACGCTGGCCTCACCCTCAGCGGTGACCACGCTGGCGAACCCGTAGTAGCGCATGCGCGGGTTGAGCAGGTTGTACAGGTGGCCGTTGCTGTTGTTGAAGTGACCGTTCGCCCGGACGAGGTCGTTGACCTCGTCGTAGCCCCAGCCCTGCATCGCCTTGTCCATGCTGGCGGTGGAGTGCAGGTTCTCCCCCGGCGCGGCCTTGCCCTTGTACGTGGCGGTTTTGATGTCGCCGCAGTTGTTCGTGCAGGTGGAGTTGTACGGGCGCTCGTGGCGGAAGAACTTCGCCGCCTCGGCGCCGCGCTGCAGCGCGATGCGGGACAGGCCCGCGTCGTACTTGGCTGCGCCCACATAGGCATCGCGGGTGGTCAGGCCGTGCTTGGCGGCGGCCTGGCGCAGGGTGGTGCCGTCGAAAGGCACGTTGCGGTCCCACATGTCCGCGCGCAGCTTGCGCAGCTCGCGCATGGCGATCTCCTGGTCGGAGGTGAGGTTGAATCTCGCCTCCACGGCGATGACCTGGTCGGCGGGCTGGTTCAGCTCCACCCCGGTGACGGGTGCCGGGTCAGCGGCGGCGAACGGGGCGAGGGTCAGAGCTGTGGCGGCCGCGGTCGTCGCGGCGAGTAAACGGGTACGCATAACCTGAGCGTAGCGTGTACCAGAGCATAAAGCCGACTGGGACCAGGGTGAACAGCAGCTCCGGGACGTGGAACAAACTGAACGAGATGTTCACCGAGGCGAACGGCACCATAAACAGCGCGAGCACGATCGCGCCCCAGCGACTGTAGACGTAGGCCAGCATCGGCAGGACCCACACCCAGTGGTGGTACCAGGAAAACGGGCTGACCAGGCAGGCCGTCATGCCGATGAAGGAGGCGGCAAGCGGGGCGGGAGCTCGTCGAGAAGCTAAAAGCGCAAGGGCGGTGACCAGGGCGCAGAGGATAAGCCAGAGCCACAGCTCGTCGTGGCCGGCGCGGGCGAGGACCTGGCGGATGGACTGCGCGCCCGGGTTGTCGTCGGCGCCGATGCGGGTGGTGGTGAAAATGGCGTCGGTCCAAAAGCTTTTCGCGTCTGTGACCTCGGAAAAACCGGTGGCGACGGTGCACAGGAACGTGAACGCGGCGATAAACACCGCGCCCCAGCGGCGCTGCTGGATGAGCAGGAGGACGAAGAACGCCGGCGTGAGCTTGATGCCCGCGGCGAGCCCGACGCCGATGCCGGGGAGTTTGTGGCGCGGCAGGAAATCCAGGCACACCAGCCCCATGAGCAGCAGGTTGATCTGGCCGAAAAACAGGGTGCCCTGCACCGGCGAGAGGCACAGCACGAACACGGCGGTGAGCAGGAGGGCATCTTTGCTTGTGGACGCCCGCACCACGAGCAGGACAACCAACACGGAGGCCAGTTTCCACACCACGCCTAAAGTGGTGCTTTCCGTCAGCCACGAAAACACCACGCCGGCGAACGGCGGGTAGGTAAAGGGCAGGCCGGGAAGCAGGTCGGCGTCGTAGAGCGGCTGGTGTGTGGCGACCTTCTCGCCGCCCAGGAGGTAGACCTTGAGGTCGCTGGGGAAGGCGGTGGTGAACGCGTTGGGCAGCCCGGTGTCGATGTAGCGCCAGATTGCAAACGCCAGCAGGAGGAGCAGGCCGATCACAGGTCGAGCCCGTCCAGGATCTCGTCGAGCGCATCGGCAACTTGTGCGCGCCAGAGCGTGTCCACCTTGGCGTCGGCGCGGCCCGGCCCGCCGTTGATCACGGCGGTGGGTTTGCCCTGCTTGCGCGCGTCGAGGATGAACTTGTAGCCGCTCATCACCGCCAGCGAGGTGCCGATCGCGATCACGCTCTCCGATTCCTTCAGCCAGGCATCTGCAGTTTGTCTGCGTTTTTTCGGCACCCCCTCGCCGAAGTACACCACATGCGGTTTGAGCCGGTGGCCGCCGCATGTTGGGCAGGCGATCATGCGGAAACGGGCGACGTCGTCGGGTTTGAGCTCCACGTCGCCGTCCGGGTTCAACATTGAGCCCTGCACTTCCACGGAGTCGAAGTAGGTGGGGTTGGCGGCGGTGAGGAGCGCGTCGATAAGCGAACGCTCATGCAGCGTTTTGCAGTCGAGGCAGACGACGTGCTCCATGTCGCCGTGCAGCGCGATGACGTTGTCGGAGCCGGCCTGGGTGTGCAGCCCGTCGACGTTTTGCGTGATGATGCCGCGGATCAGGCCCGCCCGTTCCAGCTCGACGAGCGCGAAATGCGCGCGGTTGGGCTGCGCCTGGCGCATGTAGCGCATGCCCACGAACGCGCGGGCCCAGTAGCGGTGCACCTGTCTCGGCGAGTGCGCGAACTCCTGGAACGTCATCGGGCGGCCCTTGGTCAGGCGGCCGTTCTTGCTGCGGTAGTCCGGGATGCCGGAGTCCGTGGAGATGCCCGCGCCGGTAATGATGAGCGTTTTCGGGTTTCCTAGTTGCTCGAGGATTTTCTCTTTTGCGTTTTGCGTGGGCGGGGCGGTTTCGGTGACGACCCGCTCGATGGAGCGCACGGCGGAGCGGTGCGCCATGTCGATTGCGGGGTCGTCGAAGTGGGGTTCCATTAAACCGGAAGTGTATCCCCTAGCGCCACAACAGACCGTGTTGTCTATATATCCGGTTTGCGTTTTCGGGCCGAAGGAGTAGTTTATCCACGTCTTTACTACACAAGTGAACAATTCTGTCTAGAAGGAGCCGCTCATGCCTAAGTGGGCAACAAGCTTCGGCGCACAGGTCATCTACGGCCTGATCATCGGCCTCATCCTCGGCTTCATCGCCGTGGACGTTCAACCCCTGGCCGACACCCTGGACTGGGTGGGATCCACCTACGTCAAACTGCTCAAACTGCTGATCCCGCCGCTGGTGTTCACCGCGGTGGTCACCTCGATTGCCAACCTGCGCCAGGTCACCAACGCCGCGCGCCTGGCCGTGCAGACCCTAGTGTGGTTCGCCATCACCGCGTTCTTCTCCGTGGTCATCGGCATCCTCGTCGGCCTGGTGATCAAACCCGGCGCGAACACCTCGGTGGATGCGGCGACGGCGGCGGAGCCGACGTCGACAGGCTCGTGGATGGGCTTTTTGAACTCCGTGGTGCCCGCAAACATCCTCGGCCTGGGGGTATCCGGCGAGTCAGTGAAGTTCAACGTCCTGCAGATCCTGGTGATCTCCATGCTGCTCGGCATCGCCGCGGTGCGCGTGGGCAAGGCCGCCGAGCCGTTCATCGAGTTCTCCGGCTCCCTGCTCAAGGTGGTCCAGGAGGTGCTGTGGTGGATCATCCGCCTCGCCCCGATCGGCACCGCCGCGCTGATCGGCAACGCGGTGGCGTCCTACGGCTGGGACGCGCTCGGCTCGCTGGGCAAGTTCGTGCTGGCCATCTATATCGGCCTGGCGCTGGTGATCTTCGTGCTCTACCCGATTGTCCTGGCCGCGCACCGCATCCCGGTGCTGGAGTTCTTCCGCCGCGTGTGGCCGGTGACCACGCTGGGCTTCGCCACCCGCTCGTCCATGGGCGTGATGCCGGTGACCCAGCGCACCACCGAGGAATCCATGGGCGTGCCCAGCGAGTACGCGTCCTTCGCCATCCCGCTCGGCGCGACCACGAAGATGGACGGCTGCGCCTCCATCTACCCCGCCATCGCCGCCCTGTTCGTGGCGCAGTTCTACGGCATTAACCTGTCCATCTCGGACTACGTGCTCATCGTGATCGTGTCCGTGCTGGGCTCCGCGGCCACCGCTGGCACCACCGGCGCGACCGTCATGCTCACCCTAACCCTGTCCACTCTGGGCCTGCCGCTCGCCGGCGTTGGCCTGCTGCTGGCGGTGGACCCGATCGTGGACATGGGCCGCACCGCCGTCAACGTCACCGGCCAGTCCGTGGTGGCCACGGTGGTGGCCAAGCGCGAGAAGATTCTCGACGAGTCCCGCTGGTAGGGGGTTGACACACCCCCGCCGGTTTGCGAGTATTGCGCTCATGGGGGATTGGAAAACGGATATTCGCAGCCAGTTGGTGGACGTTCGGGGGGCGGACTCTTCGCAACGCTTAGCGCTCCTAAACAAGGAGCTCATTCGCCTATCGACGACCCACGCCCTGAGCCGCACCACATACACAGAGCTACAACGAAACCAACAGCACTGGGCACGGGCCTACTGCGTAGGGTTGTCCGTGCGGCAGGCGGTGATCACCGGACGCGCGTCGGCGTACTTGAACGACATGTGGGTGGCCAATACGCCGCTAGATCGGGTCGCACTGGTCGCCCGGCACGTCCCGCCGCGCTCACAGTGGCCGGATGGGGTGCAGTACGTCAAGGGGCGGCTCGCGGAGCGCGACCTGGTGCGGGGGACGGCGATGTCCACGACTTCCCCGCTACGCACATTCTTCGACGTTGCACGTTTCGACGGCTTCGCCCACGCCCTAGTTGTCGCCGACTGGCTGGTCAAACACGGCGGGTGCACCCCGGACCGGTTGCGAACTCTGGTGGAAATCCAACCGACATTCCCCGGGAAGGTTGCTGCCCGCTTCGCCGCACAGCACGTGTCGACCCGTCCGGATTCCGCGCCCGAGTCGTACGCGCGCGGGCTACTCCTCGCTGCTGGCATTACCAACGTGCAGGTCAACGTGTGGGTGCTGGGCGGGAAGTACCGGGTGGACCTGCTTATCAACGGGTGGCTGGTCATCGAGATCGACGGCTGGATCAAATACGACGGTGAAACGTACGGCAAGACCGACGAGCAGCTCATGAAGGAGAAGCAGCGCCAAAACGAGATCGAAAACGACCAGTTCAAGGTACTCCGCTTCTCACCCCGCTACCTCGAAGAGCACCCGGACAAGTTCATTGCCACCGTGCGGAAGTGGCTGGCGAAGGGATTCTAGCGGGTCGATATGCCCATGTCGATACCTCTATGTCGATAGTTCCTGGTCACAGCGTTGGATACAATTTCTCAGTCACGTGTACCAGAAGTCGCTGACCTGCAATTATCGACATAGGCCTATCGACTTCGAGGTATCGACCCGGAAACCCGCAGGTCAGCACACTCGCGACGAACCTATCGCCGACTACCTAAACGGCACCTCGCCGATCGCGCGGCGCAGCTTGCGCGTGCGCAGTCTTTCGGGGTGCCGCGCGAGCTTCTCCACGGCGCGGACGGCGCACATGACGTGGGCCTCCTTCGAGTTGGAGTAGAACGCCTGGGCGCCGGCAGGCAGCTTCGGCACGGCGTGCAGCGGCAGGTCCGACACCGCCAGCAGGGTGCCGTAGGGGACGCGGTAGCGGTACCCGTTCGCGGCGATGGTGCACGATTCCATGTCAACGGCCGCCGCCGTGGAGCCGCGCAGCCATTCCCACAGGTCGCGCGGGTCCTTCCACTCCCAGTTCCGGTCGCCGGTGGACAGCACAGTGCCGGTGCGCATCAGCGACGCATCCGAGCCGTAGACCTTGGACACCGCCTTTTCCAGGGTGCGCTGGATCTCCGGCACGGCGGGGATGGGCAGTTCTCGGCGCAGATAGTCGTCGAGCACGTGGTCGTGGCGCTCGTACGCGTTGCCCAGGATCAGATCGCCGATGCGCATGCGGGCGTCCAGGCCGGCGCAGTGGCCGATCATGATCCACGCCTCAGGCCGCAGCACTGCCAGCGAGTCGGTGATCGTCTTCGCGTTGGACGGCCCGACGCCGATGTTGATCATGGTGATGCCGTCGCCGTTTTCGGTGACCAGGTCGTAGCGCGGCATCTGGAACTTCGACTCCAGCTCCAGATCCTCCAGCGCCACCGTGTCGGACACGGTCTCCCCGCTCGGCAGCACCAGACGCGTGTAGCGCGAGTCAGGATCAGACAGCTCGCGCAGCCCGAACTTCACAAACTCGGTCACGTGCATGGCGTAGTTCGTGAACAGGATGAAGCGCTGCAGCGAGTCGGCCTCGATGCCGGTGTAGTGCTCCAGCCGTGCCAGCGCGAGGTCGAAGCGTTGCGGCCCGAAGTGGAACAGCGGTTTCTCGGCTCCGTTGAAGGCGTCCCAGTGGCCGTCGACAATCGCGTCGTGCACCTCATCCAGGGTGGGGCGGGGCAGGTTCGCGGTTTCGTCGATAGGCGGCATGCCCTTGATGTAGGCGGGCGGGATCGCCACATCGGAGTACCCGACCTCGACCTCGCACGGGTAGTTCGAGGTCAGCGCCTCAAGCTGCGCCGTGAGGTAGCCCTCCATGAGGTCCGGGCGCGAGATGACGGCGGAGTAGGTGCCGGCCTCGTCGACGTAGCCGAAGGGCTCGGAGCGGTCGATCGGCCGCCACTGCTCCACCTCCACCGTGAGTTTGGGGTAGCGCACCTCCCCGTACCGGTCGAACTCCCCCGAGCGCGCGATTTCGCACGACTGCTCGTAGAGGGCTTTTAGCTTTGCGACGACCTCCGGTACCTCACACATGCAGCCAGGCTACTCACGAATGAGCACACGGCGCACGGCTTCGGCGCGACGGCCGATTTCCTCCGCGGTGCAGCCTTCGCGGACGCACTGCTCAATGAGGCGTTGCATGCCGGCGACGTAGACGCGGGACATGTCGTCGATGAGCTCTGCGTCCGCGTCTCCCCACTCCTTCGAGCGCGGCAGCAGCTGCTCACGCATCGTGTCCCGCATGACCCGCTGCACCTCGTGGTCGAATACGGAGTGCACCGGGGAATCGATCAGGCGCACGGCGGCCTCGTTCTTGCCGTCGACGACGCTGGCCAGCTCGACGACGGATGCCTCGAAGTTTTTGTCGATCTTGAAACGGTCCGCGAAGTGCTCGTAGGCGTCCAGCACCCAGTCCATGGCGGCGGCGAGGATGAGCGCGTCGCGGTCGGCGAAGTGCTGGTAGAACACCTGGCGACTCACCCCAGCCTCTTTCACGATTTGCGACACGTTGAGGTCGGCCACTTCGTAGTCGTTGAGGAGGCGGAGCACTGCGTCGACAAGTGCCTTGCGGGTACGAAGGGCGCGCGGGTCCGTGCTGTCAGACCTGCGTCCCGGCAGATCGTGGTTCATCCTGGGTTCTCCAAAAACTTTGGACGTTAGGCTTTTGTGATATGAGCCTAACCGATGACACCCTCGCACTGCTGCAAAGCCTCATCCGGAATGGATGCGTCAACTATTTTTCGGCAGATTCTGGACAGGAGGTAACAAACGCCGACACGTTGGAGGCCTTCTTCGCAGGTACAGACGTATTAGTTGAGCGTTATGAGCCGCACCCTGGACGCGTGTCCATCAGCTTCACCGTGGAGGGCACCGACCCCTCCGCCGAACCCCTGACGCTCCTCGGCCACACCGACGTCGTGCCGGTGGACAAAGACAAGTGGACCACCGACCCATTCGGGGGCGAGCTTATCGACGGCCGCGTGTTCGGCCGCGGCGCCACCGACATGCTCTACATCACCGCGGCGATGGCGGCGTGCGTGCGCGACGTGGCTCGTGGGGAGCGGCCGCGCGGCACGCTGACGTTTGTGGGCTGCGCCGACGAAGAGGCCCGCGGCGGGCTCGGCGCGAAGTGGCTGGCCGAGCACGGGAAGTTCTCCTGGAAAAACTGCCTGTCCGAGGAAGGCGGCTCCCACATCCCTGCCGCCGATGGCTCCGACGCGCTGGCGGTCGTCGTCGGCGAAAAGGGCGCAGGCCAGCGGCGGTTGACCGTCCACGGCGACGCCGGGCACGGCTCCGCCCCGTACGGCCGGGACCTCGCCGTGGCGAAGATCGCGGAGGTGGCCCGGCGCGTCGCCGCGATCGAGCCCGAGGTGCGCGCCGACGAGATCTGGGAAGGCTATGTCCGCGCCTGGAAGTTCGACCCCGCGACCGAGGAGGCGCTGTTGCGCGGCGAAGGCTACGAGGCTTTCGGCCAGCTGGAGAGTTACTCCCACGCCATGAGCCACCTGACCATCTCCCCGACCGTGCTGCGCGCCGGAAACGGCATCAACGTCCTGCCGTCCGAGGCGTGGCTGGAGCTGGACATCCGCCCCCTTCCCGGCCAGACGCAGGAGGAGATCGACTCGTTGTTGCGTTCTGCGTTGGGCGAGCTCGCCGACGAGGTGGAGATCACCCACCTCATCACCGAGGACGGCACAGTCTCCCCCACCTCCGGCCCGCTTTACGACGCCATCTGCCAGACCTTCGACGAATTCTTCCCCGGCGTCCCCGTCGTGCCCACCATTGCGGCCGGCGGGTCGGACCTGCGCTTTGCCCGCCGCAAGGGAGGCGTCGGCTACGGGTTCGCCCTGCACGCGCGCGAGGAGACGCTCGGGTCCGTGCTGGGCCAGCTGCACAGCCACGACGAATCCGTCGCCGTGGAGGACGTGGACCTCACCGTGCGCGCGTACCGCTCCCTGATCCGCCGCTTCGTGGGCGCGTAGTAAAACCTTGCAATTAACTGTGCAATACTTGCTTTATGAGGAAGACCTTCGTAGCTACGACCGCCGCCATCGCGGTCACTGCCGGGGCACTGACCGTGCCCGCCACCCACGCGGCGGAACCCACGACCGCCACGACGACGTCGCCCGCCAAGGCACAGCCCCAGACTCGGGAAGATGAACCGTCCACCCTGGAGATTGTGGGCGCTATCGTCGGCTCGCTCGCTTTTGTCGCAGTGGCGGCTGGCGGCGCGTGCTGGGCAATGCAGAAGGGCTTCATCCCGAACCCCGCACCAAAACTCATCCCGTGCAACCCAGCACCGAAGTCTGCGCCTGCTCCCGCGCCGCGCCCGGCCCCCGCTCCGGCACCGGCACCCGCACCGCGGCCTGCTCCCGCCGCTAAGACGT
>ERZ1031176.10-NODE-10-length-56653-cov-50.593449_pt1 | contig 56653 bp, 55 predicted proteins | sample MGYA00518586_ERZ1031176 | MGnify/ENA primary metagenome ERZ1031176 (study PRJEB33718, sample SAMN03159775) | human skin metagenome | collected 2014-05-20 | study: EMG produced TPA metagenomics assembly of the PRJNA266117 data set (Human skin bacterial metagenome... | reverse complement strand
ACCAGGGCGACAAGGGCCCGAAGGGTGACCAAGGCGTCAAGGGTGACCAGGGCGAGAAGGGTGACCAGGGCGACAAGGGCCCGAAGGGTGACCAAGGCGTCAAGGGTGACCAGGGCGAAAAGGGTGACCAGGGCGATAAGGGCCCGAAGGGTGACACCGGCACACCTGGTAAGGACGGCGCTGACGGCAAGGACGGTGTCGACGGTCAGCCGGGCAAGGACGGCGAGAAGGGCCCGAAGGGCGACAGGGGCGCCGACGGCAAGGACGGCCGCGGTGTGAAGTCCTTCGAGATCAACGACGAAGGCCACCTGATCGTTACCTATTCCGACGGTGAGACCGTGGACCTGGGCAAGGTCACCGGTGACAAGGGCTCTGACGGCAAGGATGGCGTCGACGGCAAGCCGGGCAAGGACGGCGAGCGGGGTCCGAAGGGCGACACCGGCGCACCTGGCAAGGATGGCGCTGATGGTAAGGACGGTCAGCCGGGTAAGGACGGTGCCGACGGCGAGCAGGGCCCGAAGGGCGACAAGGGCGATACGGGCGACACCGGCGCCGCAGGCCAAGATGGCAAGGACGGTGCTAAGGGCGAGAAGGGCACCGACGGTAGGGACGGCGCGAAGGGCGACACCGGGACTGCAGGCGCTGATGGCAAGGACGGCGTAAACGGCACCGACGGTCGTGGCATCGCCGAGGCTGCCGTCAACGAGAACGGCGAGCTTGTCCTCACCTTCACCGACGGCGAGACCCAGAACTTGGGTCGCGTCGTGGGCGCAGACGGCGCAGACGGGCAGAAGGGCGCTGACGGCACCAACGCCCCGGCCGGCGAGGGCTCCAGCGTGAGCGACCGCTGCCTGCCGGCGGTGGGCATCATGGCCCTGCCGCTGCTGGCGCTGATCCCGCTGGGTCTGGCCGCCACCGTGGACGTTCCGGCGCTGGCTCCGGTCAAGGAGCAGCTGAACAAGGTGGGCAGCCAGCTGCCGATCACCCCGGAGATGCAGCAGACCGCTGGCACGGCGCTGGCAATCGCGGCGATCGCCACGCTGGCAACGGTATGCAGCACCGAGGGCGGTTCCTCTAAGTAGGACCAGGCCTCACCCCACGCGTTAGCCCCGCCCCGGGAATCCCCCGGCGCGGGGCTTCCGCATTTGAAAACAGTTTCCAATAATGGTTGGATATCCCCTATGCGAAATCGTTTTCACCCCTCTCCCCTGGCCGCGATTGCGGCAACTGCTCTTGCTGGTTCGGTGCTGGCCGGATGCTCGTCGGAAAGCAATGATGCAAGCGGCAGCGACATGATCGCCACCACCAACGTCTGGGCGGACGTGGCCTCCGCGGTCACGGGCGAGGACGTGGACGCGATCATCACCGGTGATGCGGTGGATCCGCACCACTACGAGGCCTCCGCGAAGGATCTCGCCGCGATCAAGCAGGCGAACACCGTGGTGGCCAACGGCGGCGCGTACGACGCGGCGCTCTACACCGCAGCTGAGCAGGACCGCATCATCTTCGCGATCCCGCTTCTCGACGAGCACGAGGCCCACGAGCATGCCCACGACCACGCGCACATGCCCAACTCCCTGGACGAACTCGAGCACGCCTGGTTCGCGCCGGAGAAGGTGCTGCAGGTCGCAGAGGACATTGCGGATCGCACCGACGGGGACGCGTCAGACGTCAAGCAGCGCATCGGCGACATCCAATCCAAGCTCAACGCGGTGCCGCACGTGCACATCGGCATGACTGAGACGATCGCGGCCGGCCTGGTGTGGGGCACCGAGCTGCACGACATCACGCCCGAGGAGTACGTCAAGGCCAGCCTGAACCACCAGGAGCCGTCCGCGGCGGCCGTCGCGGCCTTCCTGGAGCAGATCGAAAACGGCGAGCTGGACATGCTGTTTGTGAACCCGCAGAGCACCAACAGCGCGACGCAAAGGTTGGCGGATGCGGCGAAGGCGCATAATGTTCCCGTTGTTGAAATCCGCGAGACACCGCCGTCCGGCCAGCGTTTCCTCGACTACTTCGAGGAGATCGTAGACCAGATTGCGGACATCGCTGCCCACGCTGAGCCGACCGGCCACCATCACTAGGAACTGTCAATTTGATCGCTGAGCTTCGCGGCGCCGCCGTCGAACCCCTGTGGCGCGACCTCACCCTCACCGTCGAGCCCGGCGAATTCATCGCGGTGCTCGGCCCAAACGGCGTGGGCAAATCCACACTCTTGGGCACGCTGATGGGCACGCGCAAGCTCAGTGCCGGAGCTGCGAACGTCCACGGCCAGATCGGATTCATCCCGCAGCAGCACATGTTTCCGAAGGACTTGCCGGTGCGCGGGCGCGACCTTGTTGCGTTGGCGATGGGAAGGCGGGCGAGACCGGAGGACGTCGATAAGCAATTGGCTTCTGTGGGGGCGCAATCCTTTTCCGAGCGGCGCGTAGGTGTACTCTCCGGCGGCCAGCAACAGCTGATCCGCCAGGCGCAGGCATTCTCGCAATCGCCGGAGCTTTTGCTTTGCGACGAGCCCCTGCTCTCCCTCGACCCCGCCCGCGCACGCAACACCGTGCAACGCCTCGCGGAACACCCGGCGGCCGTGGTGTGCGTGACCCACTCGATCAACCCTGTGCTGGGCGTGGTGGACCGGGTGCTGTACCTGGGCCCGGAGGGGCACGTGGTGGGAAGCGTAGGGGAAGTGATGCGTTCCGAGGTGCTCAGCGAGCTCTACGGCACCCGCGTGGACGTAGTGGAGGTTGACGGACGGATGGTGGTCCTGTGAGTGCGTTTTTGGCGGACACGTCCTACCTGCTCAGCCAGGACTTCGTGCAGACGACCCTTGTGGCGTGCGCGCTTCTGGGAGTGCTGTCCGGGGTGATGGCACCGCTGATCGTGCTGCGCCAGATGTCATTTTCGGTGCACGCGACCTCGGAGCTCGCGCTCATGGGCGCCTCCGCGGCGCTGCTGTTCGGTCTCAACGTCGGTTTCGGCGCCGTGGCGGGCGCGGTGGTCGCTGCCCTGGTGCTGGCGGCGCTGGGACTGAAGGGCCAGCAGGATTCCGCGGTAGGGGTGGCCATGAGCTTCGGCATGGCCTTGTCTGTGCTGTTCATCCACCTGTATCCAGGGAATTCGAACCGGGCGCTCGCGCTGCTGACGGGCCAGATTGTCGGCGTGTCCGCGCAGAACGTGATGCTGCTGGCAGGCACAACGGTGCTGGTTGCAGGCGCCGTGCTGGTTCTGTGGCGGCCGCTGCTGTTTTCCTCCGCAGACCCCGTGATGGCCGCCGCGTGCGGTGTTCCCGTGCGCACGATGGCGCTGGTGTTCGCGGTACTCGTGGGCATCGCGTCGGCCCAGTCAGTGCAGATTGTCGGCGCGTTGCTGGTGATGTCGCTGCTGATCACCCCTGGGGCGTCAGCCGCTCAGGTGACGGCGAACCCGAAGCTTGCGGTGGTGCTGTCCATCGTGTTCGCGGAAGTCGCGGCAGTAGGCGGGATGGTGCTTTCGCTCGCCCCGGGTATGCCGGTGAGCGTGTTCGTGGCCTTTATCTCGTTCGGGATCTACCTGGTGTGCCGAGTGATTGGCCGGGTACGCGGCTAGCGGTACTCCCGGTAGTCCGCAGGCGTAGCGCCTTTTTCCACCGCGGCGGCGGCTGCGGCAAGGAAGTCGCGGCGCACCTTCTTCTGCCCCAGCTCGCGACCAGAGACGGACAAGCGGATCGTGTTGCCCTTCTCCGCGCCGCGCTCGGCGGCCTTGATCACGTTGCGGCGCCACCACTTCGCGGCGCCGTACCCCTCACCCACCGACAAATTTCGCGCCTGGGAAAACTCCCCCCGCTTAATGCGGTAGATGCCCTTCGTGGAGGCAGCGACGGTAAAACCGAACTCGTCGAGCACCTTTAACGTGCCGTCCGACATGCGCCAGCGCGGCGGCGCGAACATATCCAAGTCGAAACCGAGCGCCGACATCTGACGCGTAGCGCCTTTGAGCCGGAGCCTCGCCTCGTGCTCCCCCAAACTGGCAAACTCGCTGCGCCTTCCCTGCACCGGCTGATCGAAGCCGTTGAGCATGAGGGCGCGGCTTTCGAGCTGCTCGGTGAGCCAGGAGCGCGTGGCGCCGTCTTTAGCCAAGTGCCACTTCTTGTCGATGTGCGGCGCCACCAGCAGCGACACCGGCATCCCCTCGCGGTCCAGGTCGCGCACCATGCTGGCAACGTCCTCCAACGTCGCGTCGAAGATGGAGGAAATTGAGACAAGCACGCGCCCAGGCATAGGGGAAATTATCGCACACGTAGACAGTTGGCGCCGGGTGAAGTTGCTTACAGTGTTTCCGCTGGCAGATCACGATGATTCGAACTGGTGTTCCCCTCTGCCCTTCTCGTGTCGGACGGGGTTCTACTATGCGTAGCCAAGTGCAATGAAAGGAGGTGCTCCAGATGAGCGCAGTGCTCGACCAAGCGGTCAACCAAATCGTCGACGGGCTGCGGTCGCTCGCCAACGTGATGCGGGAACCGGACTCGCTCCACCTCGCCTCCACTCACGTAGCGATGGAGCGCCTCCACGCCTGCCTACCGTTGCTGTCCAACGCGGACGTCGCGTTCGCCTTCCTCTGCGACCGGGACGGCGCAGGTGCCCTCGTAGGTGCGAACCACGCCGTGGAGTATCTGACACGGAGCTTGGGCTTGTCCCGTCGAGAAGCATTCGCACTCCTGGAGCAGGGCAAGAAGCTCTACGGCGAGCCCGAGGTGCCCGAGCCAGAGCCGAGCGACGACGAAGCCGAGCGCGAGCGCAAGGAGCAGGAGGCGGAAGCGCGCCGCAAGAAGGCTCGCGAGGCGCAGGAGCGGGCGCGACGAGCTGCTGAGAAGGCCAACGCGGAGAAGAAGCGCATCATCACCGACGCGCTGAAAGACCTCAACGAGCACGCCAACCCCGGCTACCAGGAGATCCTGGCCGAAGCGATGGAGGCGGCCGAGTCCCTCACCGCCGAAGAACTCCGGAAGTTCGTCCGCGACCAGGTCAAGCGCGCCAACAAGCGCGGACGCGACTACGACGGCGAGAAAGACCCCCTCGCCGCGTGGAAGAAGCGCGGCATCTGGCTCGGGGAACCGGACGCGGACGGCGGCTCCCCTTTCAGTGGCTACCTCGACGCCGCGTCACGGGCGAAGCTGGAGGCCTGCCTCGCCGCCGGCGACCACATGGGGTCCAACATGGAGGGCGAGGACGCGGCGAAACGGGACAGCCGACGGAAGCACCAGCGCCGCCTGGACCAGCTCTTGAACGTGCTGGACCGCTACGGCGACGTTGCCACGAAATCCCGCGGCGGGGTGGGCACGGTGGTGATCTCGCTGACGCTCGACGACCTGTTGGAGGCGGACGCCTTCACCGAGTTCGCCACCAACACCTCGGTGTCGCTCACCCCGCTCGATATTGTCCGTCTGGGCCTTGCCGGGGACAGCTTCATCCTCCAGCTCGACTCGGCCACCGGCGTCCCGCTATCCCTCGGCCGCACCCGCCTGGCCTCCGTGGAGCAAAAGCTCGCGCTGCTGGCCATGCAGGGCGTGTGCGCCTGGAACGGCTGCACCAAGCCGGGTGTCGAGCTCGAGGCCCACCACCTGGATTCCTACCTCAGTGGCGGGCTCACCAGCATCGAAAATCTCGTGCTTCTGTGCCGCGAGCACCACATGTGCAACAACGACAACAAGGACGGCGCCGGGAACAAGGGCCACTTCGGCCGGGACCCCGACACCGGCGACGTCCACTACCACCCCGCCAACGGGGACCCACCCAGGCACACGGACACCTACCAGTACCGCAATGCGCCTGGTCAGAGGCTCGCCAAGAAGGCAAGGTCCCGGCACGGCGGCAACCAAAAACGCCCGCCGGACCCTGCCCTATTCGACCCGGGCGGTTAAACCGCCCCGGCCTTCACCAGCGTCCACGCGTACTCGAACGCGGTCTGCTTCCACTTGGCGTAGCGGCCGGACACGCCGCCGTGCCCTGCGGACATCTCCGTCTTCAGCAGGATCTCGCCCGCGGTGCTCACCTCGCGCAGCTTGGCCACCCACTTCGCGGGCTCGACGTAAAGCACGCGGGTGTCGTTCAAGCTCGTCACCGCGAGAATGTCCGGGTAGTCCTGCGCGGCGACGTTCTCGTACGGGGCGTATGTCGACATGTAGTCGTACACCTCGGGGTCATGGTACGGGTCGCCCCACTCCTCCCACTCGCCCACCGTCAGCGGCAGCTCCGGCTTCAGAATGGAGGTCAGCGGATCCACGAACGGCACGATCGCGAGGATGCCGGCGAACTTCTCCGGCGCCATGTTCGCCACCGCGCCCATGAGCAGCCCACCGGCGGAGCCGCCCTCGGCCACCAACTGCTCGTGGGTGGTCAGGCCCAGCTCCACGACGCGATCCGCGCACGCGATGAAGTCCGTGAACGTGTTTGCCTTGTGCAGCATTTTGCCGTTGTCGTACCACGCGCGGCCCATCTCGCCGCCGCCGCGAACGTGGGCGCACACCCACACCATGCCGCGGTCGAGCAGACTCAGCCGCGCCACCGAAAACCCGGGGTCCGTGGATGCCTCATACGAGCCGTATCCGTACAGCAGCGCGGGCGCGGGGCCTTCGACGCCCTTGCGGCGCACCACCGAGATCGGAACCCGCTCGCCGTCGGGGGCGGTTGCCCACTCGCGGAACGCCTCGTACTCGTCCGGGTTGTAGCCGCCCTCGACCTCTTTTTCCTTCAGCAGGGTCAGCTCGCCAGTCGCGACTGTGTAGTCCAGCACCTGCGAGGGCTGGGTGTAGGAGGAGTACCCGATGCGCACCACCGGGGCGTCCCACTCCGGGTTGCCGCCGAGGCCAACGGTGTAGAGCTCCTCGGAGAATTCCAGCTCCTTGAACTCGCCGAAACCGCTGTCGAGCGACGCCACGGCCAGCCGCGGGATCCCGCCGCGCCTGTAGGCCATGAACATGAAGTCGCGGTAGGTGTCGATCGCCTCGACGCGCACGGTTTCGGAGTGCTCCACCAGCACGGGCAGTTCCCGCAGGGGAGGCACAGCGCCGACGGGTGTTGTCGCGACGCAAAAGTTCGCTCCGTGGGCGTTGTGCGTGACCACCCACTGCTCTTCGCCGTCGACGACGCAGAAGTCCGGGTGGTACTCGATGCCGGCCTCGCGCTCCCACAGCACCTGGAACTCGCCGGTGGGATCCGCCATGTCGAGCACGCGGTACTCGGAGGTCAGCGAGGACGACGCGATGATCATGAGGAACCGCTCGGCACGGTCCGCGCCCACGCCGACACCGAACTTCTCGTCGGTTTCCTCGTACACCAGCACGTCTTCGGCAGCGGGCGTGCCTAGTTTGTGGCGCCACACCTGGTGGGGCCGCCAGGCGTCGTCGCAGCGGACGTAGAACAGGTAGTCCTCGCCCGCCCAGGTCGCGCCGTAGAAGAGGCCCTCGAGCTCGTCGTCGAGCAGCTCCCCGGTCTCGAGGTTCTTGAACCGCATGGTGAAGCGTTCGTCGCCCTCGGTGTCGAAGGAGTACGCGAGCAGGCGCCCGGAGGTGGACACGGACGATGCCCCGAGCGCGAAGAACTCGTGCCCGGCGGCGAGCTCGTTGACGTCGAGAAGCACTTGCTCTCCAGGCATGTCTTCGGTGACCTCGGGCGGGGTCCACGGGTCTTCCGCGGTTGGGATGCGGCAGGAGATGCCGTAGTCCTTGCCCTCGATGGTGCGGCCGTAGTACCACCAGTCGCCCTGGCGCTGCGGCACGGACATGTCGGTCTCTTTGATGCGGGATTTGATCTCGCCGTAGACGTCGTCCACCAGCCCGGACCACGCGGACGTTTTCTCCTCCGTGTAGGCGTTCTCCGCCTCAAGGTGCGCGAGAACTTCGGGGTTGTCCTTGTCGCGCAGCCACTCGTAGTTGTCCACGAACTCGCGGCCGTGAAACTTGCGGACAATCGGGCGCTTCTCAGCTAAGGGTGGGATCATGCATGCTCCCCCGGCCACTCGGAGAAGCGGCGGCCGGAAAGCCGCTCGTACGCCTCGATGTAGCGGTCGCGGGTGGCCTCCACGACGGAGCCGGGCAGCTCCGGCGGCGTGGAGCCTTCCTCCTGGTCCCAGCCGGACTTCGGGCCGGTGAGCCAGTTGCGCACGTATTGCTTGTCAAAGCTGGGTTGGCTGCGGCCTTCTTCGTAGCTGTCAGCGGGCCAGTAGCGGGAAGAATCGGGCGTGAGCACTTCGTCGGCAAGCACGAGCTCGCCGTTTTCGTCCAGGCCGAACTCGAGCTTGGTGTCAGCGAGGATAATGCCCTTGCTCTCCGCGTAGTCGGCGGCGCGGCGGTACACCTCGAGCGTGGCGTCCCGCAGGCGCTCGGCAAGGTCCGCGCCGAGCTTTCCTGCCATGTGCTCGAAGGTGACGTTGATGTCGTGGTCGCCCTGCTCGGCTTTGGTGGCGGGGGTGAAGATCGGCTCGTCCAGCTTGGACGCCTCGGTCAGCCCCTCGGGCAGCTTCACGCCGCAAACTCGGCCGGTGGCGTCGTATTCCTTCTTGCCGGAGCCGGTGAGGTAGCCGCGGGCCACGCACTCGAACGGCACCATGTCCAGCTTCTTCACCACCATGGCGCGGCCGAGGACGTCTTCGGGGATACGTTCGTCGTCGATCGGGCCGGCCAGGTGGTTCGGCACGTCGGAAAGCAGGTCGAAGAAGAACATGGAGGTGGCGGTGAGGATCCGCCCCTTGTCCGGGATTGCCGGTTCGAGGGAGAAGTCGAAGGCGGAGATGCGGTCTGTCGCGACCATGAGCAGGGTCTGCTCATCCACCTCGTAGATCTCGCGGACCTTGCCGCCGGAGATGTGTGAGTAATCTGAAAGCTCTGGACGCATGCGCGCTAGTATATGCGCCGTGAAAAACCGCGCTACCGTTGTCCTCCTCCCGCTCATTCTCGCAGCGTGCACCGCACCTTCGGAGTTCAGCGGGCAGATGCCGGAGTTTTATCCTTCGCGCGACGGCGCCACGTTCCGCTTTGGGCAGACCGCCAAGATCGTCACCGAGGACGTGCGCTACCACGTGCCGGTGCAGTGGGAGGTCACGGTGGATGAGCCCACCACCACCCGCGCGCCCCGCAGCGCCGAGCACGCCCGCTCCCTCGTGTGCTTCCCCGTCAGCTTCACCCCGGCTGCCATCGGCGAGTTCCCCATGGATGTCACAGTCGCCTTGCCGGAGCTTTTGCCTATCGACGGTCCCCTGGCCGCCAACGTGGCCGACCCGAATTACTGCGGCGACTGGGACATCACCGGCTACACCGGCGAGCTGGAAGCCAACGAAACCTACACCGGCTTTGTTGCTTCCTGGGCGGGCAGTGCCGGCCCGGGAATTGTCGGCCGCGGCGTCGAGCTGAAAAGCCGCGACGCCACCCTCACTTGGGAGTAGCTACAGGATGTCGCCCGGGGTGTAGGCGGCGGCCTGCGGATGCGCGTCGACAAGCTGTTGCACCCTCGCGAGCACCCGGTCGACCTGGGACTCGGCCGCGCCGATGAAAGCGTGGCGATCCGAAAGCGCCTCCTCCAACTGCGTCTGATCCAGCGGCAGGCGCTCGTCGCTGGCCAAACGCTCCACCAAGTTCTGCTCAGCGCCGCGCTCGCGCATGTCCAGCGCCATGGCCACCGCGTTTTCCTTGATCACCTCGTGCGCCGTCTCGCGGCCCACGCCGGCGCGCACCGACGCCATGAGGATGCGGGTGGTGGCCAAAAACGGCAGGTAGCGGTCCAGTTCGCGGTTGATCATGGCCGGGAATGCGCCAAACTCGTCGAGCACGGTGAGCATGGTCTCCAGCTGGCCGTCGATGGCGAAGAACGCGTCCGGCAGCGCCACGCGGCGCACCACGGAGCAGAACACATCGCCCTCGTTCCATTGCTGGCCGGACAAATCCGCCACCATGGTGAGGTAGCCGCGCAGGATGACCTGGAATCCGCCGACGCGCTCGCAGGAACGCGCGTTCATCTTGTGCGGCATGGCGGAAGAGCCCACCTGGCCTTCCTTGAAGCCCTCGGTGACGGTCTCGTTGCCGGCCATGAGCCTAATGGTGGTCGCCAGCGAGGACGGCCCCGCACCCAGCTGCACCAGCGAGGACACGACGTCGAAGTCGAGGGAGCGCGGGTAAACCTGCCCCACCGAATCAAACACGCGGTCGAAGCCGAGGCCGTCCGCGATGCCCTGCTCGAGCTGGGAAAGCTTCTCCTCGTCGCCGCCCATGAGGTCCAGCATGTCTTGCGCGGTGCCCATCGGGCCCTTGATGCCGCGCAGCGGATACCGCTCCAAGAGCCCCTCGATGCGCTCGACCGCAACCAGGATCTCGTCGGCGGCGGAAGCGAAACGCTTGCCCAGGGTGGTCGCCTGCGCCGCCACGTTGTGGGAGCGGCCGGCCATGACCAGGGACTTGTACTCGCCGGCGCGGTTGCCCACGGCCTTCAGCAGCGCGATCGCCTTGTCGCGGGTGAGCTCGAGGGCGCGGCGCACCTGCAGTTGCTCCACGTTCTCAGTCAGGTCGCGCGAGGTCATGCCCTTGTGGATCTCCTCGTGGCCCGCCAGCGCGTTGAACTCCTCGATGCGCGCCTTCACGTCGTGGCGGGTGATCTTCTCCCGGGAGGCGATGGACTCCAGGTCCACCTGGTCGATGACTTTCTCGTAGTCCTCGATCGCGCCCGGTTCCACGGCAACGCCGAGCTCCTGCTGCGCCTTCAGCACGGCGATCCAGAGCTGCCGCTCCAGGATGATCTTGTGTTCCGGGGCCCACAGGGTGGCCATCTCCGGGGAGGCGTAGCGGTTACTCAGGACATTCGCGTTATTCGGCTTCACGGCCTTCATCATAGGGAGATCGCTCCTTCGATCGCGGGGCGGGCGATGTCCTTGCGGTAAAACGACCCGGGAAGTTCGATGCCCGAAATGACCTCGTACGCCTCAGCCACGGCTTCCTCAAGCGTTGCGCCCTTGCCGACGACGCCGAGCACGCGGCCGCCGGAGGCAACGTACTCGCCGTCCTCCAACGCAGTGCCGGCGTGCAGCACCTTTGTCGGATCGCCCAACGCCTCGCCGGTAATCACACCACCGGTCTTGGCGGCCTGCGGGTAGCCCTCGGCGGCGAGCACCACCATGGCGGCGAAGCCGTCGCGCCACTGCAACTCCCCAACCTCGTCCAGGCGGCCCTCCGCGACGGCGAGCAGCACGTCCGCCAGCGGGGTCTCCAGTAGCGACAGCACGGCCTGAGTTTCGGGGTCGCCGAAGCGGGCGTTGAACTCCACCACCGCCGGGCCTTCCGGGCCCCATGCGGCGCCGACGTACAGCAGGCCCTGGTACGGGGTCCCGCGGCGCACCATCTCTTCCGCCACCGGGCGCGCAATCGCATCCACGATGGTCTGCACCCCGTCCTCCGGCAGCCACGGCAGCGGCGCGTAGGCGCCCATACCGCCGGTGTTGGGGCCCTCGTCATTGTCGTAAGCGCGCTTGTGGTCCTGGGCGGCCAGCAGCGGCACCACCGTCTCGCCGTCCACCAGGCAGAACAGTGAAACCTCGGGGCCTTCCAGGAAGGACTCGAACAGCACCGGGTTGCCAGCCCCGATCACCGCCTCCGCGTGCGCTTTCGCCTCGGCGCGGTCCTCGGTGACCACCACGCCCTTGCCGCCCGCCAGGCCGTCGTCTTTGACCACGTAGCGCGGGCCGTACTCGTCCAGCGCGGCCTCAACTTCTTCCAGCTTCTCGACGCGGGTCGCCGACGCGGTCAGCACCCCCGCCGCGGCCATCACGTCCTTGGCGAACGCCTTGGATCCCTCGAGCTGCGCTGCGGCCTTCGTCGGGCCGAACACCGACACACCCGCCTCGATGAGCGCGTCCGCCGCGCCCGCCACCAGGGGCACCTCGGGGCCGATCACCACAAGCTCCGCGTCGATCTCGCGGGCTAGCTCCACGATGGCCTGGGGGGAGGAAACGTCGACGGGCCGTACCGTCGCTAGGCGGGACATGCCCGCGTTACCCGGTGCGACCGTGAGATCGTGGCCTTGCATTGCGTTGAGTAGGGCGTGTTCGCGGCCGCCCGAACCGATGACAAGGATGCGCATGCGCCCCAATTTACCGGTAGCGTCGAGAAGCATGAGCACCGTATTCAGCAAGATCATCGCAGGCGACATCCCGGGCCGGATCGTGTACCAGGACGACACCGTCGCCGCCTTCCTCACCATCGAGCCGGTCGCCTACGGCCACACGCTGGTCGTGCCGGTGGAGGAGATCGACAAGTGGACCGACATCCCGGCGGACCTGTGGGCGCACATGAACGAGGTCGCCCAAAACATCGGCCGCGTCATCGTCGAGAAGTTCGACGCGGAGCGCGCCGGCTACCTCATCGCCGGCTTCGAGGTGCCGCACGCCCACATCCACGTCTTCCCCGCCAACGACATGTCGGGCTACTCGCTGTCGACCGCGATGCGTCACGACGAGACCGACGCAGCGAAGATGGACGCCGCCGCGGAAACCATCCGAGAAGCTCTTAAAGCGCAGGAAGCGAAATAGTAAACGTCGAGCCCTCGCCCGGCGCGGTGACCACCTTCACGGTGCCGTCGTGCGCCTCGATGAGGGACTTGGTGATGGCCAGGCCCAGCCCTGATCCGCCGGTGGCGCGGTTGCGGGAACTGTCGGCGCGGTAGAAGCGCTCGAAGATGTGCTCCGCGTCCTTGGCCTCCATGCCACAGCCGTTGTCGGCGACGTCGATGACGACGCGGTCGAGGTTCTTGCGGATGGTCACGGTGACCTCCGCGTCCGGGCCCGCGTGCTTGTAGGCGTTGGTGATCAGGTTCACCAGCACCTGGTGCAGCCGGTCCGGGTCGCCGTTGACCTGCGCGATCTCCGGGGTGTCCGTGATGACCTCCACGGAGCGGTCCGGGAACGCGGCGTCGACGGTGCTCTTTGCGGAAAGCACCCACTCCAGCACGTCCATCGGCTTCTTCTCTAGGCGCGCCCCCTCGGCGCGGGTCAGCGCCAGCAGGTCTTCCACCAGCAGCTGCATGCGTGCGGACTCTTCGTCGATCTTGCCCAGCACCATGTCCGGGTCGTTCGCCATGCCCTTCCGGTACAGCTCCGTGTACCCGCGCACGCTTGTCAGCGGGGTGCGCAGCTCGTGGGACGCGTCGCCGACGAAACGGCGCATCTGTTCCTCTTGGGTGCGGGCGGTCTCCAGCGAGTCCTGCAGCTTGGACACCATGGTGTTCATGGCGTAGGACAAACTGCCCACTTCCGTCTCGCGCGGCCACGCGGGCACACGGCTGTCCGTTTCACCGTTAGCAATCGCCAGCGCCGTGTTTTCCACGATCTTCAGCGGCGCCAGGGCGCGGGCCACCATGTAGTTCGCGGCCACGCCGATGCCGAACAGCGCCAGCACGCCCACGCCGGCTTCCACCCAGGCGAGCGCGCGCAGCATCTTCGCCTCGGTCTCCAGCGATTTGGCCACGTACTGCACAGTGCCGTCGGACTGCTGGTGCGCCATCGCCCGCCACTTCACACCTTGGACTTTGTCGTCGACGGAGGGGATGGTCGTGGGGTGGTCGAGGCGCTTCACCTTCGAGTAGTCCGGCGGGTTCAACGATCCCCTGCGCGGCACCAGCTGGTCGTGGCCGGGGTACAAGGTTGCCTGGTTGAACTCGCTGGGCAGGCTCAAGATGTTGAACTGCCAGGCGGGGGTTTGCTGCGCCCACGTTGCCATGCCCTCGCGCAGCTGGTCGTCTGCGCGGTCGAACAGGAAGTGGCGCATGACAAAGTAGATCAGCACCGAACTGAGCGCGATGCCGATCGTGGCTGCCGCCATCACCACCGACACAAGCTGTCGCTTGAGCGGCTTTTTCGACGGCGCCGTCAACACCGAATACGGCATGGCACTACTGGCGCGGGGTGCGCAGCACGTAGCCGACGCCGCGGACGGTGTGGATGAGCTGCACGTCGCCGGTGTCCACCTTGCGGCGCAGATACGAGATGTAGGACTCGACCACGTTGCCGTCGCCGCCGAAGTCGTAGTGCCACACGTTGTCCAGGATCTTCGCCTTGGACACCACAACCTCGGCGTTGAGCATGAGGTAGCGCAGCAGGTTGAACTCGGTGGGCGACAGTTCCACGATCTCGCCGGCCTTGGTCACCTCGTGGGTGTCGTCGTTGAGCGTCAGGTCCGCGTAGCGCAGGGTGGTGTCTTCGTTGGAGTCTTCGCTGACGTTGCCGCGGCGCAGGATCACGCGCAGGCGGGTGATCACCTCTTCGAGGGAGAACGGCTTGGTCACGTAGTCGTCCGCGCCGATGGTCAGGCCGTGGATGCGGTCTTCCACCGCGTCCTTGGCGGTGAGGAAGAGCACCGGCGCGTCCAAGCCTTCGGCGCGCAGCTTGCTCAGCAGCTCGAAGCCGTCCATCTCCGGCATCATCACGTCGAGGATGTAGGCGTCCGGTTTCCAGGAATGCGCGAGTTCGATGGCTGCGGCACCGGAGTTTGCGGTCTCCACCTCGAACCCTTGGAACTTCAGGGAAACAGTTAACAGCTCCACGATGTTCGGTTCGTCGTCGACGACGAGCACCTTCAGGTTCTGCGAGTTGTCTGCCATGTCAATCACTTTCCGTTTCGTTGCCATTTCAGCGGCAATTTCTGCGTTGCCAACAAGATAGAGCGATTAAACCGCACAAGTCTGCACGTTTCCTGTACGTCTACTGAATGGCTCTAGCGGACTTCCCCCGAAATGTCTCCCCACAACAAGCCCCACAAAAAGAATTGGAGCTGGAGACGGGACTTGAACCCGCAACCTACGGTTTACAAGACCGTTGCGCTACCAATTGCGCCACTCCAGCAGTGCAGCAAAATCTTACACACGCCCCGCACCTGCGACACAACTGCCCAACCGATAGTGTGAGCGTGTGGCAGAAGGTAACTCATTGTGGGAGAGGATCTCCGGCTCGCGGCAGCGCGTGGCAACGATTGACGAGGCCCGCACGTCCCCGCCGCCGTCCGTCCTCGCGCCCATTAACTTGGCAGATCCCGCCGAGGTCGCGGCGGTGATGAACATCGCTGCGCGCATCGGGGAGATCCTCATCGCGAACGCGACGACCTCCGCGGATGCGGCGAAGCAGATCCACACGGTGTGTTCCTCCTACGGCCTGCACTACGTGCATGTTTCGATCACGGTGAACACGATCACGCTCAACACGATCATCGGCGTGGATCAGCGCACCCCGGTGAATGTGTTCCGCGTGGTCACGATGATCAGCGAGAACTACCACAAGCTGCAGGAAGTCGACCGCCTGATCCGCTCGATCCGATCCGGCGCGACCCCGCCGGAGATGGCGGAGCGGATCCTCAACGACATCGACACCTCCCCGATCCCCCACCGCAACACCCGCAACCTCGCTGGCTGGACGGTGATGGGGTTCTTCGTGGCCATGCTGTTGGGCGGGGACCTGCTGATGATGACGGTCGGTGGCCTAACGGCCTTCCTCATCATGGGCTTCAACAAGCTGCTCTCGCGCGGCGGCCTGCCCGCGTTTTTCCATAACGTCATCGGCGGTTTCCTCGCCACGGTCCCGGCCGCAATCACCTACGACTTCTCGGCGTCGATCGGACACACAATTGTGCCCAGCCAGCTCATCGCGACGGGCATCATCGTGCTACTCGCGGGTCTGACGCTTGTGCAATCGCTTCTCGACGGCGTCACCGGCTCGCCCTTAAACGCCTCCGCCCGCTTCTTCTCCGCCATGCTGAACACCGGCGGCATCGTGGCCGGCGTGGCCGGCGGCGTGGCGGTCTCGGAGATGGTGGGCATGCCCCTGCCGCCGATCGAGCTTCTCCCCGGCAGCGCTGCGTATTCGAACGCGCTGCTCACCGTGGTCGGCGGCGGGATGGCCGCGGCAGCCTTTGCCGTGTGCTGTTTCGCGGAGCGCGCCGCGATCATGCTTTCCTTTGTCACCGCCGCGCTTGGCTCCGCCTGCTACTACATCCTGCTCGCCCCGCTGGGCCTGGGCAGGCTATCCGCGACCGCGGCGTGTGCGATCGTGGTGGGCCTCGTCGGCGGCCTGATTTCCCGCCGGTTCCTGATCAACCCTGTAATCACGGCCGTGGCAGGCGTGACCCCGTTTCTGCCAGGCTCGTGGATTTACCGCGGCATGTACGCGTTGATGAATGAGCAGATGCTGCTGGGCATGATGAACTTGTTCACCGCCATTGGCACCTGCATGGCCCTGGCCGCCGGTGTGGTGTTCGGCGAGTGGGTTGCGCGCCGCATCCGCCGGCCGCAGCTGTACGTGCCGTACCAAGCGTTCAAGCGCGCCGGCCGCTTCACGTTCGAGCAGCTGCTCAGGGTGCGGCGACGCAGATAAGTTCATCGCGTAGGATAAAAACCCTTGACGCCTGATGGAAGAAGGAGAACGTAGTGCCACCCAAGATCACCGATTCGCGCCCTACCGCCGAGGCGATGCACGCTGTTGAGGAGCAGACGGCTTCGGGTGCCCGTCGGATCGTGGCAACGTACGCCGAGGATTTCCTGGACGGCGTAACGCTGATGTCCATGCTGGGGGTTGCCCCGAAGGGCTTCGTGTACAAGCGCTACGTGGAGGATCTTGAGCAAGAGGCCGAGGAGGAAGCTCCGAAGAAGGCCACCAAGAAGAAGGCGACCAAGAAGAAAGCCACGAAGAAGAAGGCGACCAAGAAGAAAGCCACGAAGAAGAAGACCACCAAGAAGGCGAGCAAGAAGGCCACCAAGAAGTCGACGAAGAAGACTGCCAAGAAGGCCTAGATGGGGGACAACGAGTTCGTCGTCGTGGCGAACCGCCTGCCGGTGGACAAGGTGGGAGACCACTACGAGGTCTCCCCGGGTGGCCTTGTCGCTGCCCTCGCCCCGGTGTTGCGCGCCCGCGAGGGCTGCTGGGTGGGGTGGCCCGGCAACATCGGCGAAACGCTCGAGCCGTTCGAGTTCGGCGGCATTTCCCTCTTGCCGGTCGCACTCGACCAGGACGATTTCGAGGGCTTCTATGAGGGCTTTTCCAACTCTGCGCTGTGGCCGCTTTACCATGATCTGATTGTCCAGCCGGAGTACAACCAGGACTGGTGGGACCGCTACGTCGAGGTCAACCGCAAGTTCGCGGAGGCGACCGCGAAGGCCGCCGCCGAAGATGCCACGGTGTGGGTGCAGGACTACCAGCTCCAGCTCGTGCCGGGGATGCTCAAGGCACTCCGCCCTGACGTGACCATCGGGTTTTTCCTGCACATCCCCTTCCCCGCCCCGGCGTTGTTCCAGCAATTGCCGTGGCGCGACGAGATCCTCGAGGGGTTGAAGGGCTGCGACCTGATCGGTTTCCAGCGCCACACTGACGAGGACAACTTCCGCCTGCTCACCGACGACATCCGCACCGGCACCTTCCCCATTTCCATCGATTCGGGGGAGATAGCGACCGCCACGCAGCACCAGGTCAACGCGTTACGCGGCGCCGTCGGCAGCCCGCGGCACCTGCTGCTCGGTGTGGACCGCCTGGACTACACAAAGGGCATCCTGCAGCGCCTGCTCGCCATCGAATCGCTTCTGGAGGAGGGCAAGCTCGACGACATCGCCTTTGTCCAGATCGCGACCCCGTCGCGCGAGCGTATCGAGCACTACCGCACCACCCGCAAGGAGGTCGAGGAGGCCATCGGGCGCATCAACGGCCGCTTCGGCGAGGTGGGCCGTCCGGTCGTGCATTATGTGCACCGCAGCGTCCCGAAGGAGCAGCTGGGCACCTTTTACGCGGCCGCGGACATCATGCTGGTCACCCCGTTCAAGGACGGCATGAATCTGGTGGCGAAGGAGTATGTGGCGGCCCACCCGGACGCGGACGGCGCGTTGGTGCTCTCCGAGTTCGCGGGCGCCGCCGTGGAACTCAACCAGGCGTATTTGTGCAACCCGTTTGACCTGGAATCCATCAAGGAGGCGATCCTCGCGGCCACCGACCCGGATCCGGCGCGCATGCGCCACATGCATGACTGGGTGATGGAGCACGATGTGGCCGCGTGGGCGAAATCGTTCCTGGAGGAGCTGTGAAGCGCGCTCTAACAATCCTGCCGCTATTCGCCCTGGCTGCCTGCGCGCCGGCACCGACGTGGCAAGTGGTCTCGCTGCGCACCAGCGAGGACCAGCCCGCCACTGAGGCGTCGGTGGCGCGCGTGCGTATCGACGACCAGAGGTTCACCGGCACCACCGGCTGCGCCGACGTGTCCGGCTCCTTCGAGGGCGAAGACACCATCACGCTGGAAAACATCGAACTCGGCGACCCAGGCGACTGCTCAGGCTGGGCCCGCCACACCCACGATCAACTGGAACATCTCCTCACCGAAAACACGACCTTCCAGGTCTCCCACCCCGCCGATTTCGAGATTATCCTCGTGGCAGAAACCGGCGAAACCTTAAGGCTGATGCGATGAGGCTCCTTGTTTGCCTGGATTTCGACGGCACCCTCGCCGAACTGAACCCGGACCCGTACGCGGTGCGCATCCACCCACAATCAGAAGCCGCGATCCGCCGCCTCGCCGCCATCCGCGACACCGAGGTGGCCATCCTCTCCGGCCGCCACATTGCGGGCATCAAGCAGGTCCTTCCGGCGGACCTCCCAGTAACAATCATCGGCTCCCACGGCGCGGAGCCGGGGCCGCAACTTGGACAAGAGGACCAAAATTACCTCGACCACATCGAAAACCAGCTAAACGCCCTCGCCACCGACGGCGCCTACGTGGAGGTCAAGCCGTACCAGCGCGTCCTCCACGTGGCGAAAGTACAAAACCCCGACACCGCAGCAACCATCCTCGCCGCGGCGAACGCCATCGACACGCAAGGCCGGCCGAAAACCCAGGGCCACAACGTGGTGGAGTTTTCCGCGGTGGAGATCACCAAGGGCACCTGGCTCAGCGCCTACAAGCAGGCCTTCGACCGCACGATTTTCGCCGGCGACGACGACACGGATGAGCACGCGATGGCGGTGCTCGAGGAACACGACCTCGGCATCAAAGTTGGAACAAAGCCATCGCGGGCCACCCGCCGGGTACCCGACGTCGACGCCATGGCACAATTGCTCACCCAACTCGCCGACGAAAGGGAAGCATGGAGCGCCACGCGCTAGTCCACCAGGGCCACGAGCGCCGCTGGATCGAGATCGAAGGCACGACCAACACCCTCCTGCTGGTCTTGCACGGCTCGCTGCAATCCGGCAACGTGCTGCGCAACTTCACCGACCGCACCTTCGAGGGCCTCGGCCCCACCGTGGTCTACCCGGACGGCATCAAGCACCACTTCAACGACCTGCGCGCGGGCTTCAACGAGGACGCGCGCCGCATGCGCATCGACGACGTCGGCTTCCTCACAAAGGTCGTCGAGCGCTACAACGCCGACACCGTCATCGGCTGCGGGTTCTCCAACGGCGGGCAAATGATCATGCGCCTGCTTTTCGACGCCCCAGGCCTGCTCACCGGCGCCGCCACCTTCGGCGCGTCGATGCCCACCGAAGACAACACCCTGACCACCGCCGACAACTACCAGCCGACGCAACTCCTGGCCGTGCAGGGAACAAAAGACAAGCTCGTGCCTTACGACGGCGGTATGGCCGGCATCGGCGGCAACAACCGAGGACCCACAAGATCCGCCACAAACTCCGCCGAGTTCTTTGCGAATTTAAACGGCTGCACCGGCCACGAGACGTCGATAAGCGAGAAGCTCCGCGTCGACGATTGGGCCGGCGAGCACCCGGTCCGCCTCGTCTCCCTCGAAGGCGCCGGGCACATGGTGCCGGTAAACAGGGACCTTGACCCGCGCCTGGGCCACAACCCGAAGTCCCCTACCGGCGGGGAGCTTATCCGCGAGTTCTTCTTTGCCTAGCGAATTCGCTTAGCACCACGCCCGCCGCGACGGAGGCGTTGAGGGATTCGACCCAGTCCTCCATGGGCACGGACATGATGACGTCGCAGTTTTCGCGCACCAGGCGCGAGATGCCCTTGCCTTCGGAGCCGACGACGATGACCACGTTGTCGGCGGCCTGGTCGAAGGTGTCCAGGGTGTGCTCGCCGCCCGCGTCGAGGCCGACGACGGTGTAGCCGTTGTCCTGGAACTGCTTGACGGTGCGGGTCACGTTGGTCACCCGCGCCACGGGCAGGCGCGCCGCGGTGCCTGCGGAGGTCCTCCACGCCACGCCGGTGACCTGCGCCGAGCGGCGCTCCGGGATGATCACGCCGTTTCCCCCGAACGCCGCGGTCGAGCGGATCACGGCGCCAAGGTTGCGCGGGTCCGTGATGTTGTCCAGCACCACGAACATGCCGGGTCCGTCCACGGACTCGAGCAAATCGTCAAAGTCCGCGTACTTGTACGGCTGGATCTTCAGGCCGATGCCCTGGTGCATGCCGTTGCCGGTCATCGCGTCGAGCTGCTGGCGTGGCACCTCGTGCACCGGAATCCCCTTGGAGTTAGACATCCCGACGGCCTCGCTCAGCCGCTCGTCGTGGCCGGTGCCTGCCACCACGTACAGCGCCTCCGCCGGCACCTTCGCCTTCAGGCATTCCACCACCGGGTTGCGGCCGACCACCATGTCGGCGACCTCGCGGTCGTGGCGTCCCTGCGCGCGGCGCTGCCGGTCCAGCTTGCGCTTGTGGGCGGCGTGGTAGACGCGGTCCTCCGCCTTCGGGGTCGCACCCTTGCCGCGCAGCCCGCGGCGGCGCTGTCCGCCGGAGCCCTTCGTGGGGCCCTTCTTGTTCTTCTTCTGCTTGTCGGGCCGCTCGTACGGTTTCGCCATGATCTACTCCTTCACCTGCCACTGCGGCCCGTCGGCCGTGTCGGTCACCTCGATGCCGGCCGCGGCCAGCCTGTCGCGCACCTCGTCGGCAGTCGCCCAGTCCTTCTCCGCGCGGGCGGTCGCCCTGCGCTCCAGCTCGGCGCGCACCAGCACATCGAGCGCGTTGCTATTGCTTGTCGACGAAGGCCACGCCCCCGGATCCACACCCAACACCACCGCCATCGCACGCACCTGGGCTGCGATAGGAGCGGGATCAGAAGATTTATTGCCCTCGCGCACCATGTTGTGGATCTCGGCGAGCGCCTTGGGCACCGAGAAGTCGTCGTTGAGCGCTTCGGCGAACCCGTCGGTCCAGGTCGTGGGCTCGGGCATGCCGGCGCGTTTGACGAATTCCTCGATGCGCCGGTAGCCGGCCGCCGCCTCCTGCAGCGCCTCGGGCGAGTACTCCAGGACGCTGCGGTAGTGCGCCGAGCCTAGGTAGTAGCGCAGCTCCACCGGGCGAACCTGTTCGAGCATCGCGTCGATGGACAGCACGTTGCCCAAGCTCTTCGACATCTTCTCGCCCGCCATGGTCACCCAGTGGTTGTGCATCCAGAAGCGGGCGAACCCATCGCCGGCCGCATGCGATTGCGCCTGCTCGTTCTCGTGGTGCGGGAACTGCAGGTCCAGCCCGCCGCCGTGGATGTCGAACTCGGAGCCGAGGTACCACGTGGACATTGCCGAGCACTCGAGGTGCCAGCCGGGGCGGCCCGAGCCCCACGGGGTGGGCCAGCTCGGCTCGCCCGGTTTGGCGGCCTTCCACAGGGCGAAGTCCGGGTCGTCGCCCGTCATGTCCTCCAGCTTGTTGCCGGAGATCGAGCCGTAGTCCCCGCCGGCTTTCACCCAGGCGTTCACGTCGAAGTAGACGGAGCCTTCGCGGGTGTAGGCGAAGCCTGCGTCGATAAGCCGCTGCATGTAGTCGACCATCTGGGTGACGTGCCCGGTCGCGCGCGGCTCCACGGACGGCGGCAGCACCCCGAGGGTGTCGTACGCGCGGGTGAACTCGCGCTCGTACGTGGAGACCCACTCCCACCAGGGGCGGTTGTGCTCGCGCGCCTTGGTCAGGATCTTGTCGTCGATGTCCGTGACATTGCGCGCGAACGCGACATCGTAGTCGTTGGCCAAAAACCAGCGGCGGACGATGTCGAACGCGACACCCGAGCGCAGGTGCCCGATGTGCGGTTTGGCCTGCGGGGTGGCGCCGCACAGGTAAATCGAGACGTGGCCGGGACGAATCGGCTCGAAGTCGCGCAGTGTGCGGGTTTTGGTGTCGAAAATGCGTTGCTTCACAACACCGCAGTCTACAGAGACGACTCGTCCACCTTGAGCTCCGAGTAGCGCGCCTCCGGAACGCTGAACTCGTAGGGCTTACCCACCGGCTCCCAGACCTGGTCCGCGCTGCACTTCACGTCCTGCGCGTCGCCGTCGAGCATGGTGAAGCCCCACACGAGCCTGCCCTGCTTGCCGGCGTCGAGGGTGTACGGGCCGACCACCTGGTTCAGCGACCAGCTGACCTGGTGCACGTAGTTCCAGCCGTACGCACGGGAGACGTTCTTCACCAGGTCGCCCTTCGGCGTGAAGGTGCCGGAGACCTCCAGGGTCTGCACCCGCTTCTCCTTCACGGTCTGCTCCACCGGCACCGGACCTTCGGTGTCGTTGCCCACGCTCGCGGCGTCGGTCTGCTTGAACCAGCGGCGGGTCGCGTCGACGTAGGTGTCGGTGAGACCCGGGGTGGCGCAATGGCTGCCCGGGGCGAGGTCCTCGTTCCAGCGCTGCGGGAGCTCGAAATCGTAGGACTGCGCGTTGGCGGGGGCAGCAAACAGCAGCATTGCCGCCAGCGCAGGGATCACCCGTTTCATTTACGCACCCCAGTCGATGTTGTCGCGGGTGCTCACGCGGACGTGACGCTCCTTCGGCATCGTCGCGGTGAACGTGTTGCCGGCAGCTTCCCAGGTGCCGTTTGCACCGCACACGGTCTCCTGGCCCTTGAAGTCGGAGACGATCCAGCCGGCCTGCAGCACGGCGGTCTTGCCCGGGGCGATGTTGTACGGGCCGACCTTCTCGCCGACCTCGTAGGACTGCTCGTTCGTGTAGCTGGTGGAGAAGGTGAACTGGATCAGCTTGGCCACGTCGAAGCTCAGGCCCGCGGTGACGTTCCACGTCTTGGTCTTGGTCTCGGTGATCGAGCGGGTCACGGGCAGCGGCTCGTCGTTGTAGTTGGCCACGGTCCAGGTGCCTGCGGAACCGTCGAAGTAGCTGCGGACGATCTCCACGGTCTGGCCGCGGTCGCCCGGGTTGGCGCACTTGTCGCCGATGGTGGTCGGGTTCGTCTCGTCGTAGGTGCGCTGCGGCAGGGCGTTGGCGGCCGGGGCGAGAGCGATAACAGCGGCGGTGGTGAGCAGAGCAATGGTGCGTTTCATGGTTATTCCTTAGAGGTAGGTTTGGGTGGGTACGGGGAGGTTGCGGTACTCGTCCGGGGTGACGTCGATGACCTGCTTGGTTCCGTCCTTGCTGGTCACGGTGGCTTCCGCCCAGAAACCGGACGGCGCCGCCGACTGCGGGTGCGTCACCACGCGGGAGTACTTGCCGTCGCGGCCGGCGGAGATTTCGCTGTAGTTGATGCGCGTCATCGTGGTGCCGTACTCGACGCGGACGCGGTCGCCCGGCTTCAGGTCGATGGGTTTCAGCGGGGTGTTCACCGGCATGTAGGCGCGCTTGACCGCACCGACGGAGGTGAGCCAGCCTTCCGGCAACCGGCCGTCTTCGCCCATCCAGTTCAGGTACTGGTTGTTCTCCGCACCGACGACGTAGTCCGTCACGGGGCGGAAGGTGTAATCGCCCTTGGACCAGTTGAGGAAGTCCTGCGAGTAGCCCGGCTTCCGGAATGTCGGCGCCACCGCCTCGATGTCGTGCGGGTACCAGGACTTGTCGCCCTCGCGTGCGGGCTCGTTCAGCTGCGGCCACTCCTCGTCGCGGCGGAAGGAAGCATCAGGCTTTACGACGGCGTCCCGTTCCCCCGCCACCTTCTCCAAGCTCGGACCAGAGGTGGCGGTGTACGTGTCGCCGGCAGGCTTCGAGTTCGCGCCCTCAGCACGGGCGGGGATCTCCATGGCCAGGTTGGACACGGAGCCGTCCGCCTTGATGATGTACGCGAACGCGTAGCGCTCCGCCGGGCCGGTGCCGCGGATGACGTTGGCGCCCGGGGCGTTGCGCAGCACGCCGTTGTCGCAGGTGACGAACATGGAGATGAAGTCCTTCTCCAGCACGCCGTAATCCACGCGGAACGACTCACCCGGGCCGAGCTCGATCGGGCCGAAGGTCTCGCCCTCGATCCAGCCGTTGGACTCCTTCAGACCGATATCGGTCTTCGCGGTGGTGTCCCAGCCACTGGGCAGAGCCGCCTTCGAGTTGGCCTCGATCTTGCGGTTTGTGCCCGTCTCCACCGTTGCCGTGTAGGGCACGGTTTGGTCGGTGCGGTTGGTGAACTGGAGGGTGCCGTCCGCGAGGTAGCGGCGGGCAGTCTCGCCGTAGCGCCACTCGGGCGTGACACCGGCGCTGCACTCCGTGTCCAGGTTCTCAATGGGGTACCCCTGCGGCATCGCCGGGACCGCCGCCGCGATGGGGGCGTGGGCCACCGCGACCGTTCCGAGCACCGCAGCGAGCGCTGTACGTATTTTTCGCATGCGGTCACGATAAGCCGAAAACTCTCTGAACGGAAGCTAAACCCGCAGGTAGGGAACTTTAGTTACGAAATAGGGAACTTTCGTTCCACCAACGCCGTCGCAATGGCCGCGCGGCCCTCCCCGCTGCCGGTGAACCCCATGTGGTCCGTAGTCGTCGCCGAGACGGACACCGGGGCGCCGAGGGCCTCCGAGAGCACCCGTTCCGCCTCCTCGCGCACCGGCGACATCTTCGGGGTCTGGCCGATCAGTTGGGCGGAGACGTTGACGACGCTGTGGCCGTGGGCGTCGAGAAGCTCTTTGAGCTCCTGCAGAAGCTGGATACCTTTCACCCCGTCGTACTCCGGGCGGCCGACACCGACGAAGGAGCCCAGGTCGCCCAGGCCGGAGGCAGACAACACGGCGTCGACGATGACGTGGCTGACCACGTCGCCGTCCGAGTGGCCCTCGCAGCCGTCCTGGCCTTCGTGGAGGATGCCGGCGATCCAGCATTCTTTCCCGGGTTGGATCTGGTGGGCGTCGAACGCCGTGCCTACTCGAAGATTTGTCATAGGTACGACGCTACTTCAGGGTCCGGCGGATAGTCGCGGATGGCGTAGTACTCGTGCATCTCCGCGCACTCCACTTCTCTCCAGTGCCATTCCAGCGCGGCGAGGATATCCAAAGGGTCCTCCGGTTGCTTTTTCGGCGGGTACTCGAATGTCATGCCGAACCGGTCCTCCAGGGCGTGGATGGTGGCCATGCATGCGTCGTAGTCGAGGTCGTTTTCGTACTTCTCCACCGCGGAGTGACACCGGTTGTAGAACTCGGCGCGGTCCTTGCGTTTCTGGCGCCGTTTCTCCAGCGTCGTCTTCCATCTCGGGTTCGTCGGCTGCAGGTAGTCGGTGATGAACCCTTCCGGCGCCGAGACCTGGAAGGTGCCGTCCGCGTGCAGCCACACAATTTCGCCGGTGACAGGGTCTGGCACGTAGTACACGCGACGATCGGTTTTGATGTTGTGGTGGTGTGCACACAGGCTGAACAGGTTGGACACGGTGGTCTTGCCGCCCTCGTCGTACGGGATGCGGTGGTCCAGCTGGCAGTTTTCGGCCTTCACGTTGCAGCCGGGCCAGAGGCAGACCCCGTCGCGGGCCTGCACCAGCGCGCGGATGGCGGCGGTGGGCACGTATGCCTCGGTTTCGGCGTGCTCGGCTTCGTCCAGGTCCACGATGTGGGGCGGGTTGTCCTCCAGCATCTGCTCCACCGCGGCGGTGCCGTCGGCGTCCGTCCAGCCGAAGTTGGGAATGTAGTAGGAGCTGCCCGGCGTTTTCGAGGTGAACATGTAGAGCACGACCTTGGGCGTCGCGCGAATGTCACCGGTGAGGATGGCCTTGATCGCGTCGTCCCGCGAGAGCTTGTGCTCGCGCGCCACTTGTTCGGTGTAGCGCTCCATCAGGCCGACCGTGGCGGGATCGCCCTCGACGTTCAGCCCCGCGTCGCCGTCGTCCTGGCCGTAGAAGTGGCTCCGGCAGGTGCCGAACGGCATGTCTTTTTCTTTCTTCCGCTCCTTGATCTTCTTTTGGTTCGGCGCGAGGTCGGAATCGATGCGCTGGATCCGCTCGCGCAGGCGGCGACGCAGCGAGCTTGGCGACGGCAACTCCGCCCCCACCCGCCGCGGCGTGAACACCTTGACCAGGTACTCATCCATGTCCGCGAGAATGTCTGGCGTGGCCAGGTCATTGAGACGGTTCAGTGTGGACTCGATGGCCGACAACCTCCGAACGTCCAACCTGCGGGTCTCCTCCTGCAGCGCACACAGCTTCGGCAAATCCGCCAGCACCGAGTACCCGAGGATCCCGCTTTCAGCCCAACTCTGGCTCTCGCCGACTGCCATCGCGATGGAATAGGCCTCTAGTTCGAAGTCCTCTACCTCCACCAACGGTTTGGCGTACCGGTGAAAGATTGCAAACTCCGCTTCCCGCATCGCCTGGCCTGCAGCTGCGACCGGACAACCTTCCTTTTCTGTGACAAATGTTCCGCTCATGTCTCACCCTCCTTCCCGAAACTAATATCGAACATAATGCCGACCAGCAACCAGAGTCAAGGGTTTTCAAAACTTTTTTCGGCAACTTTTTCGAACGCCTAAAAACGCGAAAATCCCCCACGCATACCTATAGCAAACGACCCCGACACGGGCCCTAGACTGCGCCGACCACGCTTTCCGCGAGCTTCAGGTCCAGCGGGGTGGTGATTTTGAACGCCATGGGATCCCCCTCTACAGACACCACCGGCACCCCGAACCACTCCATCAACGAGGCGTCGTCGGTGGCGACAAACGCAGGCGTTTCGGCGAGGTACTTCTCGTTCGCCTCACGCAGCATCCGCAGGTCAAAGCCCTGCGGCGTCTGGGCGGCGCGCAACGCGGACCGGTCCAGGGTTGCTTCGATAGTCTGTCCCGACACCCGCTTCACCGTGTCCGCAACCGGCACCACCGGCACGACGGCGGGGGCGCCGCCCAGCACCGCGTCGACCACGCGCGAGACCATCGCGGCGGGGGTTAACGCGCGGGCGGCGTCGTGGACGACCACGCAGGCGTCGTCAAGCGTAATTGCTTTGAGCGCAGCGAAGATGGAGTCCGCGCGCTCCGCGCCCCCGTGCACGAATTGGACCGTATAGTCCGCGAGAAGTTCGCGGGCGCGCGCTTCCATCGACGGGCTGACTACCACGACAACATGGTCGACGACCTCGGACATCGTGGCCACGGAGCGCTCGAGCAGCGTGCGGCCGCCGAGCTCCACGTACGCCTTGGGCACCTCGGCGCCCAACCGGGTTCCCTGGCCGGCGGCGGCGACGACCGCCACTGTTTCGCGGCGCAATTTACTTGTCGTCGTCCTCGTCGTCGAAGGAGAGGTCGTCCAGATCCACCTCGTCATCGTCGTCGATCTGGCCCGGATCCTCGGAAATACCGGCCTTGACCTGCGCGTCGATGATGGCCTGGATCTGCTTTTCCATCTCCTCGACCTTCTTCTCGTCCACCGGCTCCGCCAGCGCGAGCTCGCCGACGAGAATCTGGCGCGCCTTGCCCAGCATGCGCTTCTCACCAGCGGAAAGACCCTTACCCTGGTCGCGGCGCCAGAGGTCGCGGACCACCTCGGCCACCTTGTTGATGTCGCCGGACGCGAGGCGCTCCTGGTTGGCCTTGTAGCGGCGGGACCAGTTGCCCGCCTCCTCCACATCGGTCTCGCGCAGCACGGAGAACACCTTCTGCAGGCCTTCCTCGTTGACCACGTCGCGCACACCGACGAGCTCGGAGTTCTTCACCGGAACGCGCACTTCAAGGTCCGAGTGGAGAATCTGCAGCACCAGGTAATCGAGCGTCTCCCCGCGCATCTCGCGCTGCTCGATGTCGGCGATGCGGGCCGCTCCGTGGTGCGGGTACACGACCACTTCTCCGACCTTGAATTCCATTGCGGCTCCTTGCGTCGTTAGGCGAAGTTCAGACCCCAACACCCTACCACCGAGCATCTTGCTTACCGACGACCAAAGGTCGGCTCGCCCAATAGGGGGAGCAAGTGGGAAAACTTGCTGTGCGGACGCTAGAGTAATGCGGAGAAAACCCTCGAATGAGTTTGATGATGGAGGACACCCCCGTGAAGTCCCTGAAGCGCGTCGCTGCCGCCGCCGTCGCTGGCTGCGCAACCCTGGCCCTCGTCGGCTGCTCCGCTGGCCAGATCACCCAGACCTCGAACCAGGTGGCGGCCGTTGACGGCGCTAGCGCCTCCACCGAGGACGGCTCCGTCGCCGTTCACGACGTGACCGTGGTGCTCGCTGAGGACGGCCAGGCCGCACTGAAGTTCACCGCCACCAACCAGGACACCTCCATGAAGGACCACACCTTGAAGTCCGTGGAAGTTGACGGCAAGCCGGCGACCGTTTCCAGCACCTCCGCAATCGCCTACAACTGCGCGCTGGTCGCGGATTCCAAGGACGGCCTGGAGCGCATGCCGCAGGACAAGAACGACAACTGCATCGAGTACACCGCCACCTCCCTGGTGAACGAGGGCTTCGCCTACGGCGGTAACGTCCCGGTCACCTTCAAGTTCGACACCGGCTCCGTGGACGTGAACGCGACCGTGTCCGCCCCGACGCTGGCTTCCGGCCAGGTGGACCGCGAGGTTTAGTTCCTCTTTTAGAATTTGCCGCTGGTTTGACCAGCGGTTTTTTCGTGTTCGAACGCCGTGTCGGGGCCGTGTTATACGGTGTGCCGCATGGCAAAGAAACCCCGTGTGATCCACACCTGCACCGAGTGTGGCTACTCCTCCCCTAAGTGGCTCGGCCGCTGCCCCGAGTGCGGTTCTTGGGGCACGCTCCAAGAGGAGGCACCGGTTGCGTCGGGGCCGGTGAAGACGTCCTCGCTGACACCATCCGCTCCCGCGAGCCCGATCACGAAGGTCGAGGCTGCGGCAACGAAAACGGTGAAGTCCGGCATCCGGGAACTGGACCGCGTGCTCGGCTCCGGTGTGGTGCCCGGCTCCGTGGTGCTAATGGCGGGCGAGCCCGGCGTGGGCAAGTCCACCCTGCTGCTGGAGGTGGCGTCGCGGTGGGCGAAGCAGGGACGCAAGGCGCTCTACGTCACGGCGGAGGAGTCTGCGGGCCAGGTTCGCGCCCGCGCCGAGCGCACGGAGGCGCTGGTGGACACGCTGTATCTAGCCGCCGAGTCCAACCTGGACGTGGTGTTCGGGCACGTGGAGCAGCTGAAGCCGTCGTTGCTGATTGTGGATTCGGTGCAGACCATGCACGCCGCGGGCGTCGAGGGCGTCGCCGGCGGCGTGGCGCAGTCTCGCGCGGTCACTGCGGCGCTGACCACGCTGGCCAAGACCACGAACATCCCGGTGCTGCTGGTGGGGCACGTGACCAAGGACGGCAACGTCGCCGGCCCGCGCGTGCTGGAGCACCTGGTGGACGTGGTGTTGAACTTTGAGGGGGACAGGCAGTCGTCGCTAAGAATGCTCCGGGGCATCAAAAACCGCTTCGGCGCCACAGATGAGGTCGGCTGCTTCGAGCAGACCTCCGGCGGCATCCGGGAGGTGCCGGACCCGTCGGGGCTGTTCCTGTCGCACCGCGGGCAAACGCCGGACGGGTCGGCGGTGACGGTGGCGATGGACGGCGTGCGCCCCATCCTCGCCGAGGTGCAGGCGCTGACCGTGGACCCGGTGAACAAGAGCCCGCGGCGCGTGGTCACCGGCTTGGATTTCAACCGGGTGCCCATGGTGCTGGCGGTGCTGCAGGCGCGCTGCGGGGAACGCACGAACGATAAGGACGCGTACGTGGCCACCGTCGGCGGGGTGAAGATCACGGAGACGGCCACGGACCTCGCGGTCGCGCTTGCCACTTGGTCGAGCTTGCACGAGAAGCCACTGCCTGCGAAAACGGTGGTTGTGGGCGAGGTAGGCCTGGCGGGCGAGATCAGGCGCGTGCCCAACCTCGGCCGGCGCCTCCAAGAAGCGGCGCGCATGGGCTACACCGGCGCGATCGTGCCTGCCGGTGAGAAGCTGTCTATCGACGGCCTGACGGTCCGCCCCGTCTCCACCCTCGCGGAGGCGCTGTCCTTGCTACAGTAGGCGCCATGAATGAGGGGGAAATTCAGCGGGCTATTCACGTGCTCCGCGAACACACGGCAGATTCAAACCATGTTGTTGCAGTAATTGAGACGGCGACGTTTCTGTTGCGGGGAGGGCTGCACGACCAGGCGTTGGGCCTGGTCTCCGGCACCGAGCCGTTCATCGAGCACCCGGCGGAGGCGATGGGCGCCCTCGGGGAATTCTTCGCGGTCGCGGCCGAGGCGGGGCTGGGGGAATATCCGCTCGTGCGGTTCACCTCCCCGCGCTGGCCGGGCACGAACCCGCAGGTGGCGTCGCTGGCGAAGGCGTTCGGGGGACGGTACAAGCGGGTGGAGGAGTCTTGCCTCAACCTGGCGGATTTCGCGGACACGGTGGTGTTTTCGTTGACGGCCCCCGTCGAGACGCACCTGCCGGAGCCGGACCAGCTGGTGGAGCAGGTGATGGTGCTGCAGGACCTGGACCTGGGCACGGAGCAGGCCCGCCAGATCTTCGACGCGGCCGGGGCGGTGGCGTTCCACCCGTCGCTGGACTACGTGGTGCTGTTCCAGCTCGCGCTGCTTGCCGACGAGGCGCGGCGTCCCCTGGACACCCTGGCGTTTCTGGACGCGCTGTCGCAGCTGCCGGAGCGGATGTGCCCCGGCATGGAAGAGATAGATCTCGCGCTGGTGAAGGCCGCGAACTACATGGACTTGGGCGCGATGCGCGACGCCGCGGCCTGCCTGCTGCTGGACACGGCCGGCAAAGAGCCTGACACCGCCCTGCGCCGGTATTCGCTGGTGATGCGCAGGCTGCTGAACACCGACGAGTTCGACGCGGCGCTGTACCTGGTCTCCCCTACCCAGGACATCGTGGACGCTGGGCACGGTTCGCCGTGGTGGCGTCTGCAAGGGGCGTCGGCGGTGGCGCAGTGGGTCGCCTCCGCGGCGGATCCCGGGTTCGGTCAGCTCTGGCCGTCTGCACGAGATCGTCTTGAAGTTGCGTTTTCCGAGTACGCGGGAAGCGGCGCGTCGGAAGGCTTGGGCGCGCAGTACGTCGGCAACGTGGTCACCGCGCTGCAGAAAACGCAGCGGGCGGAGGAAGCGGTGGACCTGTCGTCGTGGGCGCTGCCGGTCGCGGCGAAAACAAATAACCCGAAAGAGACCCTGTTTACGCTCTGCGACAATGCAGTGTCCCTGTTTTGCTGCGGGTGCTTCGAGGAATCCGCGATGGTGTTTGAGTCCGTGCACCAGCGGGCGCGCGAAGCCTGCGATGCCGAGGCGATGGGGTGGGCCGTTAACTACCTGCGCGACTTCGGGGTGTTCTCGGGATCGCCCGCGTATTCGCAGGCGCTCCAGCGGCTTAGGTGATGTTGAAGGGGCTGGCGTCGGAAGCGTTGTCCCCGATCACGCCGTGCAGGAAGTAGGAGCCGGCCTTCACTTCCGGGCGATTGTCGCACTGCCCGGGCTGCGATGCGGTGGCGGACCAGCGGGCTTCCCAGCGGCGCTTCTCGCCCGGCGCGAACTCGACGTTGCCTGCAGCGACTGGCGGGTAGCAGTCGGTGTCGGACCAGATGCGGTCGTTGGTGGCCATGTCGTAGACCTCGAAGCGCAGCAGGTCGTCGTCCAGGTTGATTACGCAGTCGGTGTCGGTGGGGTTTTCCACTTCCATGTAGAACACCGGCTGGACCCCGACAGCGTACGAGGGCTGGTTGCTGGACGCGTGGATTTGCAGGTCCGCCAACTCGCAGCTGCCCTTCTTCACCGGGGCGGCGGCGGTTTCCTCGCTCGGTTGGGTGGGTGCCTCCGAGGATGTCGGTGTCGTGCTTTCTTCGGAAAGCTGCACCGTCGGCTCGGTGGCCAGGGTGGTGGACGGGGCTTCCGCCACGGTTTCGGGGGTGGTTTCCGTCTCGTCCGTCTTTCCGCTGCGGGCGAACGCGGACAGGCCCCACACCAAAAGCGCCACAACCACCAGCAGGATGACGAGTGCCGCCACGCGGCGGCGCATGTAAATCTCTGGAGGCAGTGGGCGCTGGTTCGACATGCCTATAACTTAATCGCCGAAGTTTTCGTAGGTGGTCTCGACACGGCCGTCGGACAGGCGGTAACGCGCACCGACCACACCGACCGTCTTGTGCTCCAGCCCGGAAATGACGGCCGGGATGCGCGCCACCAGGTGCTCTGCGCCGTTGCGGGCGTGCGCCTGCTCCACCTGTTCGCCGCGGGTTTTCGCCTCCGCCACGGCCGGCGAAATCTTCTCCACGAACACGCGCGTCAGCCCCGGAGGGATGTCACCGGACTCGAGCGCGGACACCGCGGCGCCCACAGCGCCGCACTTCTCGTGGGCGAGGAAGAGCACGAGGTCCACCCCGAGGCCGTCCACGGCGTACTCCACGGACGCGGACACGGCGGAGTCCACGCAGCCGCCGGCGGTGCGGATGACGAAGATGTCGCCGAAGCCGGCGTCGAAAAGCAGCTCAATGGGCACGCGGGAGTCCGAGCAGCCCACCACGCACACCGCCGGGTTCTGGCCGGAGGTGAGCTGCTGGCGGGTGGCTGGGTCGCGGCGCGGGTCCGCGGTGTTGCCGGTGGCGAAACGCTCGTTGCCGGCTTGAAGCAGCTCCCACACCTCGCGGGGTGTGGTGGCGGCCTGGAGATCGGTTACGTCAGTCATGACCACTATTGTTGCACGCATTGTGACGAAACTGCGCCCAAACAAGATCATCGACTGGTACCGAGCCAACGCCCGCGAGCTGCCGTGGCGAAACTCGTCAACGTCCGCTTGGGGCGTGCTGCTCAGTGAGGTGATGAGCCACCAAACCCAGGTCGAGCGCGTCGCCCCCATCTGGCAGGAATGGATGGAACGATGGCCCACCCCGGCGGCGTTCGCGCAGGCTGGCACGGACGAGATCCTGCGGGCCTGGGGCAGCCTGGGATACCCGCGCCGGGCGCTGCGCCTGAAGGAATGTGCGCAGGTCATCGTGGATGAGCATGGCGGGGAGGTGCCGGAGGACGTCGATAAGCTGCTGGCTCTCCCCGGCATCGGCGACTACACCGCGCGGGCGGTGGCGTGCTTCGCGTACGGGAAAAACGTGCCGGTTGTGGACACGAACGTGCGGCGCGTGGTCGCGCGCGTGGAGCGCGGAGAGGCGCTCGGGGCGCCCGGCAAGAAGGAGATCGAGCAGGTGGCGGCGCTGCTACCTGCGGAAAACGGCCCCGAGTTTTCGGTGGGCCTGATGGAGCTCGGCGCGCTCGTGTGCACCGCGCGGGCGCCGAAATGCGAAAAGTGCCCGGTGAGTTCTGAGTGCGCGTGGCTCACAGCCGGCAAGCCTGAGGCCGAGGTGAAGAAGCGAACTCAGAAGTTTGTTGGCACCGACCGCCAGGTGCGCGGCAAGATCATGCTGCTGTTGCGCGAGTCTGAAAGCCCCGTTGAGCAAAAGCTTATCGACGCCCTCTGGCACGACCCCGCACAGCTTTCCCGCGCGCTATTTTCCCTGCTCGAAGACGGTTTAGCTGAGCAGGACGAGAAGGGCTACTTCCACCTGCCGCGGTAGTGCAGCCCACCGGGTAGCTTCACGTACACGCCGCCGCGGGAGTTGAAGGTGACCGGCCCGATCTTCCGTGATGCGGACACGCCGGACTTGGAGTAGTTGAGCCAGCTGCCGTCGCTGAGCTTTTGGCGCTTGCGGTACTGAATTCCCATGGAGGGGAGCTTACACTGCTTCCCATGCGTAAACGGTGGTGTCTTTTTGCTGTCCCGCTCCTGATCTGCCCCTCTGCTCACGCTGAGGATTTGAGCGCGGAATCGTTGTCGTCCCTGTCGTCGGTTGGCTCGTCGACGTTCGAGGTCATCGGCAACGCGTCGTCGCTGTCGTCCATCCCGGAGCTGTCCTCGCATGCGCTGGGCGGCGCGGCGGGCGACGCTGCAGGCGAGCTCGACGCGAAGAAGCGGGTGCCGGGCACCAACGGCAAGCGCATCCGCTACACCTCCGTCAACGAGCGCGGCGAGAAAGTGCCGGTCACCGGCGCGTTGTACGACCGTCCGTTTGCGAAGGGCCTGGTTGTTCTCGCTCCGGGCACGCGCGGCCTGGGCGACCAGTGCGCGCCGTCGGCGGCGTCGTCGATGCTGTCCTCGCTCGGCCCGGGCGGCACGGTGAACATCAACTACGAGGCACCGATGGTGCAAATGCTTCTCGACGACGGCTACCGCGTGGTCGTCACCGACTACATGGGGCTGGGCACAGACGGTCTGCACACCTACCTCAACCGCGTCGACCAGGGCCGGGCAGTGATTGATGCCGCCCGCGCCGTGTCCAAAGACGGTGAGAAGGTGGCGTTCTGGGGCTACTCACAGGGCGGCGGCGCGGCTGCGGCGGCCGCGGAGCTCGTCGGCGACTACGCCCCGGAGCTCAACGTGGTGGGGACGTTTGCCGGCGCTCCCCCGGCCGACCCGTTGGCCGTGCTGCAGCAGGCAGCCGCGCCGATGCTCACCGCCGTGGCGGGTTTCGCCGCCGCCAGCTACTCGGAGACCTACCCCGAATTCCGCGACGCCATCCAGGAGTACCTCACCGACGACGGCAAGAAACTGTTGGAGGATCTGAAAACGTCGTGCGTGGTGGACGCGTCGATGCGCGCCCCGAAGATCACGGGCGACATCTTCGTCGACGGCAAGACCTTCGCGAAGATTGCGGAGGAAGACGAGCGGATTGGCAAGTACCTCGAGCACAACAAGCTGGGCAAGGTGAAGCCGAACGCGCCGATCATGGTGCTGACCAACCCAGACGACGACCTTGTGCCGGAGCCGCAGGCCACCCAGCTGGCCGAGGACTACTGCGCAATCGGCGCGGACGTGGAGTACCGCCGCGTGGTGGTGCCGGGGTCGCCGACGCAACCCTTGTCGTCCGGCCGCCGCGAGCTCACCCCACGCGCGCCGGGTTCCGGTCACGCGCTGCCACTCGTGCTGCAGACCGGCAACGTCTCGGACTGGCTGTCCGACCGTTTCAAAGGCAAGCCCATGAAACAGGTCTGCCCCTCCGACCACCCCGAGTATGAGGTGGTGGAGGGGCTCAACGCCGTGGAGATCACTGCGATCGTTGTCGCAGTCCTCGGCGCCCTGGGCTTGTGGGCTTACGATTACACCGGCTCGGGGCCGTTGCCCTCGTTGCCGTCCTTGCCGTCGTTGCCTTCGCTGCCCTTCTGATCTTCGCGCTCATCCGGGAACTCTGAGGCCTCGGACTCCGGCTGGGTGCGCTCCGGCTCGATGTCGCGGACTTCGTCCTCCGGCTCCACGTCGAAGGCCTCTGCCGGCAGCGGGCGCGGACGCGGGGTGAAGGTGAACGTCGCGTCCGGCGCAGCCTTGCCGCGCTCCTTGCGCGCAGCCTCGGCGTCGCCGTCCCAGCCCTCGACATCCACGGTGATGATCTCGCCGGCACCAATCTCGCCGAACAGGATCTTCTCCGACAGGATGTCCTCGATCTCGCGCTGAATCGTGCGGCGCAGCGGGCGCGCACCCAGCACCGGGTCGAAGCCGCGGACCGCGAGCAGGTTCTTCGCGTTCTCGGTCAGCTCGATGCCCATGTCCTGCGCGGCCAGGTTCTTGTCCACGCGGCCGATGAGCAGGTCCACCATCTTGACAATCTCGTCCTGGCTGAGCTGCTTGAACACCACGATCTCGTCGATGCGGTTCAGGAACTCAGGGCGGAAGTGCTTCTTCAGCTCGTCGTGGACCTTGCCCTTCATCCGCTCGTACTGCGCCTCGGAATCCGTGGCGGTGTCGCCCGTGAAGCCCAGGCCGACAGGCTTGGAGATGTCGGAGGTGCCCAGGTTGGAGGTGAAGATCAGCACCGTGTTCTTGAAGTCCACATTGCGGCCCTGGCCGTCAGTGACGTGGCCTTCTTCGAGCACCTGGAGAAGCGTGTTGTAGATCTCCTTGTGCGCCTTCTCGATCTCGTCGAAAAGCACCACGCTAAACGGCTTGCGGCGCACCTTCTCGGTGAGCTGGCCGCCCTCTTCGTAGCCGACGTATCCCGGAGGGGCACCGAACAGGCGCGAGGCGGTGAAGCGGTCGTGGAACTCGCCCATGTCCACCTGGATCAGGGAGTCGTCGTCGCCGAAGAGGAACTCGGCGAGCGCCTTGGACAGCTCCGTCTTACCCACACCGGACGGGCCGGCGAAGATGAAGGAGCCGGACGGACGGTTCGGGTCCTTCAGGCCGGCGCGGGTGCGGCGGATGGAGCGGGAGACTGCCTTGACTGCCTCGTCCTGGCCGATGATGCGCTTGTGCAGCTCGTCTTCCATGTGGAGGAGACGGCTGGACTCGCTTTCGGTGAGCTTGAACACCGGGATGCCGGTCCAGTTGGCCAGCACGTCCGCGATCTGGTCCTCGCCGACCTCGGCGATTTCCTCCAAATCGTCGGAGCGCCACTTCTTCTCCTTGGCTGAGCGCTCCTCCCCCAGCTTGCGCTCGGTGTCGCGCAGGCCGGCGGCCTTTTCAAAGTCCTGGGCGTCGATCGCCGCTTCCTTCTCCTTGCGCACCTCGGAGATGCGGTCGTCCACCTCACGCAGGTCCTCCGGTGCGGTCATGCGCTTGATGCGCATGCGGGCACCGGCCTCGTCGAGCAGGTCGACGGCCTTGTCCGGCAGGAAACGGTCGTTGATGTAGCGGTCCGACAGCGTCGCAGCCGCCTTGAGCGCGTCGTCGGTGTAGGACACGCGGTGGTGCGCCTCGTAGCGGTCGCGCAGGCCCTTGAGGATCTGCACGGTGTCCTCCACGGACGGCTCGTCAACCTGCACCGGCTGGAAGCGGCGCTCGAGGGCGGCGTCCTTCTCGATGTGCTTGCGGTACTCGTCCAGCGTGGTCGCGCCGATGGTCTGGAGCTCGCCGCGCGCCAGCTTCGGCTTCAAAAGCGACGCCGCATCGATGGCGCCTTCGGCGGCACCTGCGCCGACGAGGGTGTGGATCTCGTCGATGAACAGGATGATGTCGCCGCGCTGGTTGATCTCCTTGAGCACCTTCTTCAGGCGCTCCTCAAAGTCGCCGCGGTAGCGGGAACCGGCCACCAGGGAGCCCAGGTCCAGGGAGTAGACCTGCTTGTCCTTCAGCGTCTCCGGGACCTTGCCGTTGGCGATGTCCAGGGCGAGGCCCTCCACCACGGCGGTCTTGCCCACGCCGGGCTCACCGATGAGCACCGGGTTGTTCTTGGTGCGGCGCGACAGCACCTGCATGACGCGCTCGATTTCCTTGTCGCGGCCGACAACTGGGTCGAGCTTGCCTTCCTTCGCGGCCGCGGTGAGGTTGCGGCCGAACTGGTCCAGCACCAGCGAGTTGGAGCGCTCGCCGCCCTGCGGGCCGCCGCCAGTGCGCGGGCCTGCGCCCGCACCTGCGAAGCCCGGCTGGCCCTGCTGCGGGGACTCCGGGTTCTGGCCCTCGCCGCCCTCGTAGCCGGACAGCAGCTGGATAACCTGCTGGCGCACGCGCGGCAGATCCGCGCCAAGCTTGATCAGCACCTGTGCCGCCACGCCGTCGCCCTCACGGATGAGGCCGAGCAGCAGGAACTCGGTGCCGATGTACTTGTGGCCCATCTGCAGGCCCTCGCGCAGGGAAAGCTCCAGCACCTTCTTCGCGCGCGGGGTGAACGGGATGTGGCCGGTCACCGGCTGGGTGCCGTGGCCGATAATGTCGATGACCTCGCGGCGCACGTCGTCGAGGTTGATGCCCATGGACTCGAGCGCCTTCGCAGCGACGCCCTCGCCCTCCTTGATCAGGCCGAGCAGGATGTGCTCGGTGCCCATGTAATTGTGGTTGAGCTCGCGCGCCTCCTCCTGTGCAAGGACGATGACGCGACGGGCCCGGTCGGTAAACCGCTCGAACATGTGGCTGACCCCTTCTTTCCTAAATCAGTTGTCCACCACCATAACGCTGGGGTCCGACATCACTTCCCTGCTTTGTGCGTGCGTTCCCGCATGGACGTCGATAAGCGCAGGTGAGAGGCGATGTTCACCCTTAGCGAACAGGCCGAAAATACACGTCCTCGTGCGCCTTGCAGCCAGGGTTGAAAGGGTGCCCGCAGGAGGGGCAGGACGCGCCGTATTCGGCATACGTCATCATGCGCCCGCACGCGCCGCACATCACGGAGGGCAGTTGCCTATCGACGGGCACGAACCCGTGATCGGCCAACTCATCGTGGCACAGCGAACAGGCCCAGAATTTTTCGCATTCGCCGCACGTGTTGGCAACGACGTCGCGCTCGGAGTGCCAGTGAGCGCAACGCCCTTGCCCGTCGACGTCGACTCCGTGGATCAGAGCAGATCCTTCAGCACCGGATCCGCGAGGTTCAGCACGGCCTCGCGGGCACCCGTGGCGGTGCGGGCGTCGACGGCGAAGTTGGCCATCTGGCGGCAGGTGTCGAAGTCGTGCAGGCGCAGCGCCGCGCGCACGGCGTTGACTTTGCCCGGGGCCATCGACAGGGACTTCACGCCGAGGCCCACCAGCACGAGAGCCATGAGCGGGTCGCCGCCCGCCTCGCCGCACACGCCGACCGGCTTGCCGGTGGCTTCGCCGCCGCGGCAGGTCTCGCGGATCATGGACAGCACCGCCGGCTGCCACGGGGAGAGCAGCTCAGCCAGCTCGCCCTGCATGCGGTCCGCGGCCATCGTGTACTGCGACAGGTCGTTGGTGCCGATGGAGGCGAAGTCCACCTCTTCCAGCACCTGCCCGGCGCGGATGGCGGCCGCCGGGGTCTCCACCATCACGCCGACCTTTTTCAGCCCGGCGCCGCGGGCGCGCTCAGCGAACCAATTGGCTTCTTCCACGGTCGCGACCATCGGGGCCATGACCCACAGCTCGGAGTTGGGGACGTTGTTCTGGGCAGCCGCAAGCGCCTCCAGCTGCGTGGCAAGGAGGTCTTCGCGCGCCTGCGACAGGCGCAGGCCGCGGCGGCCCAGGGCGGGGTTTTCTTCTTCGCCGAGGTCCGCGAACGACAGCGGCTTGTCCGCGCCGGCGTCCAGGGTGCGCACCACAACGCGGCGGTTGCCGAAGGCCTCGAGCACCTTCGTGTAGGTCTCGGTCTGCTCATCCAGGCTGGGCGCTGCGTCGCGGTCGAGGAAGAGGAACTCGGAGCGGAACAGGCCGGAGCCCTCGAGGTCGTAGTCGGCCGCCTTCTCCGCGTCATCTGCGGTGCCGATGTTGGCCAGCAGCTTCACCTTGTAGCCGTCGCGGGTTGCGCCCTCGCCGGAGGAACCGGCCAGGGCAGCCGCGCGGCGGCGGGAGCGTTCCTCGAGCTCGTCCACGTCGGATGCGTTCGGCGCGACGATCACTTCGCCGACGCCGCCGTCGAGGGCGACCAGCGGTGCGTCGACAGTCGCCTCCGCAATGCCTTTGACCTGCACGGCACACGGGATGCCCAGCTGCGCCGCCAGGATGGCGGTGTGGGACGTCGCACCGCCCGCCTCGGTGACGATGCCGAGCACCAGGTTCTTGTCCAGCGTCGCCGTCTCCGCCGGCGCGAGGTCGTGCGCGATCAGGATGGACGACTCAGTCAGGTCCGGGATTCCCGGCTCCGGCAGGCCGCGCAGGCGCGCGGTGGCGCGGTCGCGGATGTCGTAGAGGTCGGTGACGCGCTCGGCCATGTAGCCGCCGATTTTGCGCAGCTTGTTGGCGTAGAGCTCCACCGCGTCGTGGATCGCCTTCGTCGGGCCGGTGCCCTTCTTCAGCTCCTTGTCGATGCCGCGGATTAAGCCCTTGTCGGTTGCCAAGGAAGCCGTCGCATCCATCACGGCTTTCGCCGAGTCCGAGTTGGCGTGCTCGGCGCGTGCGGAAAGCGACGCCGCGACGTCGTGAAGCACAGCGCGAATGCGCTCGCTGTCGGCCTCCGGATCGGTGGAGGCGGGCTCGTGCTCGTCGATGCCCACTGCGGGCGTGACCACGGCGATAGGTCCGGACGCGGTGCCGGCCGAAACGCCGATGCCGTGCAGGACGGTGCGGTTAGACATTCGTGTTCACCTCAGTTGTGACCTCGAGAATCGGATCGCCAGCGACGACCGTGCCGTCTGCAACGTCACCCACGCCGCCAAGCTTCTTCGAGTTCACCACTGTAGTGATAACCGTCGTGTCCACGCCGTGGCCGGCGATTGCGGCGAAGTCAACCTCCGCCAGCGGGTCGCCCGCGTTGACCATCTGCTTCTTCTCTGCCAGCGGGGTGAAACCCTCGCCGCCGAGCTTGACGGTGTCCACGCCGATGTGGACGAGCAGCTCCACACCATCGTCGGTCTTGATGCCGTAGGCGTGGCCCGTCTTCGCCACGGAAATCACCTTGCCGGCCGCCGGTGCGACCACGGTGAGCGTGGCGTTTTCGGGGGTAACGCCGACCGCCTGGCCGAGGGCGCCCGAGGCGAATGCGGCATCCGACAGCGCTTCCATCGCAACAACCTCGCCCGCAACAGGTGCGAGCACAGTGGCATCCGCATTGCTTTCCGACGTCAGCTTCGCCGGGTCATCCGTGGCCGTGACTTCGTCCTCAACCAGCTCGGCCTCCTCGGCCTCGTCGGCATTGCGTGCGGCAGCAGCGCGGGCGAGCGCCTCCGCCTTCTCCTCCGGGGTGCGGTAGTCAGTGACAAGGATGATGAAGAACGCGGTGAAGAAGGCCACAGCGATGGCGACCATGTAGACCCACTTCGGGTCGAACACGAACATGGTCGGGATGGAGGTGAACACGAACGCGTTCGTCTTCACGCCACCGAACGGGGTACCCAGGATCGCGATGGTCAGGCCGCCGGCGAAGCAGCCCACGAGCATGCGCGGGTAGATCTTCTTGTAGCGCAGGTGGATGCCATAGAGCGACGGCTCGGAGATACCGCCGAGCAGGCCGGCTGCGAGCGCGGAGCCGGAGGTTTGGCGCATCAGCGGGTCACGGTCGCGCAAGGAAATTGCGAGCACAGCGGCGGTGGCGCCGAAGCAGGCGAAGTTCCAGGCACCCATCGGGCCCTGGATGAAGTCGTAGCCGAGGGTGTCAATGTTGACCAGCATCAGCGCGTTGAGCGGCCAGTGCAGGCCGAGCGGCACGAGGAACGGGTACAGCATCGGGATGAGGATCGCGAAGATGAACGGCGCGTTGCCGTTCATCCAGGCCAGACCGGTGCCGATCCAGGCGCCGAGCAGGTAGCCGAACGGGCCGATGAGGAACGCAGTGACCGGGATCATCACCAGCAGCGTCAAAAACGGCACGAAGACCATGTGCACCGCCGACGGGATGATCTTTTGCAGCCCCTTGTAGAGCAACGCAGCGACCGCGGCCATGATCAGGGGCACGAAGACGTTGCCGTTGTAGGCGTTATGGATCATCGGCAGCCCAAAAACGTCGACCACGTTGGTCGGCTCGCCGAAAAGATCGACCACGCGGACGTCCGGGTGTTCTTTCAGCGTGGTGAAGTCCGGGGTGAACAGCGCCAACATAACCGCAGCGGGCACCCACGGGTCGATGTCGAGCTTCTTGCCCGCGTTGTATGCAACGGCCACCGGCAGGAAGAAGAACACGGAGTTCCACATTGCATCCACGAACTGCCAGCCCGGACTCTTCACTTCGGCACGGAAGTCCACAAGGTTGAATGCGTCAAGCACCGCGGCGAACGCGATGATCAGCGACGCACCGAGCAGCACGCCCAGGATCGGGCGGAAGGAGTCGGAGAGGTACTCAAAGAAGGCGTCCAGCCAAGGGACCTTGCCCTTGGCCTTGTCGCGCTGCTGGGCTTTGAGGTCCTCGTTGGACACGTCGCGTCCGGCCAGCTCCGGCAGCTTGTTCATCGCGTTGTACACGCTGGCCACGTCGCCGCCGACGATGACCTGGTAATGGCTGCCGCCCTGCGGGACAGCACCCATGACCTTGGGGTTTGCCTCGAGGCGGTCTTTGTCGGCCAGGGAGGCGTCGTTCAGTTCGAAGCGCAGACGCGTTGCGCAGTGCGTCATGGACGCGATGTTGTCCGCCCCGCCGACGCCGGCGAGGATGTCGGCAGCCTGATCCTGCAGGCTTGCCTTGGTGGTTGCCATGCTGGTGCTCCTTTCAACCACAAACGATTGATCGCACCAAACTTTAGTTGGTTATAACCACCACACACAACTGCCCGGTTTAGGCCTCAGGCTTCACCATCGGGAAGAGCACCGTCTCGCGGATACCTAGGCCGGTCAGCGCCATCAGCAGGCGGTCCACGCCCATGCCGCAGCCGGCTGTCGGCGGCATGCCCTGCTCCATCGCGGCAAGGAAGTCCTCGTCGAGCTGCATCGCCTCGTCGTCGCCGGCGCTAGCCAGACGGGCCTGGTCCTCGAAGCGCTCGCGCTGGATCACCGGGTCAACCAGCTCGGAGTAGCCGGTGGCCAGCTCGAAGCCACGGACGTACAGGTCGAACTTCTCGGTCACGCCGGGTTTGTCGCGGTGGTCGCGGGTCAGCGGGGAGGTCTCCACCGGGAAGTTGACCACGAAGGTCGGCTCGTAAAGCTGGTCGGAGCACAGCTCCTCCCAGATCTCCTCTACCAGCTTGCCGTGCAGCCAGCCTGCGTTTTCCGGCACCTTCAGGCCGATGGTTTCCGCAATGCCCTTGAGCGTGTCCACGTCGGTGTCGATGGTCACTTCTGGCTGGCCCGGGAACTTGCGCTGCAGCGCCTCGTTCAGGCTCGGGTACATCTCCAGGACCTTCCACTCGCCGCCGAAGTCGTACTCCGTGCCGTCCGCAAGCGTGACCTTCTGGGAGCCGAAGACCTCCTCGGCGCAGAACTGCACAAGGCCTTTCATGGTGGCCGCGCCGTCCTTGTAGGTGCCCCACGCCTGGTAGGTCTCCAGCATGGTGAACTCTGGGGAGTGGGAGGAATCCACGCCCTCGTTGCGGAAGTTCCTGTTGATCTCGAAGACGCGCTCAATGCCGCCGACCACAGCCCTCTTGAGGAAGAGCTCCGGCGCGATGCGCAGGTACAGGTCAATGTCCAGCGCGTTGGAGCGGGTGACAAACGGACGCGCCGCGGCACCGCCGTGCAGCGTCTGCAGCATCGGCGTCTCAATCTCCACGAAGTCCAGGCCCGTGAGGTACTTGCGCACCGCCGCGATGACCTTGATGCGGGTCATGGCGTTGGTGCGCGCGTCCTCGCGCATGATCAGGTCGGTGTAGCGGCGGCGCACCCGCTGCTCCTCGTTCATGTCCGCGAACGCCACCGGCAGCGGATTGAGCGCCTTGGACGCCATGTGCCAGGACTTCGCCATCACGGACAGCTCGCCGCGCTTGGAGGCGATGACGCGGCCGCGCACGGAGACGATGTCGCCCAGGTCGGTATCTGCCTTCCACTGCGCCAGCGCTTCTTCGCCGACCTCAGCCAGGGAGAGCATGACCTGCAGCTGGGTGCCGTCGCCTTCCTGCAGGGTGGCAAAGCACAGCTTGCCGGTGTTGCGCTGGAACATGATGCGGCCAGCGACGGCGACCTCGTCCTGGGTTTCCTCGCCGGGCTCCAGCGTGCCGTCGTACTTGGCGCGCAGGTCTTTCAGAGACGTCGTGCGATCGACTTCGACGGGGTAGGCGTCCCGCCCTTCGTCGATAAGCCTCTGCCTCTTCTCCCGGCGGATTTGCTGCTGCTCTGAAAAGTCCTGCGTAGTCACGGCGAATAATCGTAGCTTATTCGCACACCGGGAGGTCCAGTCGCTGGTTCTCCGCGTCGAAACCGTTGACGATGAACAGGTACTCCGGCTTGTCCTGCGGCGTCATCACGTACGCCGGCGGGTTCGCGTCCGGCAGCTCGTAGGAGTAAATCGTGCACTCGCCGGAGCCCAGGACCACGGCTTCGCTCGGGTCCGGCACCGCATCGTCGCGGTCGGACTCGGAGGCGTACTGGGCGACGGAAACGCCGAGCTCATCGTTTGCGCAGCGGATCTTGCCCACCTGGTCGATGTCCAGCGAACCCGGCTCGCAGGCAAGATCCTTCCAACCCTTCTGGCCCGAATGCTCGGAGACGACGTTCGGGTAATCCTCCGCAATCTGCGCTTCTGCGCCGGCCCAATCCTCGCCGCGGTGGGTGCTCCAGTACCACAGCGCCGCCAGCGCGATGAGCAGCAGCGCGAGAATGGCGATGATCCACGGCCACGGCGCAGTCTTCTTCTGCTTCGTCGGGACCGTGCGCACGTAGTTGCCGTCGGTGCCGTAGGCGTAGGGCTCCGGCGGCTTGCGGTAGCCGTCCTGCGGGCGCGGCGCGACGGACTGGTCCGGCGATTCAATGGCCACGTGCTCGGCAGGGGCGGTCTCCAGCACGCCAGCGCAGGTCCGCGCACCGGAGCGCGGTTCGTCGCCAGTCATCAGCGCGACCACGTTGGCGAACTTTTCCACGTTGCCCTTCGCGGCCGCCTCGTCGCTTTGCGCCGGGTCGGTGCTCGGCCCCACCAGGGTGAGCTTGACCGGGGTGGTGGACCACTGCGGCTGCACCAAGAGGCGCTCCGGAGTGATGGAGCGCGAGACGAAGCCGGCCAGGCCCTTCAGGTCGTAGTCATCGATCGCCTCCGCCACCGGCGCGAGCAGGTCGCGCACCTCCTGCGGGGTGAACGTCGCGCCCTTCTCCGCGATCAGGTCCGACAGCGGGGTGCCGGTGGGTGCCTCGCGCAGGACGAACAGCTTGCCGTCTTCGGTGGTGCCCACGCTGCGCGGCTGGAACGCGCCCGGGTGCGCCGCCAGCGCAAGGCGCGAGTTGAGGGTGTTGACTTCATCGCCGATCGCGGAATCCACGGCGGTGTCGAAGACTTCCACTTCCACACCGTGGCCTGTGTCGTCGGTGGCGGTGTAGAGCGTGGACGTCTCGGTGCTCCCGGTCTGTTCAACCTGCTCCGGGGTGAAGGTGAACCCGAAGCGTTCTGCGAGCATTCCGGCGATGGTGGCGTTGGACATGCGCGTGAGTCTACCGGGTGTCATGCTTCGACGTGTTTGAAGCCGACCCCCAGCGGCAGCCCCACGTTGTCCGTCAGGTGCACCCCGCCCAAATCCACAGCGCCCAAAAGCCGCGCGTCACCCTCCTCGGGCGCCTCGCGCATGGCTAGGTCGCGCAGCTCAAGGTACGTCGGGGCCACACCGGCGGCCTCGAGGACACCGCGCGCGGTCTCCAGGACTTTGGCCTTTCCATGCTCCGCGGCGTGCGCCCCAGCCGTCAGCGCGGCCGAGAGCGCGAGAGCAGCATCCCGCTTATCGACGGCGACAAGCGCGTTCCTGTTCGACAGCGCCAAACCGTCCGGTGTTCGCACCGTGGGCACGCTGTGGAGCTTGCACTCCATGCGCAGGCCGGACACCGCGTACTGGGTGGCCACCAGCACCTCGAAGTCCTTCTCTCCAAGCACCACGTCCGTGGCGTGGGTGGCGTTGATCGCGGCGAGGATCCGCGCGACCTCCTTTTGCGTGAGCTCCGGGTCCTCCAGCGGTTCCACGCCGGAATCCACGCGCACCGACGTTGCCAGCGCCCCGTGGAAGACCACGTCCACCTTCTCCCGGGCGAAGACCTCAGGCACTTCCTCGCCCGCAAACGTGACCACCACGTAGGAGCCGAGCAGCGACTTCGCCGCGCGGACGAGCTCCACGTGCCCGCCGTGGATGCCCGTGCCCAGCGGCACCACAACCACAGACTTGCCGATTTTGCGGAACGCGCGACCGTAGGTGGCCAGCATCCGCTCGTCGGTGACCACCACTGCCTGGCCTGGTTCGAAAGCCATTTATCCTCCCTCGTATTTCTGAATCACCCACAACTCGGTGTCGGTGTCCTGGTCCACCTCGCCGCGCCTGCGCACCAGATCTACAAACAGGCGGCGAACGCCAGGATCCGGCAACGCGGCGAGGAGCCGGTCCAGCTGCTGCATGTCGTGGGCGTGCCGTGGCGCCGGCGGGGCGAGAAGGAACTGCTGCGCCACGGCGTCGAACCCCGGCACCGCATCGGCGAGGATCGCCTGCGCGTCGTCGCGGATGACGGCCTCCATCGCCCGCAGCTCCTGGGCGGCGGCGATCGCGGGGCGTGCGTCGTCGTTAATGCGCAAGCTCACCCCGCCGATCTCCGCGATGAGCAGACCCACCACCGTCTCGCCGAGTTCGTCGGCGGCCGAGGTCACCCACACGTTGTCGAAGATGTTGTGGGCGCACATGGTGATCGCCTGGGCGACCTCCACGTCGTCGAGCAGCTGCTGGCCTTCGTCCAGCGCGGTGTGCAGAAACATCTGCCGCGGGCGGGCGTGGTCGGCCAGTATTTCGCAGGCGGTGCGGATGTCGGGCGGCGGGCCGTCGAGAAGCACAAGATCCACGTGCGCGACCGCACCGGGGTCTTGCTCGATGTCCAGCGCGCGCACCGTGTGGCCGGCGCGCTCGAAGCGCTCCGCGAGCGGCGAGACACCGAACACCGCCCCCACCAGCAGGCGAGGCGGCATCTACTTCCCCTGGCGGGCGAGCAGCTCAGCCACGGAAACCGCGCCGTCTCCACGCTCATCGGCGCGGCGGCGGCCAGAACGGCGCTCAGGCTGCGGCTCTGGGGTTGGTTCCGGGGTTGGCTCCGGCTTCGGCTCTGGTTTCGGTTCTGGGGTTTGCTCTGCCTTCGCCTTTTCCGCCTCCCGCTCGCTGATCAGGTCGGACAGCGGGTTGCGCGCCGGGCGGGCCGACGGCTGGGTGCCGATGCGGCCCGCGATCGCGTCCGAGCTCGGCGCACCCGTCGGGCGGGAGGGGCGCACGCGGCTGATCACGACGGTGTCGTCCGTGGACGGGCTCTGCACCGGCTGCGGCTTCGGCTCCGGGGCGGGTTCCGGAGTTGGCTCTGGTTCTGGCTCCTTCTTCGACTCCAACTCGCTGATGCGGCGGGCGCGGGCCTGCACAGCGGCGGGCTCGTACTCGAAGACTCGGCCGTTGAGCTCCTCCAGCTGAGCACGCAGCGCCTGGATCTGCTCCTGCAGCTCGCGCAGCGTCTTCACGTCCACGGACGGCGCGGTCTTGGCCTCCAGCTCTTCGCGGTGACGCTGCTCCTGCTCCTGGATGCGCTGCTCAGCGGCCGCAGCCTCGGTCGTGGCCGCGTCACGGTCCCGGCGCACCTTGGAGTTGATCAGGATCCCGGCTGCACCAGCCCACAGCGCGAAGATCAGCGCGATCTTCAGCGCGTTAGCGGAGTTGGTGAACAGCATGACCACGGTGCCGATGACAGCGACCACAAAAGGCACGATGACCCACAGGCTCGCGCGGTCTGGGGACGCATTCTGGGCACTCATGCCCAACACTCTAGCTAACGCCTTGGCCCTCGTTGGGCGGCGACACCTCGCAGTTTTTCTCCAGCCAGATTCCGGCCGCGCACAGGGCAAGTCCGCCCAGGGTGCCGGCGACCAGCGGCGGGACGTCGCCAGGCGCCGCCTCGAGCACGCCGAGTTTCGTCACCACGTAGCTCAGCGTGCCGCCGTACATGCCGCCGAACACCGCGCCGGCCCAGGCGCTCGCCTTGCCAAAGACCATGAAGTTCGCCGCCTGCATGGGGTTGAGCTGGCTGCGGTCCAGCCCGACTTTTCCCTCCTTGCGCCGCTTTCGCACCACCAGCGCGAGCCACCCGGCGATCACGGCCATCACCCACAGCGACAGCGGCACCACCATGCTGAGCGATTCCAGCAGGTTGTAGAACCTGCGCACCAAGATCACCGCAGCAGCAGCGCAGAACCCGGCGACCGCGATCAACCCCTCGTACGGCGTGCGCTTCATAGCTTTCGCACCCCCTGGTCTTCGAGGTTTTCGAGCAGCTCGCTTATCGACGCTCCGTTAAGCTCCGCACCCGGATCCACCTCGAGCCAGGGCTCGAGCACGAACTGGCGCAGGTGCGTCCGCGGGTGCGGCACGGTCAGCTCCGGGTTGTCAGAGGTGTAGCCCTCGATCCAGATGATGTCCACGTCCAACGTGCGCGGGCCCCACCGCTCCTCGCGGACCCGGTGCGCGCGCTGCTCCAGCTCCTGGCAGCGGGCCAGAAGTTCGTGCGGGGTGTCGTCCACGTCCACCAGGAGGGACTGGTTGAGAAAGTCCGGCTGGTCTGTGTTTCCCCAGGGCGCGGTGGCGTAGATGGAGCTCGCGGCGAGGGTCTCGCGGGCGAACTCGTCGACCACCGTCTGCAGGTGGGCGCGCGCGTCGCCCATGTTGGACCCGGAAGACAGCACGGCACGCATTGGCTACATCCGCTTCCGGGAGCGGCGGGCCACCACCGCGACGTCGTCGAACACCGCCGGGATCGGTGCGTGCGGCTTGTGCAGGGTGACCTCCACGGCGTGCAGCGCGTCGTAGCTGCGCATCGCGGTCTCTGCGATCTCCACCGCCGCCGTCTCAATCAGCTGGCGCGGGGTGCCGGTGGCGATCTTTAAAGCCGCGTCCGCCAGCTCGGCGTAGTTGACGGTTTGCGTGAGGTCGTCGTCGCGCGCCGCGCCGGCGAAATCCAGCCAGCAAGTGATGTCCAGCGAAAACGCCTGCCCGAACTCGGTTTCGTGCTCGAGGACGCCATGGTTGGCGTGGAACTTGAGGCCTTTCAGTTCGATCCGGTCAGCCATTTTTCCACCTTTCCGCCACGTCCACCGCGTCGCGCGAGACCGCCACCTCGTGCACCCGCACGCACCAGGCACCAGCCTGGGCGGCGAGGGCGGTGACTGCCGCGGTGGCGGGGTCGGCGTCGATAGGCGAATGCTCCAGGCCGCGCTGCTGGCGGATTTCCATGAGGAAGCGCTTGCGCGAGGCGCCGACGAGGATGGGGAATCCGCTGGCGATGAACTCCGGCAGCGAGTTCAGCAGCGCCCAGTTGTCGGCGGCCGTCTTGGCGAAGCCGAGGCCCGGGTCCAGGGTGATCTGGCTTTCGTCCACGCCGGCGGCCGTCGCCTTATCGACGAGCTCCGCCAACACCTCGTGCACATCCCCCACTACATCGCCGCCGTGGTCCGCCGCGCCGGAAGCGTTGACGAAGGCGTCCGCGCGCCAGTGCATCAGGCACACCGGGAGTTTCGTCTCCGCCATCACGCGGTACATGTTTTCGTCCGCGAGGCCGCCGGAGACGTCGTTGATCAGATCCACGCCCTCCTCGGCCGCGGCCAGCGCGGTCGCGGCGCGCATGGTGTCGACGGAGGTGCGGATCCCGTCCGCGTGCAGCGCGCGGATCACGGGCCGGACGCGCTGCGCCTCCACCTCGGCGGGGACGCGGGTGGCGCCGGGGCGGGTGGATTCCGCGCCGACGTCGATGATGTCCGCGCCCAGGCGCACCAGCTCGTGGGCGTGCGCGATGGCGTCGTCAGCGGCGAGCCACTTGCCGCCGTCCGAAAACGAATCCTCCGTGACGTTGACAATGCCCATCACGCTCGTGCGCCCCGGCACGGTCAGATCGGCAACGGTAGTCATCTTCTATCCCCTAATCAGGCTCAGCACTTCCGCGCGCGAGGCCGCGTTGTTCTGGAAGCCGCCGCGCACCGCCGAGGTGGTGGTGGTCGCGCCCGGCTTGCGGATCCCGCGCATGGCCATGCACAGGTGCTCGCACTCGATGACAACGATAACCGCAGAAGCATTGAGCTTATCGACGATCGCGTCCGCAATCTGCGCCGTCAACCGCTCCTGCACCTGCGGGCGCTTCGCGTACATGTCCGCCACGCGCGCGAGCTTGGACAGGCCGGTGACCTTGCCCTCCGGGCCCGGGATGTAACCGATGTGCGCCACGCCGTAGAACGGCACCAGGTGGTGCTCACAGGTGGAGTAGATCGGGATGTCGCGCACCAGCACCAGCTCGCGGTGGTTCTCGGAGAACGACTTCTCCAGGTGCACCTTCGGGTCCTCGCGCAGGCCCGCGAAGACCTCCTCGTAGGCGCGCGCGACGCGGGCCGGGGTTTCCACCAGGCCCTCACGGTCCGGGTCCTCCCCGACCGCGATGAGCAGCTCGCGCACCGCGGCCTCAGCGCGCTCGCGGTCGAACTTCGGGTTAGTCATCGTCCCTCCTGTGCTTCGGCGCGCGCTCCTCGCGCGGCAGCTGCGTGGTCTCCGCATCCGGCGTCGTCTCCGGCTCCGGGCCGCGGGAAGCGTGATCCGGACGCTCGTTCTCCGGCAGGCGGAAGCCGATCTGCTCTGTGTTTTCCGCCGGGTAGTTGCGGGTGCCCGGGTGCTGCTGCGGCTGCTCCTGTTTCGGCGCAGGGGCGCCCTTGTACGTCCAGCCTTCCGGCGGCTTCGGGCCGCCGTACTGCGGCTCCTTGTGTTTCGGCTGCTGCCAGCGGGTGGAGCCCTTCTTCGGCGCCGGGTTCTGCTCCGCCTCGCGTTCCTTGCGGCGGCGCTCGCGGGTGGCCTTGGACGCCTCCAGGATGGAGAAGCGCTTCGGCGGCTCCTCGCCGCGCTCCTTGGCAAGCTCCACCGGGGTCTTCACCGGCTCGCGGTCCGCCTGGCGCCCGAAGCGGGCGTCGTGGGCGGGCAGGGCCGGGCGGGTCGGCTCGACGGTGTCGAAGATGGCCTCCAAATCGCCGCGGCGCAGCGTCTCCTTCTCCAGGAGCTTCGAGGCCAGGGTGTCCAGCTCGTCGCGGTAGCGCTCGAGGGTGGCGTAGGCGACCTTGTGCGCTTCGTCGAGAAGCAACTGCATCTCCTCGTCGATCTTCGCGGCAACCGCCGGCGAGTACTCGAGCGAGCCTCCGGAGCCGCGGCCGGAGAAGGGATCGCCCTGCTCCTGGCCGTACTTCACCGCGCCGAGCGCGGAGGTCATGCCGTACTCGGTGACCATCGCACGCGCGATCTTGGTCGCCTGCTCGATGTCGTTCGACGCGCCAGTGGTCGGCGCGCCGAAGACCAGCTCCTCGGCGGAGCGGCCGCCCATGGCAAAGACCATGCGGGCGAACAGCTCGTCGCGGGTGTACATGCCCTTGTCGTCCTCGTCGGCAGTCATGGCAAAGCCGCCGGTGCGGCCGCGGGCGAGGATAGTCACCTTGTACACGCGCTCAATGTCTTTCAGCGCCCAGGCGGCCAGGGTGTGTCCGCCCTCGTGGTAGGCGGTGACCTTCTTCTCGTGCTCGGAAATGACCTTGCTGGAGCGGCGCGGGCCGCCGATGACGCGGTCCGTCGCCTCCTCCAGCGCGTCCGCGGTAATGACGTTGCCGCCGATGCGGGCGGTCAGCAGCGCGGCTTCGTTGAGCACGTTGGCCAGATCGGCGCCGGACATGCCGGCGGTGCGCTTGGCCAGGGCATCGAGCGAGACGTCGTCTGCAAGCGGCTTGTTCTTGGCGTGCACCTTGAGAATCTGCGCGCGGCCGGCCAGGTCCGGGTTGGTCACCGGAATCTGGCGGTCGAAGCGGCCGGGGCGCAGCAGTGCCGGGTCGAGGATGTCCGGGCGGTTCGTCGCCGCGATGAGGATGACGCCCTCGCGGCCGGAGAAACCGTCCATCTCCACCAGCAGCTGGTTCAGGGTCTGCTCGCGCTCGTCGTGGCCTCCGCCCATGCCGGAGCCGCGCTGGCGGCCCACCGCGTCGATCTCGTCGACGAAGATGATGCACGGGCTGTTCTCGCGCGCCTGCTTGAACAGGTCGCGCACGCGGGAGGCGCCCACGCCGACGAACATTTCCACGAAGTCGGAGCCGGAGATGGTGTAGAACGGCACGCCAGCCTCGCCGGCGACGGCGCGGGCTAGCAGCGTCTTACCGGTGCCGGGCGGGCCGTAGAGCAGCACGCCGCGCGGGATCTTCGCTCCGAGTTCCTCGTACACGGTCGGGTCGGTGAGGAAGTCCACCACCTCGTGCAGCTCGTCCACCGCCTCGTCGGCACCGGCGACGTCCGCGAACGTGTTGGTCGGGTTGTCCTTGGTCAGCTGCTTCGCCTTCGAGCCGCCGATGCCGAACGGCCCGCCGCCGCCCGCCTGCATGCGGTACATGAAGTAGAAGATCAGGCCGAACACCAGGACCATCGGCAGCATGAAGCCGAGCATGGACATCAGGAAGGATTCCTGCGTCACGTTCGTCTCGTACTTGTCCGCGCCGGATTCGCGCACCGCGCCGAAGATCTCCGGGGTGGTGCGAGCCGGGTACTGCGCGGAGATTGCCTCGACGCCCTCGCGTTCGTCCACGGTGATCGGCTCGCGCAGGTCGATGCGCACGCGCTGCTCGCGGTCGTCGATCTGCACTTCTTCAGCGTTGTGGTTCTGCAGCTGCTCGATGGCAACAGACGTGTCCACGCGCTGGTAGGCGCGGGAATCGTCCCCGATCAGCGTGAGCAGGTAGAGGACGATCAACGCGATGGCGCCGATGATGCCCCACCGCAAAACCTTGTTATTTTTGCTCATAAACCTTTGTTCTAGTCAGCGTCTGAGTACACGCGCGGGTGCAGCGTGCCCACATACGGCAGGTCCCTGTAACGCTCGGCGTAATCCAGGCCGTAGCCGATGACAAACTCGTTGGGAATGTCGAAACCGATGTCCAGCAGATCAATCTTCGCCGTCTGCACATCGGGCTTGCGCAGAAGAGTAACGACTTCGAGGCTCTTCGGGTTCCGGTTACGCAGATTGCGCAGCAGCCAGGACAGGGTCAGCCCGGAGTCAATGATGTCTTCCACCACGAGCACGTCGCGGCCGGCGATCTCCTTGTCCAGGTCTTTCAGGATGCGCACCACGCCGGAGCTGGTGGTGGAGTTGCCATACGAGGACACGGCCATGAACTCCATCTCCGCCGGGATGGACAGCTTGCGCGCGAAGTCGGTGAGGAAGAACACCGCCCCTTTGAGCACGCAGACCAAGATCAGGTCTTCTTCCGAGTCGCGGTACTTTTCCGAGACCATGTCCGCCAGCTCCTGGATGCGCTCCTGGAGCACGTCTTCCGGGATCAGGATCGCCTCGACATCATCGCCGTAGCGGTTCGCTGGGACATTGAAGTCCTTCTTGTCGTGCAACTCGGTCATGGGCTGGCCCTTCCCTCTCGCGGTTCTAGCGCTTCAGTTTGCGTTTACGTGCGCGTAACTTCCACATCTTGCCACCTGCCAGGCGGTAGGTACAACCATCTGCGGGGTTCGGGTCAGCTAAAACGTTCCGATCAGTTCAGCTCGGTCTCGTCGCGGCTTAGCACCGCGTCATCGAAGAGCCCGTCGCAGTCTTCAAGGATGCCACCCTCAATGCCATGCGCAGCTTGAAATTCCCGAAGACGGCGAACCGCATCGCTATTTCCCGAATCAAAGACCTGCGTTGCCACCTTGTCCATGCAGCACCTCCTGTATGCAAGCAGACCATATACACGGCGGGGTTAGTCCACAATGGTCAATTTTCCTTTTCGAAGCACCGTTGCAAATTTTTGAGCAACCATGCGATGATCGCGTGCAGGAACTCCGAGAGAGACTCCGTTGGTTCACGACCAAGATTTCCACGAAAGAGGGAGACTCGGGTTCGATTCCCGGCCCACCTTGGTGGTGTAGCTCAGTGGCAGAGCCCCTCTTTACTTTTATCCACTGTGGAACTCCCCCAAAATAGCCAGCTGTCCGCCCTCACGCACCACTGCGCGCCCGCCCGCGACAGCAACGGGTCCTTGCCCGCGCCAATCGACGACCAAGGCTTCCACCGCGTCGAGCTGGTCCCCTTGCACCGGCACGCCTTCCTCCAAGAGCCATGCTGCTAATCGACGCCTCCGGACCGGCTCCGCATCCGCCTTCAACTCCGCACAGCAGGTAGTCGGCGCGAGGTCGGTCAGCGACGCGATCAGGGCCTGGTCCGCCGCGATCCGGTCCGCGGTGGCCGCGAGCGCGGGGACGGCGTCGCCGCCGAGAAGCTCGCTGAGCAGGGGCAACACCTGGTTGCGCATCGCCACGCGGCGGAAGGCCGGGTCCGCGTTCATCGGGTCGTGCCACGGATCGAGGCCGAGCTCCCCGCAGGCGCCGACGGTGTCCGCGCGGCGGATGCCCAGAAACGGCCGGACGATGCGCCCATTGCGCGGAGCCATGCCGGACGGGTTGCCGCGCAGCGCGCCAAGCAGGAGCGTTTCCGCCTGGTCGTCGGCGGTGTGGCCGACCCAGACATCACTCCCGTACGCCAGCAGGGCCTCGTACCTGGCGCTGCGCGCGGCCGCCTCCAGGTTGCCCTCGCCCACCTCGACGCGGACGACTTCGGCTGCGAGGCCGAAAGCTTTGACTGTCTGTACCGCCCGTTCCGCCACCGCGTTGGAACCGTCCTGGAGGCCGTGGTCCACCACCACGCAGCGGACGTCCTTCTTCTCTGCCGCTGCCGCGGCGGCCAAGGCGAGCGAGTCGGGCCCGCCGGACAGGCCGATGATGGCGGGGGCGTCGAAGGGGCGGAGTGCTCGTCGGCAGGCAAGGAAGTGCGGCGAGCGGCGCGGCCAGAATGGGTCCATCAGAACTCGCGCAGTGCGGAGGTGAACTCGTCCATGGCGCGGCGCGCGGCGAGGACGTCGGCGTCGTTGCAGATCAGGGCGAACGTGTAGACGTTGCCGTTCACACTGGTCACGGTGCCGGCCAGCGACGCGGTGCCGTCGAGTGTGCCCGTTTTCGCGCGCACCCAGCCGCGGCCCGCGAGGTCGCTGTAGCGGTCCAGGAGCGTGCCCTCGCCGGCGGCCACGGGCAGCGCGGACAGCAGAGGACGCAGCGCGGGCTGGGCGGTGGCGTCGTACAGCACCGCGTCCAAAAGCTTCGGCGCGATGCGGTTGTCCGCGGACAGCCCGGAGTTGTCGTGCAGGACGAGCCCGGCGGTGTTGAAGCCGCGCTCCTCCAGCACGCTCTGGGTCGCGCCCGGCGCGTCCGTGGTGCCGCGCGCCAGCGCCACTTCGCGCCCGATGGCTTCGGCGTAGACGTTGTCGGAGTTTTTCATCATCAGCTCGAGCCGCTCCACCAGCGTCGGCGACTCCACCGCGGCGACAACCTCGCCGTCGCCCTGGCCTTCACCGACGTTCTGCGCGCCGACGCGCTCCGCCAGCGCCTGCGCCACCTCGAGCGCCGGGGTGTGGGAGCGGGGCACGTCGCCGGAGGTCTCGCCGTTTAACCGCCCGCCGGACAGCATCGCGGGCTGCAGGGGCGCGACGAACCCGCCGTCGATGTCCAACGGGTCCCAGCCCGGCATGAGCTCCGGCATGCCGTCCCAGGCGGAGGTGTCGATGAGCACCGTGCCGGCCTCCCCCACCTGCGCCGCGAGCTCATCCAGAGCTTCACTGTTCAGCCACACGTCGCCTGCCGCCTTGATCACTACTTCCCCCGGGTTCGCACCGCGCACCACCTCCGTGGTGATGCGGTCCTGTGCGCCCAGGCTCAGCAGCGCCGCCGACGCGGTGAGCACCTTCGTCACACTCGCCGGCTTCAGCGCCTCGTCGGAGGCGCGGTCGAACACCGCCTCGCCGGTGCCAGCCTGTGTGACGTGGCCGTGGAACACGCCCAGGTCAGGGTTGTCGGCGAGTGTTGCCAGGGTCGTTCGCAGCGAAGCGTCGTCGATAGGCGAAGGCTCCGCGGGCTCCAACACGGTCGGGGCCGACTGCAGCTGGTACGGCGGCGCGTGCGTGATCTCCGAGAGCTGCTCGTGCGCCGCGATGCCGAAGCCTGCGACACCACCGACAGCAGCGAGCGCGACGGCGCCTGCGACCCAAGTCCATACCTTCATCGGCCAAAATGGTAGCCGAAGTATGATGGCGTGCGGACATTCACCAAATTCAGGCACCGAACAAAGGAGAAGTAATGGCTATCGAGGTCATCATCGAGATCCCCAAGGGCTCCCGCAACAAGTACGAGGTCGACCACGAGACCGGTCGCGTCTTCCTCGACCGCTACCTGTTCACCCCGATGGCGTACCCGGCGGACTACGGCTTCATCGACAACACCCTTGCCGACGACGGCGACCCGCTCGACGCACTCGTGATCACCCCGGAGCCCGTCTTCCCGGGTGTCACCGTGATCGCGCGCCCGATCGGCGTGTTCAAGATGACCGACGAGGCCGGCGGCGACGACAAGCTGCTCTGCGTCATCGACGACGTGCGCTACGAGTCCTACCAGGACATCTCCGACGTCTCCGACTTTGTCAAGGACGAGATCGAGCACTTCTTCGTGCACTACAAGGACCTCGAGCCGAACAAGGAAGTCACCGGCTCTGGCTGGGGCGACAAGGCCGAGGCGGAGAAGATCCTGCAGGCCGCGCTCGACGAGTTCAAGCGCGTCGGCGACAACTCCCGCGAGAGCCTCGAGGAAGACAAGGAAGCCAAGACCGTCAACTAACTTGCTTATCGACGGCTAAAGCCGGGCCCGCATTCTCGCGTCGGCCCGGCTTTTGTTTTGCGCTGCTAGAACCAGCTGCGCATGAACGCGAGACCGAGGCCGATCGCGGAGATCGCGGCCGCGGCCACCGGCAGGATGATCGCCAGCGGCGAGACGCGCTTCGGCTGCTCGGGCGTAGGCTCCGGCGCGATCGTGGTTTCGATGACGGTCGTGCGTCGCTCCGTGGGCTTTTCGCTTGTCGTGGGCTGCGTCTTCGGCTCCCACGTCACCGTCGTCCGGATCGGTGTCGGGGCGACCTCGACGACCGTGGAGTTGTGCTCGCCGACCCATTCGTAGACGTTGCCGTTGTTCGTCGGGGTGGGCTCTGGGG